>Ga0256840_1001126_pt1 | contig 25689 bp, 23 predicted proteins | sample 355202metaG_FD_185969 | JGI IMG/M metagenome (GOLD analysis project Ga0256840, IMG submission 185969) | Hydrothermal vent microbial communities from Mid Atlantic Ridge, Atlantic Ocean - 355-202 | ecosystem: Environmental > Aquatic > Marine > Hydrothermal vents | place: Atlantic Ocean: Mid... | reverse complement strand
TCCAAAACCGTTTCACTAAACCTCCAAAGAGTGGAAACATAAAAGTGAAATGGCTGGAAACATGTTTGTGAAACAGGTGGAAACATCAAAGTGAAACGGGTGGAAACATGGGAGTGAAATTTACAACCGCCAAGGCCTACCGATTCGAACAGGAGTTCATCACACCCTATACACCGGAACAGAATGGAATGATCGAAAGGTTTTTTAGAACCATCAAAGAAGAGTGCGTCTGGCACCATAACTTCAAAAATATCAAGGAGGCAAATAAAATCATCAGCAGATGGATCAAGTTTTACAACCAGAAAAGAAAACACTCGGCATTAGGATACAAAGCTCCTGAACAGGTGTATCGGTTAGCAGCTTGAGGTGTGCAGAATGGGAGGGGTCAGTACAAGGAACCATTCTCGATGTAAATGTGCAGAAAAGAAGGGGTCAGTACAGATTGGGTTTAGAGAGGATTACCTTAGGGTTTTATACCCATATTTGTTTTGTCGATGGTAATATCACTACCGTCTTTATTATTTACATATATATTTTCAAATATATTATTTTTAAATATTATATTTTTATTTATACCAATGGTTTCGCTTGTTCGAGTTAATTGGATTTTTCCTTTTGAGAAACCGGTTGCTCTGAATATATTGTTTAAATACTTTATATTCTCATTTGCATTCCTAATTAAAGTAATGTTAATTCCATAAACACTTTCATGATTTGATTCTATAGTATTGTTTTTAAATATAATATTATTTGATCCATTAAGCGACGTTAGTGCTCCTCCATGTGAATTAATAACTGTATTGTATTTTGCAGAAGAATCAAAACAACCTTCAAAGTCAAGTGCTACATCTAAATTTTCTTTTGTATAGTTAGAATACATGTTTACATTTTGACATCTACTTGCCCACATAGGAGAAAAAGTTCTATCTATTGTATTGTTGAAGAATTCAATATTCTTACACCAAATAGGGTTTTTTGTTAGATGAGATTCGTCAGATGATCTAGATGCACCTCCATAAGCCCAAGCTCCAAAATATGTATGAGATATAATATTATTATAAATTTTTGCATTCTTTACAAATAGTAGCGAAATACCTGATATTTGATTTACATGAAAATCTTTGAGTTTTTTAGACAAATCTCCTGTAATAACATTTTCAAATACCTTAATATTTTCAGAAATATCTTTTTCTGTTACAGGACCTCCATTAGCCCAATCTTGATTATTCTCATCGATACGATTAAAGGAAAACCCTTTGCTCGGTCCCACCCAAAGCAATCCCATTTTATTTGTATTATTGTAAGCAACAACAACTTCTTTACTATTGCCAATTTTTTTTGAGCTATATATGCCTATTCCAACTGATGTATTATTTTTCCCATAAAAATTTATATTAAATATCTGTATATTTTTCTTTCCATATGCGTTTAATAATGCTGATGGTTTTGTAGATTTAAATTCTCCATCATCTATAACATGAAAGTTTGTTTTATTGAAATCACCCATAAGAGTAGTGTTACTAGTTAAAAAAATACTATTAAGCTTAAAGTAGTAATTTCCTTTAGGAAAATAAATTTTTTTATTATTTTTTAAATATTGTATTAGATGCGTTGTATCATTTTTTGAGCCTTTTTGTTTTTTGTATGTAACATAATCTGATTTAAAAAAAAGTTCTTTTGGATCACTCGTTATAGAAGCTTTTTTAATTTTATTATTAGTCTGTATATTATCTTCTTCTAAGGCACTATCAGTTTCTAGTGATACCGGCTTACTTAGTATCGACATAGAACCATAATAGTCCAGTTTTTGAACATTGGGTAACAGTTTTTTTTCTACTACTTCTTTTGTTGCTTTAATAGAGCAGTTTGTTGAAAAGAAGAGTATAAACGTTGAAAACAGAACAATAGGCAGTAGTTGACGCATAAAAAACCTTTAGACCGAGTATAAATAAATTATATACACCAATAATTTAAACTTTAAAGAAAAAAACTGTTACAATCGGTATCGTAGTGAGGTGCATCATAGTTTTATTATTTCTTTCATATCCCAGTTGATTTTTTGAGAAGCTTCTTGTAAATCAAGAAATTCAAAATCAGTAGTTAATCTTTCAAGTTTCTGAAAAGCACTTGATAATCCGTAATACGATTTAAATTTTCTAAACATTGACAAATCTTTTATAATGGGTTGGTCTTTATCAAAATCACGTGGATGGAAATATGTCATAACATACTTACTTCTCTTCATCATATATCTAATTTTCCAATATGGGAGTAACCTAAAATAACCACCTCCTGAGAAAATTATATTCTTCTTGGCAATCTTAAAGAGATTAATTGGAAACTCTTTTAACTGAATTCCATTAATATCGATTATAGATGGCTCTGCATGTCCATAACTTGAAAAACCTCCATGAGATCTTTTGGCAGGAAAAACTGAACAATCAATTTCTATGCCATGCTTAATAAGTTCCTCAAACACCCATTTATTTTCTTCTTTAATTGAAAACCCTGGTGCACGATAACTAATAATTTTTTCACCGGTAATATCTTCCAAAGACTTAATAGATTTTTCCAAATCATCTTTAAAAACTTTTTTACTTTGTTCATAAGCCAATTGATGCAAGTCAGAATGTGTTGCAACTTCATACCCGCTATCACTAATTCTTTTTATAATTTCAGGATATCTACGTCCCACCCAACCTAAACAAAAAAATGTTGCTTTTTGATTTTTTCGCTCTAATAATTCAAAAATTTTTTCCATATTTGCATGTAATCTAGATTCATAATTGGACCATTCTTTTTCTGTTTTAGTCGAATTATTATCTAAAATATGAAACCACTCTTCAATATCAAATGTTAATATATTCATACTGTTTTCCAAGCAGAAAGATCTTTATTGATCAAAACCTCTAACTTTTCAATATCATTTTTAAAGTATTCATAAAGATACTTTTTAACTTCTAAAGGAATATCATTCTTTTTCAGCATTTTACTAGCTATTTTTTCTAGTAATGAGCGCGGAACAAAACTCATTATAACTCTACGTAGAGCATAAATAATTTTATTATTCCTATCAGTCAAAATAGCTATAAAAGTATTTTTAGGTTTTCCTGAATGGCTGTATTTTGTTTCACTATTTATCCTTATAGTTGAATCTATCTTTAAAAATTCAAATATTTCTCTTACAACTTTATTTGGATTCTTTTCCAAATCATCGAAGAGTACAACCTTGACCTTTGTGAATTCTTTTTGGAAGTGTTCAATAGCATTTGCATACATTCCACCTCTCTTATATGCCCACATCCAGTCCCAATTATTAGAAATACGAGTTTCCTCAGCATTTAATGCATCCATAAACTCTAAAGTTTCTCTACCATCACGAAGAAGATTATTATAGGCAGAGTATGCACGTTCCATAGGATTACGAATTGATAAAATTATTGGAATATCTCCTAACTCTTTTTTAATAGCAGGAACAGTATATTTATGAAAATATAAATAGTCTGAACTCGCTTCACCTACACATATATAATTGTTAAGATTCTTAAATAACCTATAATATTCTTCTTTGTCTTTTACAATAATTTTATCTACAGTATCATCTCCTAAGCCATTATGAGGAAATTCTGTATGTATGGAACTAAAATATTTAGGTTCTTTTTGTTTAGGAAACCCTATATCAGGATGTTGCTTCATGTAATGATATAGTGATGTCGTCCCACAACGTGCAACACCAGCAATAATAAAATTTGGTTTCATATTATTTTCCTTCATAATTTCTTCCCAATAAACAGCTAGGTGGGAACTTAATAAAATATTTTATCATACTAGTTAAATTCCATAAAAAATGCTTACTAAATATTTTTCTTCCCGCTCTTTTTGCTTCATGGACAATATAAAATTTAGGATTATAAACAATTTTCATTCCCATTTTTTTTGCTCTGTGGCAGATATCTGTATCTTCATAATACATAAAGTATGATTCATCAAATCCATTTAACTTTTGAAAAGATGACGCCTTAAAAGCCATAAAAGCACCTCCAATCCAATCGGGATTAGCATAACTATCAGCATTATTTACAAAAAGTTTTTTCTTTAATATTAAAGAAATAATAGGATCAAATAAACAAGGAAAACTTCGATTATGTGATGAAAATGTTGATAAATCTTTACTCTCATATACTTTCACACCAAAAATATCTGACCTATCGTTGACTATTGTATTAAATAAATCTTCAAGTTGATCAATTTGCAAAGTGACATCAGGGTTGCAAACAATAAAAAGATCATCACCTTTTGCATGAGATAATTGAAAATTTTTATTATTATTTTCACCATAGCCACGAATAATATCATCTGCATAATAATGTATATTCTTATTTTTACACATAGTTTCCAAGTCAGCAGAATTAGTGTTATCAATAAGCATTATTACAACTTCAAATTTACCACATATTTTAGGGATATTAAAAAAATTATTTTTTATTAATTCATCATCATTATGTGATGTTACTGATAAATACACTTTATTCATTGTAAAACTCCTCCTCTTTTTTATAGTTATCAAATATAGCAGTGATTTTATTTACAAACAACATTTCTGTATCAGCAATAATTAGATTTTCATCATTAGGTATACCTTCTGCACCCACCTTAGTTGCAACTGTAGGTATCTTTGCAGCAAGAGTTTCTAGGGTTTTAATCTTAACGCCTGCACCATATCGAAGTGGTACAATAGCAATATGTGCTTTTTCAAAATACATTTTTAATGAATCCACAAAACCGGTGACTATAATATTGGTAGTAGCTAACTTTTTTATTGTATCCGAAGGATTTCCACCCACAATATATAATTTTACATCAGAATACTTACTTTCAATTTTTGGCAACATTTTTTCAGTAAACCAAATAATGGCATCTTGATTTTCAAATCTATTCATAGCCCCTAAAAATAATATAGAAAAAGGTTCAATATTTTTTCTTGATACATCAAAACACCAACTATCAACTTTGGGAAAAACAACATTTACATTTTCTATTTTTTCAATTTCCAAAAGTTGCTTGTCCTTATCATTTAGTACAATTATATTATCAAAGCTACGAAGTTTCTCTAACTCCCATCTCTTTTGTTTTCTAGCTTCTATGCAATAAAATAACTTTATTGGAAATGTTTTATTTTGACAATATCGTTCAAAAGATTGATATACAATATCATGCTCTACAACTTCTTTAGTCACATTATCTGAAAATAAACCTACATATGACATAGCAGCAGTGTATTCAGCATGAAACAACTCTATTGAAAATTCTTGAATATAACTTTTAATTAAAGTAACTATTTCAGGTAGATGTCTAGGTGAAACACGTATGGGTTCATATGGACAAAATAAAATACTTTTAATTCTATTTCTTTTACGAATATGAATAAAATGTGTTTTATAACAGATTGAATACATTGAACTATCAAAATATTTATTTTCAATATCATTTATAAAAGATATGAGAATGACATCATATTTTTCAGAAACTTTTTTTAAGTTATTGTAAGCTATTTTTTGCCCTGCGACTGGAATCTTTAAAGTTGGTAAATGTGCTGACACAAAAATTGCTTTTGGTTTATTCATGGTATTTGCCCTTTAAGCTTATTTGACTAAGTCGGTAAGCCAATCCAAATAAAATCCATATGAAGACATGCATACCTTTATCAAGCATAGCAGAATTAAAAAAATTTTCTATTATTGTTATGAAGAAAATGGAAAAGAACAATCCTTTATACTCCCCTTCTTTTGATAATAAATATGACGAAAAAGCTAACAACATCCAAATAAGTATATATGCAACAAAAGCAAATATTCCGAAGTGTAAAACAAGAGACAGCCATGCCCCATCTGTAATTATTTGATCTTCACCTACATATACTCCTTCAGGAATACCAAATAAAAAATTATTTGTTATACTATCTATAGCTGCTTTAAAATCATCCAAATGCTCTTGTGTAGATGCTGCGGCATAAGTATCTTTTTCTGTAAATCTATCTATAACAAAGGTCACTAAAGGATTCATTTCATATAAAATCGGTATGGCAATTAATAGTATAAGGATGGTTAACATACTCGATATAATTGTTATTGACAAACCAAAGCGGTAATATGCAAATAAACTAAATAACATAATCATATTTAAAATATTCGTTCGGGAAAGTAAACTAAAAATCATAAAACTGATTGCCAACACAATAAGAAGGTATTTCATTTTATTATATTTATTGAAATAATAAAGTGTTATAGCCAATAAAATCAATAAAAAATAACCAAAGGTTATTGGGTTTGAAACTAAACCATTTGGCCTATAAAAAACAATATCTAAGTATTCTCTCATATATTTATCTTGATCAACAGATGAAAGAAAAGGTAGATCGGTAAGACAACTCGGCAATGATTCGAAAAAAAGATATTGAACGAAAGATATTGACAACAAAACAAGACCAGCATAAAATATATTTTTTATTGTTTTGTCAATTTCCACTTTACTTAAAGATGTCCCAATATAAAAATAAAACAGGGGAAATACATAATATAAATACGTGAAAGTGATTGAGGAAAAACTTAAATCCATTGCAAAAAACATAAGCTTAAAGGTCATTATAAAAAATACAACGAAAAACAATATATTTATATAGTCTTTGACGTATTTTTTTTGAACCGCTAAAAGAAATAAATATATAATATACGGTATAGATAGTATTATTATAAAAGATATTGGACTTACAGGTAACGTAATACCACTACATTTTGATAGTGCAGAAATTACACCATTCATCATAACTAATAAAATAATAAAATTTATTAGTTTAAATTTCATTTTTCATACCTAAAATAACATTAAAAATAAGTTTAGCTTCATCTAAGTCGCCCAAAGTTGTTTTTTTTATCATTTTGATACATAATCTTAAATATGCTATTGGAATTAAGTATTTGTAAAAAGTTTTGTAGAATTCCAGTAGGTTTTTGTATTTATAATATTCTATTGCTAAATTTTTTTTGTTTTTAATATGTGTAGTTCCACCTTCTTTGTGGTAAACAATGCTTGATGGGCATGCAATAGTCATAAAATTTTTTTTACGCCCTCTAACACTCCAATCGATTTCTTCATAGTATAAAAAATAGTTTTCATTCATCAAGCCTACTTTTTCAATAAAATCTTTTGAAACAAACATTGATGCTCCTATGGCATAATCTATCTTTTGGACTGTTTCGCTTGTCGCTTTCGTATATTTTCCCAGCTCATAAAAACCAGCAGAGTATTTACAAAATTTTCCACCTAGAGCTTGTCTAATTTCTGGATTATGATAGAATAGAAGATCTGATCCAATAATACCTACTTGATTATTATTGACTTTTTTACACTCAATTAACTTCAGAAGGGTGTCGGGCTTAACTACTGTGTCATTGTTTAGAAACCATATATATTCAAAATCATTTTGACGTTGAGCGAATTTAATACCTATGTTGTTTCCTGCTGAAAATCCTTTATTATCATTTGCTTGAATTAAAATAATTTTTTCACTATCTACAGTAATTAAGTTTATTTCATCCTCATTTATATGCTTATATTTTATTGGTTTTTGACTAATAGGTAAGATATATTGTTCTAGCTTTTCAGACGAAGAAAGTTTATGAGAAGATTCTCCATCTAGCCATTGCGCTATATTTTCAAGGGAGTCATTACTAGAAGCATTATCAACAATGATAATTTGATAGTTGGCATAATCACTTTTTAAAACACTTTCTATACATTCTACAGTATCTTGCCATGTTTTATAATTTAATATTATTGTGTACACTTTATTCATTTTAATCAATCTTCCATTCAAAAAATATTTTATTAGTGACTTTTTCTAAGCATGCAAGGTCTGATTGATAAAATTCTTGTAATTTTTTTTTAGTTTTATCTTGAATTGGTTTTTTAGACTTATGAAACAAAACTTCTCTCAACTTTTTTTTAAAGCTGACGGGCAATATGTTTGTTCTTATATTGTATTTATGTTGATAAAAATATATTAATTGGACAAGCCTATTTTTTGGAGATTTTGTGGGATTATGTAATTTTTTAAGATTTGGAACAAAGCTTTCGTCTACATCTAAAAACTTAAAAATTTTTTTCAATGTATCAAGGTTATTCTGCTTAAACTCCTCAAAAGTAATAACCATAACATTTGTAAATTCATTTTTATATTGACTTACGGGTTTACAATATAAACCCACTTCTTTATAAAACCAAAATGAATTCCATCCATCTTGTTTTCTTTTTTCTTCTAAAGCTAATGATTCTTCAAATGAATTCATTTGATCTCTACTCATGTATAGAAAATTCGAATATGCCCTTGATACAGGCTCTCTTAACACGATAACTATTGGAATATCTCCTAATTCCTTTTTTACCTTAGGAATAACAGTATTATAATGATACAAATAATGTACAGTCGCTTCGCCCCGTAATTTTTCATTTTTGGCATTTGAGAAAAGTTCCATATATGAATCCCATGTTAATCTTGCTTTTTTCATAATTGTTGATAACATTGGATCATTGCTGGCTATCTCTTTCACAATATCTGCAATAAAATAGAATGGTTCTTTCTCTTCAGGCATAAATATTTCTGGATGTTCACCCAAGTATGCAGCAATTGATGTTGTCCCAGCTTTTGGTGCTCCAATTAATAAAAAGTTTGGTTTTTTGTTTCTATTCATATAGTCTCACTTAAAAGGGATATAGTAGGTTTTATAGCCTAATTTCATTTTAACATATAAAACCAAGATTATGTTTAATAATACGCTTCCTATCATTGTAGCAAGTGCTGCTCCAATCATACCATAACTAGGTACTAATAAAAAATTTAGAAAAATACTCAATAACATAATTATAAATACCACGTTTCGAACTATATGCTGATGTCCTGTCATATTTAAAAACACTCCTACTGAACCTGTTGAAGCATTGACCATTTGCCCTATAATCAAAATCAATAAGACATTGCTAACCATTTTAAAATCATTTCCAAAAAGTTGTAAAATAAAATTAGATAATAAAATCATTACAACTGCTATTGAAATAGAACTAAAAAAAATAAGTTTTGAAGAATGCATAATGATATTTTGAAGTTCATCATATTTTTTTGTCCAATATAATTCAGAAAATTTTGGTGCAGAAATGGTATTGACTACTTCCAAAGCCAAACTAATCAACAAGGATAATTTCAATACGACACTGAAAAGACCCACCTCTTCTGTTGTAGAATAAATCTCTAACATATACAGAGAAATATTACCTAATACAAAAGCAATAATAGCAGTCATCATCATTGGCATTGAAGTCTTTACAAGTTCTTTTTTGTTTAAATTTGTTATTTTATTTGGTTTAATGTTTTTTATGTAGTTGGTTATAAAATAAACTGCATACATTGCACTCGCCATAATCCCCGCCCCTAATGTGTATATTGGTAATAGTGTATCATTTATAAACAAGCTAATAATTATTAATAATATAATATTAATTAAAGGACGGTTTACACTACGTAAAAATTCTGAAATTTTAAGTTTTTTTAGTCCACGAATATACTCAACACTTATATTCTGTAGTGACATTAAAGGCACCAAAAATGCAATAAACTTAAGCGCTGGTATATAAACAGGATTATCAAATATTTTAAGAGCAATCATCTCAGCAAAAAAATACAAAAGAATGCCAATAATCAAAGAAAAAGGAATAATTAACTCAAGAGCATATTTATAAAGCAACTTAAGCTTATATTCTTCTCTAGTCTTATTAAACTGTCCAACATATCTCAATATAGAAATATTCATTCCCATCATTGCAATTATTGAAAAAAATGTTAAGATACTTAAAGTAAGGCTATAAACACCTACTCCCTCTGCACCATATTTACGAGAAATAATAAGAACAACAAGATACCCTAATAGCATTCCGCTAATTTTGAATACAAATGTTACAGCACTACCAGTAAGTATCTCCCTTAAGTGTATATCACTATTAAGTTTTTTTCGTAATTTATTTATCATTATAGTCTCTTAAAATGATGATCAAGTCTTTGCACAAATCATCTCCACTAGTTTATTGCCAACATGAGCTTCAATAAGCACTAGATCAATTTTACTTAGGTTTTCTAACTTATGAACTTCACCCATTTTAATACAAGTCAATTCATTAGGTCTAACCGAAGAACTTTCTTCTCCTACTGTTGCTATTGATGTTCCGTTCACTACAATCCAATACTCATTTCTATGAAAATTATTTTTAAAAATTTAAGTGCTTAGTAGACTTAGCCACAATACGTTTACTCTTATAGCCGATGGCATCTTCTATAATAGTGCAAGTTTCCCAAAATCTGTGAGTAATTTTTGAGGCTTCATAAATAACGGGTGCGTAAAATTTTAACTTTTTCAAGAAAGTGTCTGCTCCAAAACAGAACATTATACTATTCCAATGGTAACTTCCTGTATCAACGTGTCTTTGTGTAGTTTTTGCATTTGATTTCTCTTTGAGAGAGACAATAGTTAATTCATCAAGTTTAATGCAACCATAATCTATTTCAGGATAATCTGGTGTGATTCCAAAAGCGGCAGGCTCTTTTAGATTGAGATCAAAATATGCAACTCTCTTGGCGGGTATTGTACCACTTTTTCCAGAGCAAATAATATTAGTCATTTATTTTCTTGTGGTGTTAAATTTAGGTTGTAAAATAAATTTTTATTTTTCATATTTGTTTTTTATATACTTTTCCAAATACCATTCAACCGTCTTAACAATCCCGCTCTCAAAGTTCTCATCGGCTTTCCAGCCAAGTTCGTTTTCAAGTTTTGTAGCATCAATAGCATATCGTCTGTCATGTCCTGCTCTGTCTTCTACGAATGTTACAAGTTCTTTATAGCTTCTTTCTTTTGGAACTTGTTCATCAAGAATGTTGCAGATAGCATCTACAATTTGTAAATTAGTTCTTTCATTACGCCCACCAATATTATAAACGTTTCCTGTTTTACCTGCATGGTATACTAGATCGATTCCCTTACAGTGATCAAGCACATAGAGCCAATCTCGAATATTTTTTCCATCCCCATAAACAGGAATGCTCTCGCCTGCTAAAGCTTTTCGTATAATAGTGGGGATTAGTTTCTCGTCATGCTGTTTGGGTCCATAATTATTGGAACAGTTTGTGATAACTGTATCTAAACCATAGGTTTCTTGGTATGAGCGAACTATCATATCACTGCTTGCTTTAGAAGCCGAATAAGGCGAGTTTGGAGCATAAGGAGTCTCTTCTGTGAAAAGATCTGTCTCATTAAGTGTTCCATAGACTTCATCTGTTGAGATATGATGAAATCTACATGGGTTATCTTTCCACGTAAATGGCTTCTCCATCCAATATTTATACGCAACATCAAGCAATGTAAAAGTTCCATTTACATTGGTCTCTATAAAAACAGCTGGGTTTTTAATAGAGTTATCTACGTGCGACTCTGCAGCAAAGTGGATAACGCCTTGTACATCGTATTCTTTAAAGATGAACTCTACTAATTCACGATTGCAGATATCACCTTGAATAAATTTATAGCGAGGATTGCCTTCGCACTCTTCTAGGTTTTTAACATCTCCTGCATATGTTAACAAATCTAAGTTTACTAGATAATACTCTGGATACGTTTCTAAAAAATAGGGTACGAAATTACTGCCTATAAATCCTGCTGTACCTGTTAATAATATTGATTTCACTATCTTCCCTCCCTCATAGTTTGTAAGCATTCATCTAGGCTATCTTTCCAAAAAGGGATGCTTAGATTAAACTCTTTTTTAATCTTTGATTTATTTAATAAACTGTAGTATGGTCTTTGTGCTGGAGTTGGATACTGTGAAGTTTCTATAGAGTCTATCTTACATGGTAGCTTTGCCATTTTCATGATTTCTTTTGCAAAATCATACCAGCTTAAGACTCCTTCGTTTGAGTAATGATAGATTGCCACGTCACTACGAGAAAAGCAAGGAAGTCTGCTCTTTTGTCCAATAATATCCAATACCACTTTTGCTAAATCTCTTGCATACGTCGGCGTACCAACTTGATCAAAAATTACCTTCAATGCATCGCGCTCTTTGCCTAAGCGTAACATCGTTTTCACAAAGTTATTTCCAAAGCTAGAGTACACCCATGAGGTTCTGATGATCATGCCATTTGCAGGATTCACATGTAAAAATGCTTTTTCACCATCATATTTTGTTTTTCCATAGACACTTTGAGGATTTGTATTGTCAGTTTCAAGGTAAGGTTTAAAGTTTTTCCCATCAAAAACATAATCGGTTGAAATATGGATAAGTAAAATATCCATATCTTTAGCAATCTCAGCCAAGTTTCTAACTGCTAGATTATTAATGGCATTTGCACTTTCTTGATCTGTCTCTGCTTTATCGACTGCTGTGTAGGCAGCGCAATTGATAATATGTGTAATATTTTTTTCCTTACATACAAGAGCAATATTTTTCTTGCATGTGATATCTAAACTTTCTTTATCTGTGAAGGTAAAGTTATAGTGCAGATAGCTCACATGTATGGCTTGTAGTTCGGAGCCCAATTGTCCATTGGAGCCTGTTACTAAAATATTAATCATAAAAAAATCTCACTAAAACTAAAAATTTTAGCACCTTTAACAAGGTGCTCCGATGGAGAAACAAATACCGTTGTTTCTTTATCAAGGACAAAACATGCAAAAACAATAGCTGGAACACTGTTTTTTAAAAATTTCTTAAGCATCAATGCTTGACTAATTAACCAACGCCTTATACTGTTTTTAACATACAAAATTATGTTTATCATTGAAAGACTTCTTATCTTAATTTGTTAGTTGAATTATACTTTTATTATCTTAATTTTAGCACAAAATAGTGGTGAAAACCGAATGGTAATCCTTCAAAAAACCCAGTTTTTATCAACCGCAGAATTAAATAGGCAGTTTTTCATGAAATACAACACAATAAATACCTTTTATATATTTTGACAGCGTCAGGATTATATATTTTATTTTTGATGAAAGTCTCATAAAATAGAAATTTTTAAGTGGTGCGCACGAGAGGATTTGAACCTCCACACCCATAAGGCACTACCCCCTCAAGGTAGCGTGTCTACCGTTCCACCACGTGCGCAAAAAAAGAGAGGTTGTCAGCCGAAGCTGACAAGAGGGTCCTTAGACTAACCTAAATAAGGATTAGCATAAAGTGCAATCAGTGCAATAACCAGCGTATAGATAACTTGCGCTTCAATCATTGCTAGAGCAATAAACATCGTTGTCATCAGTTTACCGCCAAGACCTGGGTTACGCGCTGTACCGGCGATGGTTGCAGCAGCCGTATGACCCATACCGATTGCGCCACCCAGTGCAGCAAGACCAAGACCGACACCCGCAGCGATCATTGAATACGCTTTTAGCGTTTGGTTGGCTACTTCTGCTTCAGCAGCGAATGCAGCAGCAGTTAATGCCAGCATCAAGAAAAGAATTTTTTTCATTTGAATCTCCAAAAATATTGTTGCAAAGTCCGTTCGGATAGCGTAAACACACTGTTTCAACAGAGTGCCAACAGAGACATAAATGCCGTCTGTTTCCCTACTTATCACTTTGATAGCGGCATTATAGGCACTCTGTGCTAAAAAGTTGCTTATGCACGGTCCAAACTAATTTTGTTTCCCTTGAATTCAATGATTTTTACTTGAATGGCATCTCCCTCATGTAAGACATCACTGACCTTATTGACCCGCTCATTGGAGATTTTTGAGATATGCAACAGCCCGTCTGTCCCACCGGGTAATTCAATAAATGCACCAAAATCAACAATTTTTTTAACTTTTCCTTCAACCGTATCACCGACCTGATACGTTATTTTTTCAGGTGCGCTGTTAATAATATTTTCAATATGCTCGCGGGCACCTTGAACCCCTTTTTTATTTTTCCCCGTAAGCTTGACATGACCTTGTTTTTTGTCAATATCAATGGCTACTTCAAACATTTCAATAATCTCACGAATCGTCTTTCCTGCCTGACCGATAATATCACCGACGAAGTCCGGATCAATATGAAAAAAGTCGCTGCTCGGAAGTGTCTCTTCATTGAGTTCAATCTTTTTTTCAGCTCCTTCCATAATATCAATAATTTTTTCACGTGCCTCTTTGGCCTGAGTCAGCGCTTTGTTGAGCACTTCCAAACGAATACCGCCAAGCTTAATATCCATCTGTAGTGCTGTTATTCCCTCTTTAGAGCCCGTGACCTTGAAATCCAAGTCGCCGTCATGATCTTCAAGTCCGGTAATATCACTTAAAATAACATAGCGCTCCGCATCACTGACCATTCCCATGGCGACACCGGCAATCGTATCACTGAGTTCAATATCACCCGCACGCAATGCCATATATCCACCGCATACCGTTGCCATAGACGAAGATCCGTTAGACTCCATTATTTCAGCAACCAGACGAATGGTTTGATCGGAAGGCAGCAGTGATGACTCCAGTGCCCGCTTGGCTAAATTACCGTGTCCTAGCTCGCGACGGCGCGGCGGTCCTACCGGTGAAGGCTCTCCAACGCAAAAGCCCGGAAAATTATAATGCACCATAAACGTTTCGTTTTGCGTCCCTTCATCGGTCAACTTTTCAAACATTTGCGCATCTTTAGGGCCTCCAATGGTTAACACCACCAGTGCCTGCGTTTGACCGCGTGTAAACAGTGCCGAAGCATGCGCTGAAGGCAACATATTCGTCTCGATGCTAATTGGTCGGATGTCGGTAGCCGTGCGGCCGTCGGCACGGCAGTTTTCATCTAATATCTGGGAACGTACTGTCTCTTGTTTCACCTGTTCAATTGCACGCTTGAGCTCTTTTTCATCCCACGCTTCATTCACAATTAGAATCTCTTTTCGTAACCGTTTAAGCGCCGTAGAACGTTCCGTTCGTGCCATCTCGCCTATGGCATCTTTAATCGCATCCATGTGATTGGCATGAATATACTCTATCATCTCCTCGGAAACACTCAAATCTAAACATATCAGAGGCATACACTCTTTGGAATATGCTTCAAAGCCTGCCTCATACCTTGTATTGGCATCACTCAAATAGGCTTTAGCCTGTGAGAGTAATGTTAAAAACTCCTCTTCCGAAACAGCATTGCAACGGTGCTCACTCACCATCTCTGCCGAAAGTGTCGGATCGATCATAGGGTCCATCATAGGCAGATCAAGCATCTCTATCTCTTCGGAGCCGCACGAGCGCATCTCTATCATCAGTAGATCATCTTTACTTCCGGAGACGTACAGATCAAGCGTACTCTCCTCAAGCTGCTGGGCTGTCGGGTTTAGCACAATCTCGCTGCCGACTTTCCCCAAACGTACCGCTGTCACTGAGGTATTGATGTCAATATCGGAAACAAAGAGTGCCGCCGATGCGGCATTGAGTGCCAAAACCTGTAAATCAGCATTGGCATCGGCACTAAGTACCATAATGGTAATTTGTAGCGGATTGGCAAAGCCTTTGGGAAAAAGCGGACGCAATGAGCGATCTATCAGACGTGACGTTAATGTTTCAAAGTCACTCGGCTTGGTTTCCCGTTTAAAAAAACCTCCGGGAAATTTTCCAACAGCATACGTTTTTTCAATATACTGTACTGTCAGTGGCAAAAACTCTTCGGAGACAAAATCGGTCTCATCAATGACCACTGCCGCCATTATTACCGTATTGCCGCTTTTCAGCCATGCCGTACCGTTTGCCTGTCTGGCCACCTGATTAAAAGCATACTGCTCTACCTTGTTTTCTAACGTGATCACTTCATTGTACTTCACTACTCTCTCCTAATATTAATTCGATACGCTCGCCGCTTAAACACTCAAAGTTTTTATAATATGCTGTTGTTGTCAGATAGTCTTTAACATCATGCAAATAGTAGATATGATCTACCAAAGGGTCTAATGACTCCAATACCTCATGCGGTAAAATCGGCGCAATCACATAGACGGCTTTGGGCTTCATGGCCAATATGGTTTTAACTCCGGTTAAAAACTTCAACCCGGTCTCACTGCCGTCATCAATCAACACAACGACTTTGGCTTCTAGCGATTGAAACGGTTTCCCTTTTCGGTACTGATATACCGCACTTAAAATCTGCTCTTCATGCTTTCGGTGCGCTTCACCATAGACAAAATCCAATCCAATGTTAAAAACAGTGCAAAGAGCCTCATGAATCACCATCTCTTCGGTTTCGCTCACTCGTGCAATCTCACACTCTTCATTAAGCGGTGCATATACCGGCTCGCTAAAAAGAATGTCTACCGGAAGATGCAAACGCTTTGCAAACTCTCCGGCAATCTCCAAACCGCCAAAAGAGAGTGCTATCAGGTGCCACGATTCGCTGCGCATTTTCTCAACGGGTAAAAATTCCAAGAGCTGCGTTGCCGCATCGATACGGTCATTAAAAATCCCTTTTTGACACTCCATCACCTCTCCTTTTTCTACTATTTCAGACCCGACGCACTGCCAAGAACATATTTCAAATTGTTATCAACAAAGCGCATACCGATACCAAAATAGAGTGTTTGCGACTCGGCGTTGGCAATATTGTCCCATCCGCCGAACAGCTCTAAGTGCTTCAGCATACGGTACTGTATCCCTACTCTAAAATGGGCATTCTCTCCACGTACATCATTAACCGCATTAAAATCGTATGCATCGACTGAAAATTTCCAACGATCATTATCGGCAAAATAGTCTACACCAAACCCACCGGTTGACTCTATCATTCCCGCACGTAACAGCAAGTTGTCAAAACGCTTGCCATACTGTGCCGAGATATAGGTTTCGCTCTCATCATGAACTTGAGGCTGTACCCCCTTTTTACTGTAGTCATCGGTAGTAATCATATCAAGCAAGTAGTACGTTTCAGGGTTAGGAAGGTAGACAATACCCGCCGTTGTTTTCATTGCCGAATCATTTACCATAAAGTCTGCTTTGGCGGCAACCTGCAACTCGCTCACCGTAAAGTTTGCCAAGATGGAGTCAACTTTGGAAAAAGCATCCTCTCCGCTGCTAAAGAAACTGTCTGCTGAAACCAGTGTATCTTTCAATGAATCTCGGTTCTCTTCAATCAGGCTCGAAACATTGTCTTCAATAGCAATAAATTTATCCATTGCCACAGGAAGTTTTTTGTCTAAAGTCAACGCTATACTGTCCAAACGTGCCGTAAGCGAATCCAGACGTGCCATAATTTGCGGTAAATCTTTGTTGACGGTGTTGGCTGTTTGTGAAAAACCTGCCCCCATGTCACGCATATTCTCAATGGCTTCTTTCAGTGCCGCACGATTTTCAAGTACTATGGTATCGAGGTTGATACCGACATCTTTAAATGCTCCGATCATCTCTTTAATCTCTTCTTGACGCTGCTTGTCAAGTACATTTCTAAAATCTTTAAGGAGCAACTGCAGCTCACCGGCAGCTTCATTGACCGTATCGCTGGTTTCATCAAAAGCAGCATACTGCTTTGAATGTTTCAACACACCGTTTTCTTCAACATTTTCACTACTCTCACCGGCTAAAATATTGATGTTCTTAGCACCCAACACACTCTCTTGCGATACGACAATCAAAGAGTCTTTGGGAATGCGAACCTGCGGCTGAATACTCAACACCAACCGCACGCGTCGTCCCTCAATATAAATATTAGAAACTTCGCCGATCGCCACGCCGTTCATAGTCACTTTGCTTTGAAGTTCCAACCCCGTAGCATCATCCAAATAGGCACTGATTTCATATCCCTCTTTTTCAAATGAACCCAGTTTGGTCACCTGAGTCGACAATACAAAAAGTGCCACCAAACCCAAAATAACAAAAATGCCGATTTTAGCTTCCAGCTTCATACACTTAACCCTCTCGTTAGTCTCTTCATTTTAAAATTCCCACGCTTTAATGTCGGTACCGCCAATAGGTTTTAACGAAATTGTGACGTAAATATATCTGTCAAAACTGGAAGCGGCGGCATTGTTGCTTGGGGTCGGTCGATTATTTTCAACATAACGTATGCCGAAATCCCAACACCGTTTTGAGTAAATAAATCCCAGTTCCATATTCTTTTTGACAGCATTCTCAATGTCATACGCTGCTTTGGCAAAATATTTATAGTGTTTGTTGTATTGATATGCTACATCGGCAATAACATAGCTGCTTCGTGCCAACGTCGCATCCCCATAATTCTCATACAGATGGGTTATATCAAACACTACAGTCTCGTCATTATATCGTAATGCATTAAGAAACTTGGTAATACGTGTTAAATCGTAGTTGTAAAATGTGTCGTTATAATAGGAGATTGCATCGCTAAGCTGTAAATCCAATTCATTCTCCAACTCACCAAGCGCATCACTGTTAAGCTCATTGGTAATTTTTTGAGAGAGCTTGTGATAGAGTATCTGCCTGCCCCTCTTGTCAAAAAGAAACTGTGTCACTGCCACTTCGGCAGCATCTTCAATATCGACAATATCATAATAGTCACACAGCGGATTTCTATCGATAATACTTTGAGAACAGACCGCCTCGGACGTTTCATAATAACCACTCTTATAGTCGCTTCCTCCATTGATATATGATGCCTTGAATGTCATAACATGGGACAGATCCTCATACCGTTTGGCTAATGAGCTTTCCATTTCAAAAATATAATAATTTCGTGCAAAAATTCCGCTGTTGTAGTGATTGTCAGGATTGACTATGACCTCGTCTCCGCTAAAAAAGATATGTCTTCCGTGCAGTTGCATGGTATAGCTCAACTCAAGATAGTCATTAAAAAAAGAGTCCCGCAGTGTAATCGGAATATTCAATTCACTTTGAAAAGCATTTTTCCCGGATCGTCTAAAAAGATTTGTGGCGGTAGCATCCACACTGTAAAATAAATTCTCTTTCAACAGTGCATCCAAATAGTGATGGTAATGAAATACCGGTAAACTTTGAATGGTCTCATCATTGTTTTTTTTACTTAAATCAAGAAAATATTTAAAATAAAGCCCATAATAGTCGCGCTCATTGTTATAAAAACTGTTAATCCGGGAATAGATCTGATTGGGCGTGGTATTTTTAATTTCATCATTACCTTTCAAGTTGATATAGTCAATATCGTTCATCCAAGTAATGTCGGCAAAAAATGCTGATTGCCCCGCATAGGTATATCCAAACCACTCTTTTAAAGGGTTGTGGTTCATGTAGTTAAAATCGAATCCGTAATGCTCGGTATTGACCAGATCATACGTATCAACATAATTGGATTTCTCTTTAAAATAGCCTACTGTCAACTCACCTTTTGAGACCTTCGTGTCAACAAAACGCAGGGTGCTGTACAGACCGGCGCCACGTCGTGTACGCACTTGGGGAGCAAGTTCAATATCCCAGTTGTTGTCGGTTGCAATGTAGATAGGCTGCTGATAGAAAAAACCTTCTTTACTTGTTGGCAGACCAAAAACTGGAACCAGCAATCCCGTACGTCGCTTAAAATCAAGAGAATAGCCGAAATAGGGAAAATAAAATACGGGAATATCGTAGAGTAGCAACGAGACATTGTAAATATCCATCCATTTGGTTGTCTCGTTAAATTGTGCGCTGTTAAAACGTAAACGCCATAAAGGATTTGTCGGATCACATCCTGAAACCATACCTTTTTCCAGACTGATGAGCTCTTTTGTTGAACACGCTTTTTGGGTACTCATCCAAACATCTTGCTCTTTTTCAAGAAGATAAAACGGCTCAAACACTCTGTCGTCTTTGTCTAAAACAAGACGTGCATACTCCCCGATAATATTGTACGAAGCTCCTTTGAGTACCGTAATGTTTCCAAAAAGTTCCAGTACGGAACTGTTGCGATCATAGCTAATTTTATTGGCACTCAAGTACTGATCGCCATACAGTACAACCACATCGCGGTCCGCTGAAATATGGGTAGCATTGCTCTCCAGTCGGGTTGCAAAAACCTCTACATGCTCTGCCGCAACGAGTGTCCCTGCGACCCACAATAGAAGCAGTAAAAGTTTACGCATTAACAACCAGTGTTCGCGCCGTCTTATCGTGCCATGTCTGATGCAGCGGATTCATCGTACCCCACAAAAAACCTAAATACAAAAACATTTCGCTAATAATTCTAAAAACACCCCGGTTAAAAGCACTTAAAAATCCCGGTGTTGAAAGCGTTTCAATCTCAATAACCTGAATTTTCATCATAATTTTTCCCAGAGTGGCTCCGTACTGCATTACAAAAAAAGTCTGATAGACAATTTTCATGGCCATAAACTCTAAAACAAAGGCATTGGTTAAATGAATCACATCTTCAACGCTTGCCGCTGATGTAAAAGAGTCCCACAGCACCACAATGAGCAACAAAGAAAGCAGTGCCTCATCAATAAACATTGCAAAAGCCCGTTTTGCAATCGGGGCAACAACCAACTCTTCGCGTTTGAGCCGTTCTTGAATCTCTTCTTCCATAGTGCTACACCTCTTGCAGTGCCTGATAGGCAATGTCGGTACGGATTTTTTTGCCGGCAAAATGTACCTGTCCGCACAACATATATGCACGCTCTCTTGCCTCGTTAATGGTTTCACCCAAACCGACACAGACCAAAACGCGTCCGCCGGTAGCATAGAGTGTTCCCGCCTCTTCACTGACACCCGCATACGCAATATGTGCATGTTCCGCCAACGATTCATGAACAATATCATCAACAATAATCTCGGCAGGTTCAGAGCTTTTATAGGGGTAGTCACGACTTGCCATCACCACACCCACCCCGTACTGTTGCTTAAATTCTACATGTAAATTACCTAAATCTTTCGTCGCGGCTTTGTAAAACAGCTCAGCAACAGAGCTTTTCATCAACGGCATCAAAACCTCACACTCCGGATCACCGAAACGAACATTGAACTCTAAGGTAATCGGCTCTGCATTTACAATCATCAAACCGATAAAAAGCACCCCTTCAAAAGGGGCTCCTTCAGCCTGCATCCCATCGAGTGTCGGTCGGATAATACGATCTTTGACTTTTTGATAAATGGCATCATTCACCAGCGGTGTCGGCGCATACGCTCCCATGCCGCCCGTATTGGGTCCTTCGTCATTATTTAACAGCCGTTTGTGGTCTTGTGCCGCAGGCAGTAAAATGTAGTCATTTCCGTCACAAATGGCAAACATAGAGAGCTCGTAACCGTCCAAAAACTCTTCTATAATTACTTTTTTCCCGGCATCACCGAATGACTCACCGCTGAGCATTTGCGAAGCAGCCTGTTTGGCTTCATCATGTGTTGCCGCAATGATGACTCCTTTACCCGCACACAGACCGTCGGCCTTCACCACAACCGGAGTCGGCAACGTCTCTATAAACCGAAATGCTTCTTCAATACGATCGGTCTCTATATAACGTGCCGTAGGAATAGCATACTTTGCTAAAAAATTTTTCATATAAACTTTGGAACCCTCCAGCCGTGCTGCCGCTTTGGAAGGACCGAAAATGGTTAGACCACGGGCTTTGAAAATATCGACAACGCCGTCAACCAACGGAGCTTCAGGCCCTACAATAGTTAAATCAACCCCTTTTTCAAGTGCAAAATCCGCCAATGCTTCATAATCGCTCATGGCAACATTCTGACCCAATGCTGACGTAGCACCGTTACCTGGGGCAAAATAGAGATGTTGAACGCCCTTCTCCTGTGACAACATGCGACCGATTGAGTATTCGCGTCCACCGCTTCCCATGACCATTATATTCATAAAACGCTCCGTGATTGTTTCTAAAATGAAGTAAAGTATTCATACAAAACGCTGATCTTGTATCAACACTTAAATGAGTTAGCCCGGGTAGCCGTTCCGCATATTGCTTTGGTTCTCAAAGCCGAAAATAGCGAAGCGAGCACCTCATTAGGCGGCAATCTCTCAACCGAAGTCTCAAGCAAGATCGCTGACACACAAAGATGACTACGTAATTCACTGAATGAATATGTAGAACCCCCTGTTTTGCGAGTAATCGCACTACCCAGACTGAAGAAATTATAACAAGTTTTTACTTAAAAGAGTTCTTAATTTTACAGAAGAATTACAAGGCTTTGGCTAAATCCACACACCCTTGAACGGACGGTTTTTGCGGCATAAGAGCCTCTACCGTATGCGGCAGTGCCGATGCCGTTGTAGTACCGATAGCGATGACGGTATACGATGCCCGAAACTGATGCTGCCGTAAAAAACATTCGACAGTTAACGGTGACGTAAAAATGAGAATGGCATTCTCTTCCAGGCGCAATGATGCCACTTCAGGGTTGCATGTCGTTTTATAGACAACCACTCCCTCCATGCTCACGCCTGCAGTTTCAACACGCTTGGCAAAGTCGGAGGCCACCACTTCGGGGCGGGGATAGAGCCAACGCAGATCAGGATAGTTGTGAATAATAATATCGGCTAATGAATTCCCGTATCCTGCACCGTACTCCAAGACGTTCGCTCCGGCAGAGCGTGCTTGCCTGGCCGTCAACGCGGCAATGCTCAATACCGGCAGCCGTGTCCACTCATGATTGATCTTCTCTAAGGCAACAACCGCCTGTTTGGAGGTGAGGACAATGGCATCGTATTGGCTATAGTCAATCGCTGGCTGAAAAAATTCCGTCAACAAAATGGGTACATGCGTCACTTCGGAACTCTCTGTCTTAGAGAAAAGATAAATGGGTCGTGTCATCATAACAGAGCCTTACATGTAAATTTACATGTAAAAGCTACTCCCACTCTATAGTAGCCGGCGGCTTGGAGCTAATGTCATACACCACGCGGTTAATCCCGTCCACCTCATTGATAATGCGGCGACTGATACGCTCCAACAGGTTATGAGGCAGATGCGCAAACGTCGCCGTCATACCATCTACTGCTTCGACAACACGCACGCAAACGGTATTGTCATAGGTGCGGTTATCCCCCATGACACCGACTGATTTGACATTGAGCAGTACGGCGAAGGCCTGCCACGTTTTGGCATAATAACCGCTGGCTTTAAGCTCATCGAGTAAAATCACATCGGCTTCACGTAAAAGCGCCAGATCATCCCGATTGACATCGCCCATAATCCGAATGGCCAACCCAGGTCCGGGAAAGGGATGGCGGTTAATCATGCTCTCCGGTAACCCCAGCTCAAGTCCGACGCTACGTACCTCATCTTTAAACAGCTCGCGCAGTGGCTCAATCAACTCAAAATCCATCCACTCCGGCAGCCCGCCGACGTTATGATGCGACTTGATCACTTCGGAAGGACCGTTTACAGAGACGGACTCAATCACATCGGGATAGAGTGTTCCTTGAGCCAAAAATTTGATGCCGTCATGCTTTTTCGCCTCTTTTTCAAACGCTTCAATGAATGTATGACCTATAATTTTTCGTTTCTGTTCCGGATCGCTGATGCCCTCAAGTTTTCCTAAAAAGTCATCAACCGCATCGACGGTAATCAACGGGACTTTCAAATTGATTTTAAAGACCTCTTCCACCTGCTCACGCTCCCCTTTGCGCAACAAACCATTGTCGACAAAGACGGGAACAAGCTGATTGCCGATGGCTTCGTAAAGTATCGCGGCTGTCACCGATGAATCGACACCGCCGCTGAGCCCGCACAGCACCTTGGCATCACCGACCTGCTCGCGAATTTTCTTAATTTGCTCTTTAACAAAATGCTCCATCTTCCACTTTTGGGTTACGCCGCAGATATTTCGGGCAAAGTTACGTAGCATCAAATAGCCCTCTTCAGAGTGCTGCACTTCCGGATGATACTGCATGGCATATACCTGTCTCTCTTCGTCGGCAATAGCCGCATACGGGGAGTTGTCCGAGTGTGCAATCGGTTTAAATCCCTGTGGCAGCACATCCACACGATCACTGTGACTCATCCAGACAATGCGACCGTCATCACACCCTTCAAACAACGCGGAGCGCTCTGTGTGGTCTTTATTAATCAGCAGTTCTGCTTTGCCATACTCATGATGATTCGATCGAATAACCGAACCGCCAAAATCAACGGCAATGCGCTGCATACCGTAACAGATTCCCAATACAGGAAGCCCCAAAGCGTAAATATCCTGGTCCACTTCGTATGCATTTTCATTATATACCGATGACGGGCCGCCACTAAGAATAATGCCTTGCGGATTTTTCTCCTTGATGGTATCTACTGAAGTATAGTAGGGAAGAATCTCACAATAGACTCGCTCTTCACGTAGCCGCCGTGCAATTAACTGAGTATATTGCGAACCGAAATCAAGGACGATGATACTGACATCTTTCATCGAAGCATTCCTTTAGAAAAAATTGAAACAATACAGGGTCGTACCCTTTTGCTAGTGAAAGGGTACATTAAAGTAGATTAAGTTTGGATATAAACCAAAGAATTACGGAACATACAGTCCCAAGACTTCATATTGAAGATACCAGACGGCGATGGAGACAAAGTAGCCTACTAAAATCATCCACGCATATTTCATATGTGCCCCGAACGTATAAATTCCCGGAAGTTTTCCCATAACACCGACTCCGGCGGCACTGCCGAAACTAATAAGCGACCCGCCGACTCCGGCCGTCAGCGTTACCAGCATCCACTGGGCCAGATCCATATCCGGATTGGCTTTAAGAACCGCCGACATCACCGGAACATTATCGACAATAGCCGAGAGAAAACCGACACAGATGTTTGAGAGGGTCGGTCCCAGCATATTCGGATGATACACTACCGAAGCCATTGCCAACCATCCTAAGAAGTAGAGTGCACCGACAGCTGCTAAAATTCCAAAAAAGAACATTAATGTATTGTTTTCAATTTTTGCCATAGAGTGAAAGACATCAAATTCACTTTTATGGACACGCTTGAGTCGATAGCTGTAAATTTTCAACAGCGACAGCCCGAACATCATACCCCACATCGCCGGAAGATGAAATACCTGATGCGATACAACCGCACAAAAAATGGTAAAAGCCCCCAATCCTATCACCACATTGGCGCCGGGCATCATCGCCGGTTTTTTCTCGGTTGTCGGATCAAAATCGGGCTCTCCGTCAGGTACCACCTTACTAAGCAATAGTGCCGTCGCCAAAAAACCCAAGATAGATGCCGGAAACAGAAAGAGAAAATCGGAAAATGTTCCCTTCCCTGCCGTCCATGCCATGAGCGTCGTAATATCACCGAATGGACTCCACGCACCGCCGGCATTGGCGGCAACAACAATATTAATAGCTCCGGGAACCAAAAAGGTGCGTTTGGTTTTTGTAATGGTAATGAGTACCGTCGAGAGAATCAGTGCCGTTGTAAGGTTGTCGGCAATCGGAGAGATAAAAAAGGCCAATAGCCCCGTAACCCAAAAGAGTTTTTTATAGCTGTAGCCCTTAGAGACCAGATTGTACTTTAAACGGTCAAAAACACCCATATGAATCATCGATTCAATATAGGTCATGGCAACAAAAAGGAAAAAGAAGATCTCGGCAATCTCTAAAATAAGATGCTCTACCTGTGTATGCACCAGATCCATATTCAGATCGTTAATCACATAATAAAAGCCAATCAAAATAAATAAAAATGTTCCGGTCAGCAGTGCCGGTTTGGCTTTGT
>Ga0256840_1001125_pt1 | contig 25743 bp, 26 predicted proteins | sample 355202metaG_FD_185969 | JGI IMG/M metagenome (GOLD analysis project Ga0256840, IMG submission 185969) | Hydrothermal vent microbial communities from Mid Atlantic Ridge, Atlantic Ocean - 355-202 | ecosystem: Environmental > Aquatic > Marine > Hydrothermal vents | place: Atlantic Ocean: Mid... | reverse complement strand
CCAATAAAATTTACCTATAGAAGCAACAGCTCTGTTATGACTTCAATCAACAGAGCTGTTGCCGCTCACCACAGACCTAAACGGAGTTTGATAAGAAAAATTAACTTCATTAATTTATGACTGAGGACAAACAACGAGGTTTCACATTAATCGAACTGATTATGGTGGTTATTTTACTTGGCATACTTGCCGCCACTGCCTTACCCAAATTTTCTGGTAAAGATGCTTTTGCCGAACGCGCTTTCTTTAGCGACACTCTAAACGCTATCCGCTACGCCCAAAAACTCGCAGTAACAACTGGCTGCATTGTCCAGGTTGCAATTAGCTCCAATCGCTACACCCTAACTCGGCGAGGCACTTCCACTAGCACCTCTTGTGCTGGGTCAACTTATCAGTTAGCGATTCCTCATCCTAGCTCAGGCGCTAGTACATATTCGGGTAGTGAATCAGGTATTACCCTAACTAGCACTGTTTCGCCCTTCTATTTTTACCCGCTAGGCACTGCGTCAGACAATGTTACGTTAACCATTAATGGCACGAAAACTATCCACGTTATTAAAGAAACGGGATTGGTTTATGAATAAAAAAACAACGTCTAAGGCCATTCGGTGTAGGTTCGAATTTATTCGAACAATACAAATAAATTCGAACCACCATCAATCAGGTGTTACGCTGATTGAGTTAATCATTTCTATGGTGATTATCAGTATTTCCTTAACCGATATTTTTACCGTCATGAATTTAACGGTCAGCCATAGTGCTGATCCTGTTATCTACCACCAAGCTCTATCTCTTGCTGAAGCGTGCTTAGAGCAAATCTTATTAGAGCCGTACACAAGCTTAAGCTCCTGTACATTAAGTAATATACCTGCAAACTATAATGTTTCCTCAACTATTAGTCATGAGGTACTGTCAGGTATACCTGTAAAAAAGGTATTAGTCACTGTCACAAGTGGCAGTACAAGCATAGAACTGGCCGGCTATAGGGCGAATTACTAATGCATAACCGAAAGGCAAAGGGCTTTACGCTTATTGAGCTGATTATGGTCATTGTTATTATCGGTATTTTATCGACCATAACCACAGACCTTATCACCTTACCTGTTAAAAGTTATCTTGACCTAGAACGGCGCACGACTTTAGTTGATAGTGCAGAAATGAGTTTACGCCGTATGCAGCGCGATATTCGCCGCGCTTTACCGAATAGTATTATTGCCAATGGCGGCACAACGATTGAATTATTACATACCAGCGAAGGCGGACGTTATCGTGCTAATGTCTCTGACGCAGGTCTTGGAGATATTTTAGACTTCACCACAGCAGATGCTCAATTTGATGTTATTGGCCCATTAAGCACGACTCCAAGTGGTTATTTAGTTATTTATAATACCGGAACGCTAGGTGCAAATGCTTATGCCCATGATAATCTTGTCAGTATTAATAAGGGAGCATCGACACTCAATAGTATTCAATTAACAACGGCAAAGCGATTTCCTTATCGCTCGCCACAGCAGCGATTTTTTATTGTTGATACACCGATTACTTATAGTTGCACCAATGGTGAACTGCGTCGTTATGATAATAAAATTGATAGTTCATATACTATTAGCAGTCCATCACCTTCCTTGTCACGATTAAAATATAAGCTCCAGGCTAAAGCCAAAACGCTCAGCTGCCAGTTTGATTATGATCCCGGAAGTGCAACCCGTGCCGCTTTGGTTACAATTGAAATAAAACTGACGGATGATGCAGGAGAATCAGCTAAGCTAATTCATCAAGTTCATGTGGATAATATGCCATGAATAAACAGCAAGGATTTTCTATTATCATGGCTATTTTTATCTTAATAGTGCTTAGCCTATTAGGTAGTTATATGGTTAAACTAAGTGGCGTACAACATGCAACCGCGGTGAGCGCAATACAAGGTGCGCGTGCATATTATGCGGCAAGAGCCGGAGTAGAATGGGGAGTGGCGAAATTACTTAATAATGATAGCTGCGCTACTAGTTCGACATTGGCTATCAATAACTTTGCAGTCTCTGTAAGCTGTCGTAATCAAGGAATCAGTTATAACGAAGGGGATTTGAATAGTAACGGCTTAGCGGATGATAATTTTTATATCTATAAGATCGAAAGCACGGCTAGTTATGGTCATTTTACTAGTCCTGATTATGTTTATCGGCACTTGGAAATAACGGTAAAAAAATAGCACTGTTATTTATTAGGTGTGCGATAAGCTTTACAGCCCACACTGAAGCGTTCCATTTTTCTACCTAGTTTTAATGCGGTCAATTGGCCACCCCACAAGCAGCCAGAATCAATCGCATGAGTATTTTGCGAATGGTGATATCCAATAGCTGACCAATGCCCAAAAATAATTTTCAAATGCGAATTTTTTCTGTTCGACAGATCGAACCATGGTTTTAAATGTTTAGGCTGACTACCTAACTCACCACTATATTTGAAGTCTAAACGCCCTTGTGCATCACAAAAACGCATACGGGTAAAACAATTAACGGCAAAACGTAACTGCTCAACTCCCTTCAATTTCTCACTCCAAATATCAGGCTCATTGCCATACATACTTTTAAAAAATTTTACATAATGACTGCCACGTAATTCAGCTTCAATCTTAGCCGCCATTTTCTTAGTCGTAGCAAAGTTCCATTGCGGTGGTAAACCGGCATGCACCATACAAAAATCATCATTGTAATGAAATAAAGGCTGATGCCTCAACCAATCTAATAACTCCTTTTTATCTTTGGCTTCTAAAATCGGCTTTATAGTATCTTTTGCACGTACAGGAGACGCTTTATAAGCAACAGCCAATAAATGCAAATCATGATTACCTAATACGGTCACTGCAGCATCACCTAATGATTTAATAAACCGTAGTGTCTCTAAAGATTTTGGCCCACGATTAACTAAATCACCGACAAACCAAAGCTGATCAGTTTTTTTATCAAAGTTGATTTTTCTTAATAAACGCAGTAAATCGTCATAACAGCCTTGTATATCACCTATGGCATAAATAGACATTGTTAATGCAGTGTACGTGGAATTGATAGCGTAAATTGTGGAATAGTGGCATCAAATTGTTGACCATCATCAGATTCCATCCTGTACTTTCCTTGCATAACCCCTACCGCTGTATTAATCAGCGCACCACTCGTATAAGTAAACGTTTCGCCTGGTTTTATATAGGGTGTTTTACCAACAACACCCGCACCACGCACCTCTTCAACTTTGCCATTAGAATCTGTAATTAACCAATGACGACTCAGTAGTTTCGCAGCTGTTGTGCCAATATTAGCAATCGTTATAGTATAAGCAAAAGCATATTTATGCTCGCTAGGCTTAGACTGATCCTCTATATAGCGTGCCTTAACCTCAACTAAAATTTTATTTTCTTCACTCATGTAAAAATCTACCCTAGGTATCAATTTGAATATTTTAGCACTTATCGCCCTCAACTTAGATACAATTAATAAAAACCTAAAAGACAAGGAACCTGGCTCACTATGAATCAAAAAAATATCATCCAAGAAATGAAAGTCCTTCCCACTATCAACTCGGAATTTGAAATACAGCGTCGAATTGATTTTATTAAGCAGCAACTTAAACAAGCAAAGTTAAAAACTTTAGTACTAGGTATTAGTGGTGGTATCGACTCTACAACTTGTGGCCGACTAGCACAATTAGCGATTAATCAACTGAATGCAGAAGAGGGCAGTAGTGATTATCAATTTATAGCAATACGCTTACCTTATAATTTACAAACTGACGAAAGTGATGCGCAGCTCGCCTTGCAATTTATTCAGCCCAGCCAACGTATTGCAATTAATATACACGCGGGTGTCGAGGGTATTCATACTGAAACAATCCGCGTATTAGAGCAACAGGGCTTACTAAAAAACTCAGCCTCCAGCGTAGACTTTCATAAGGGTAATGTGAAAGCACGTATGCGCATGATAGCCCAGTATGAAGTCGCTGGCTTATTGGATGCTTTAGTCATAGGCACAGATCATTCTGCAGAAAATATAACCGGTTTTTTTACCAAATGGGGTGATGGTGCTTGTGATCTAGCTCCCCTTTTTGGCTTGAATAAACGCCAAGTAAGACAATTAGCAACAACATTAGGCGCGCCTGATACACTCATTAAAAAGGCCCCCACCGCTGACTTAGAAGATTTAGCCCCCAGTAAAACAGATGAAGCCGCACTCGGTTTAAGCTATCATCATTTAGATGAGTTTCTTGAAGGTAACCCTATTCCTGAGCATGTCAGCCAATTAATTATTGATAATTTTCATAAAACTCAGCATAAGCGTCAAGCTATACCGACACCTGACAATGAATGATTGAGAATAAATAGCGCCTTATGAGAGCCACTTTAATTGTATTTTCCAAAGTTAAAGTCGCCCCCAGTAAGATTCAAACCAAGCTATTACTTAATAGCTTTAATCAGCTTGACTAAGTGGGAGCTTGATGCCAATACTTCTACCGAACTGAATCCACATGCTTGTACAGTTTTAACTGTTTGCCTATTAATATTGGCGCCCACTAATCTTACTGTTACTGGATTAAGCAATTGCATAATGGATGCGATGAATTTATTCGTACTCAACACATGCTCAAGCAATAAGACTTCACCGCCAGGTTTACAGACTCGCTTTAATTCTCGTAAGCCTTGTTCAGGGTCTGGTACTGAACAAAACAAAAATGTCCCAATAATGCAGTCGAAGTGATTATCAGGAAAATCTAATGCCTGTACATCCATCTCAAATAACTCAATATCTAGGCCTAAATTGATGCGCTTTTTCACAGCCTCTTGTATCATGACTGGACTAAAATCTATCGCAGTCATAGCTTTATTAGCCGGGTAGTAAGCAAAGTTTTTTCCTGTCCCGACACCCACCTCGAGGATATTTTCCCCTTTTACTTGCTGCCAAATACGTGAACGTAAATCACCAAACATCATTTTTTCCATCATGCTTTCAATGCGATCAAAATAAGGAGCAATACGGTCGTAACGTTTTTTTATAATATCGGTTTGGGATGTCATGAACTTTTAGATTTAGAAGTGTGAGTGTGAGTATTATGACCCTGTCGGGTTACATTATTTATACAGCAATAGGCGCAGAAATATGTGGATGCGGATCATAGCCAATAATTTCAAAATCCTCAAAACGATAATCAAAAATACTATCGGGCTTACGCTTAAGAATCAATTTCGGTAAAGCCTTAGGTTTTCGCTGTAACTGAATTTTCGCTTGTGAAAAATGATTACTGTATAAATGACAATCACCAATTGAAATAATAATTTCTCCCACACCTAAGTCACATTGCTGTGCGATCATATGCGTTAAAATTGCTAGGCTAGCGGTATTATATGGATTACCTAAAAATAGATCATTACTGCGTATATATAAAGATCCACTCAATTTGCCATCAGCCACATACCATTGATAAAGTAAATGGCAGGGGGGAAGAGCCATTTTTCCATTGGCTACATTTTCTTGTGGGGTTTTACTTTCATCAGGTAAATCAGCCACGTTCCAACCACTAATAATATGTCGACGACTGGCTGGGGTATTTTTAATTCCGTCAATTAAAACTTGAACTTGATCATAACTTTCACCCTCTACACCTTGCCAATGTCGCCATTGTGCACCATAAACAGGTCCTAGTTCACCACTTTCTGTCGCCCATTCATTCCAGATACTCACGCCATTATCATTGAGATATTTTATATTAGTATCTCCTTTTAAGAACCAAAGCAGCTCATGAATAATGGATTTAGTATGTAGTCGTTTGGTTGTGACTAAAGGCAGCCCTTCTTGCAAATTAAAACGGATCTGTCGGCCGAACAGTGATTTAGTTCCCGTTCCGGTACGATCACCTCTTAAACAACCTGTCGTCAGTGTTTCTTCTAATAATTCTAGATATTGTTTCATTATTTGATGTCATGTATTTTTTTGTTACAAACTTAAAGCGGAACAAAGGTCTTTAAATATTACGCCGGTAGGGCAGGTCCTAGCTGATAGATTTTTTACTATAAGCCAAACTCAATAAAACAGCACCAACCACAATCAACGGAATAGATAAAATTTGCCCCATAGTTAGCCAATCCAACGCTAAATAACCTAAATGCGCATCTGGGACACGGTAAAATTCAACGATAAAACGGAATAGCCCATAGAACAGTGCAAATAGCCCTGACACTGCCATGGCTGGCCTTGGTTTGCTAGAGTAAACCCATAAAATTAAAAATAACACCACACCCTCTAAAGCGGCCTCATATAGTTGCGAAGGATGTCGAGCTAATGGTCCTCCGCCTGGGAATACAAAAGCCCAATAAACATCAGTTGGTTTACCCCATAATTCTGCATTAATAAAGTTACCAATTCGACCTGCAAACAAACCAATTGGAACAACCGGAGTAATGAAATCCGTTAATGCCAATAAGGTACATTGATGCTTTTTAGCAAAAATCCACATAGCGATAATCACACCTAATAAGCCACCATGAAATGACATGCCACCTTGCCATACTTTGAATAGCATCACTGGGTCCGCTAAAAAGTGATTAAAATTATAAAAAAGCACATAACCAAAACGCCCCCCTAAAATAACCCCCATCGCGGCATAGAAAATTAAGTCCTCTAAGGCTTCGCCTTTAATAGGAGAGCCAGGTTTGTTGACTCGTTTACTTAATAAATACCACGCCCCCGCGATACCGATTAAATACATAAGTCCGTACCAATGAACTTTAATAGGGCCAAGACTAATAGCTACTGGATCTATATCAGGAAAAGTTAACATAATTATTTCATTTTATTGTGCATAAAAAAAGGGTGAATTAACATATTGCTAATCCACCCTATGATATCAAAACTTGGGATAAAACCTAGAGAGTTCGCCCTAGATCATAATATCCTTAAACATCTAAATTAGAAACCTCTAAGGCATTTTTAACAATAAAGTCACGACGCGGCTCAACTATATCACCCATTAATGTGGTAAAGACTTCATCAGCAGCAATGGCATCAGCAACGGTCACTTGCAGCAAAACCCGCGCATTAACATCTAGTGTTGTTTCAAATAATTGCTCAGGATTCATTTCCCCCAAACCTTTATAGCGCTGAATATGTTGGCCTTTCTTTATTTCACGCATCATCCATTCAAACGCATCTTTAAAATTTCTGACTGCCTGCTTACGCTCTCCCATTTGCATATAAGATTCATCACTAAATAAATCAAGCGTGTTTTCTGTATAAGTAGCAATTTTTCTATAATCATTACTATTAAAAAATATCGCTTCCAAAATAACTATTTTTTCTACACCATGCGTTTTCTTATGAATGGTCAAGGTATAGTCTTGCTCATTACGATAAGCTAATTCGAGTTTATAAGTTGCTTCAGCGGCTGCATTTAATCGCTGCTCTAACGCACTAAACCATTCTGTTAATTGCTCTAGGTCTTTTTGTGCCTCTTTAGTCAGAGGCGATACATGAGTCAACATTTGCAAGAAGTCGGTATCATAGCGCCGCCCCATGCGACTAATAATGCTTTCTACTGCCAATAATTCATTGGCCAAAGTTTCTAAACCAAGCCCTTTAATCGCGGGGGTTTCTGAATTACTAATCAGTTGTGTTTTTTCTAAAGCCAATTGAATTAAGTAAGCATTCAACTCCTCATCATCCTTTACATAACGCTCTTGTTTACCTTTTTTTACTTTATACAAAGGCGGTTGTGCAATATAAATATGCCCTCGCTCTATTAACTCAGGCATTTGTCGATAAAAGAAAGTAAGCAATAAAGTTCTAATATGTGAACCATCGACATCCGCATCGGTCATAATAATAATACGGTGGTAACGTAGTTTTTCTGGGTCATATTCATCTTTACCAATACCACAGCCTAAAGCTGTAATCAGTGTACCGACTTCTTCGGATGAAATCATACGGTCAAAACGTGCACGCTCAACATTCAAGATTTTCCCTTTCAAAGGTAAAATCGCTTGCGTGCGACGATCTCTACCTTGTTTGGCAGAACCACCAGCTGAGTCTCCTTCCACAATAAATATTTCAGAAAGGGCAGGGTCTTTTTCTTGGCAATCAGCTAATTTACCCGGCAGACCAGCAATATCTAGCGTCGTTTTACGACGTGTTAGTTCACGAGCTTTACGTGCCGCATCTCTCGCTCGTGCTGCTTCGATAATTTTATTAACAATTGCTTTAGCAACCCCTGGCGTTTCCTGTAAAAAGTCATTTAACTTTTCATTCATCGCCGATTCAACTAAAGGCTTTACTTCAGAAGAAACAAGTTTATCTTTAGTTTGTGATGAAAACTTTGGGTCAGGTACTTTAACTGATAAAACGGCAGTGAGTCCTTCACGCGCATCATCACCTGTTGTCCCTACTTTTTCTTTTTTGGCTAGACCATTTGCTTCAATATACTGATTAATCGTACGCGTTAATCCACCTCTAAAACCAGCTAAATGGGAGCCACCATCCCTCTGAGGAATATTATTGGTATAACAGAAAATATTTTCTTGGTATGAATCATTCCACTGCATCGCTACTTCAACAGTGACCCCTTCTTTTTCAATCGTAAAATGAAATACTTCAGGAAATAAAGGTATTTTATTTTTATTAAGGTGGGTAACGAAGGCTTTAATACCGCCTTCAAATTCAAACACATCCTCTTTACCTGAACGTACATCTTTTACATGAATACGCACACCTGAATTTAAAAAAGAAAGCTCCCGTAAACGCTTAACTAAAATCTCATAGTGAAATTCAACATTCCCAAAAGTATCCCTACTAGGTAAAAAAGTAACCTGAGTTCCTTGTTTTGTCGTTGCTTCCATTTTTTCTAAAGGAGCAACAGGTTCGCCGTGTTTATACGTTTGGCGATAAACATAGCCACCTTTGTAAATTTCTAAATCGAGCCTTTCTGACAAAGCATTGACCACGGAAATACCTACCCCATGCAAGCCACCCGATACTTTATAAGCATTATCATCAAACTTACCACCAGCATGAAGTACCGTCAAAATAACTTCGGCTGCAGAACGTCCTTCTTCTGGATGAATATCAACCGGAATACCACGCCCATCATCCGAAACTGTCACAGATCCATTATCATTAATAGTCACATTAACTGATTTACAATAACCCGCTAAAGCTTCATCAATTGAGTTATCAACAACTTCAAAAACCATATGATGTAAGCCGGTACCATCATCGGTATCTCCAATATACATCCCTGGCCTTTTACGTACCGCATCTAAGCCTTTTAAAACTTTAATATTGGAACTATCGTAGTTATCCTTATTTTCACTCATGTTTAACCTTGTTGTCTGTATGTTTCACGTGAAACATCTTTATTTACCTTTTGTTTCACGTGAAACATGAAACTTCTGTGACCTCACCATGTTTCACGTGAAACATTTTATATTGCCCAATTTGGCTTAAATCACCAAATTCATTCCGCTCAGTTGCAGTCATAAATACTTGTATATCCATGCCCGCTAAGAATTCTAATAATTTTGTACGGCTAGAAAAATCTAACTCTGCCACAGCATCATCAATCAATATACAAGATTGAAACCCATTATTAAGTAGGTGTTCAATTTGAGCTAATTTTAAAGCAAGCACTAATAGCTTTAATTGTCCTCGCGAAACAAAGTCTTTTGCTTTTCTTGAATTAATCAATAATTGAAAGTCTGCTCTATGTGGCCCACTATGAGTAAATCCATAGCGGAGGTCTTTTTCTAAATCATTTTTTAACTTATCGATCAATAAAGACTCAGCATCCCAACCTTGAGATAACAAAAGTTCAACCGACTCTAAATCTAAAAACTGCCCAACTGTTTTTAAAAAAAATGGCGTTAGTTCTGCTAAATATTGCTTTCGATAATTAGCCACTATTGTACCGTATTGCTGCAATTCATGGTTCCAAACATTTAACTCATTAATACGCCGTACCTTTAATAAAGCATTGCGCTGGCTTAAAGCTTTCTTAAAATTCCTCCAGGTACTAAGAAATTCTGTATGTTGATTAAAAATGCCCCAATCGATAAATTCTCGACGTAACTGTGGCCCTGCATCTAACAGTTGATAACTCTTCGGATGAATAAGTTGCAAGGGTAGGGCATAAGCTAAATCAGCGCGCGCATGTTTAGTTTCTTGGTCAATGCGTATTTGTACATTTTTACCATCATGCTGAATACCCAACGTGGATACATGCCCACTGGTAAAAAGAACTTTACCAGAGATAATTAAATCATTGTGGGCAAAGTGAATCACATTTTTAACGGTCGTAGAGCGAAATGAATTTGCTCTTCCTAAGAGGTGAATTGCTTCAAGTATTGAACTTTTACCACTTGCATTATTGCCATAAATTAAATTGATTTTTGCAGCTGGTGCTAAAGAAACCTGCACTAAATTACGCACATGATAAATATCTAGCTTTTGTAAACTCATAAGCTCAAACTATAAACGCATCGGCATAACGATAAATTTATAATTCTGCTCACTAGATTCTTCAATAAAACAGCTACTCAAATTTTCAGCAATAGTTAACACGGCCATTTCCGAATCCAAATTAGAAACAGCATCTAAAATATATTGAGAATTAAATGCTATCGAAAGTGCTTCCCCTTGGTACTCAATGGCTATTTCTTCATCTGCTTCTTCATGCTCAGGGTTGTTAGTGCTAATTTGTAAATTATTACCTTCAATAACAAATTCAACCCCTCTAAATTTCTCGTTAGATAAAATAGACACTCGTGTTAAAGCATCTTTTAAAACCTGCTTTTGTACATGAACAGGACTGTTAAAGCTTTGTTCAAAGACTTTACTAAAATCAGGATATTTAGAATCCACTAATTTTGCAGAAAAAGTTAAGTTTTCAATCACAACACGAATATTATTTTTTGAAAACTCGACCTGTATTTCTTGCTCTGGATCATTATCTAGTAAACGTGTTAATTCTAATACACCTTTACGCGGAATGATAATACGCGATTCTATGCCCGTTTCTGTCTCAATTTCTCCTTCATAAATCGAAAGTCTATGCCCATCAGAGCCGACCAGTTTTAACTGTCGATTAAAAATACCCAACATAATACCATTTAAGTAATAGCGTATATCCTGATTTGCCATACAAAAAGCCGTTTTATCCAAAGCTGTTTTGAACTGTGCTGTTTTGATCGTAAATTGACAATCCATTGCTGTCATTTCAAAGTCAGGATAATCATGTGCCTCTAAAGTGCTTAAAGAAAAGCGACTACGACCTGACTGTACTTTTAATTTATCTTTTACTAATTCAAATTTAATATCCACAGCACTAGGCAGCGACTTGCAGATATCTAACAGCTTACGTGCGGGAATAGTAATACTGCCTTGCTCGTCATTATCAAACGCAATATCTACAACAATTTGCACCTCTAAGTCAGTCCCCGTTAAGGTCAATAAATTATTATCCAGCTTAAATAATACATTAGCGAGAATCGGCATAGTTTGCCTTTTCTCTATAACACTGACGATTTGTTGTAGAGGCGTTAAAATCAGTTCTCTGTTAATTATAAATTTCATAAAAGAATCTACTATCTTAAATACGGTGGTGAGTAAGGATAAAAGCTGCTGAATAATCGTTTTTAAACACTAAATCAGTATTTTACCCTGTTTTTGAGGTTGTGACTAAGATTGAACAGCAGAGTTACTAAGGCGCGGTTAAATGCGTTCTTTAAGGGCAAAGGAGAAAGATAAGACTAGCGGAGAAATTGATAGCGCGGTGCAGAATGATGGAGCTTTGGTAAGAATGGTGAACAAAAAATCCAGTCCCATTCTTACCCCGCCACAACAATAGATTTTTAACATTAGATTTTTAAACTACCGGCTAGACCCAAAACCAAATAATCTGTTATTAATAATCATTTCAGCAATAGATTCTGGGACTTGAGTTTCCCATTCACCTCGGCCTTTTTTAATATCTAACAATACTTGGTGCGGGTTAATATCCAGTACACCTTCATCAACATTGTCCAATCCTACTAAATAGCCATTATCTTTACAGTGTTCATATAAATGGCTTAATTTTTTAGGCGGCTGAAAGGTATCAACCGTCACTAATTCATCTTGTTCAATACTATGAACCGGATAAATATATAAACGCGTATTATCTGGGAACAATTTAGCAAAAGCTTCTAAAATTCCCCCCTCTAATCCATCGTAATATTCTTCTCTAAAAATTAAATCTAAATTAGAAATGCCTAGAATCATGCCCAATTGCTGCTGTGTATAACGACGGAAATACTGGCGTAAACGGAAATAGCGTAAATAATTCGAGATAAGTACCGTGTATCCCTGAGTATTAAGCATATCTACTCGCGCAAGAAAATCAGCATCATCAATTCTATCGCCAACCGTTAAACTCGCCATGGTAATTTCAGCTAAAACAACGGTTCTATCCGAATCAATATTTTCCACTTGATTGAAGTGACGTTGACCACATTGCACCATGTCTTGATGGGTATTCGTTAATGGCGTAAAGGTACCTCGAATAACTAAAATATTTTTCTTATACAATAATTCACTAGGAACTTGGACTTCACCTTCAGGGCTAAACATGATCGCATGCGTTAGGTTACTGTGCACTAAGTGCAAGTTCATTAATCTATTTTCAACTTCTTCAAAATAAGGCCCTGAAAAATGAATGCTATCGACTTCTATACGACAAGGATCTAAATCATCGACTATAGACTCAATGATTTTCTTCGGTTGAATAAAATAATTAAAAGCTGCATGAATTAAATTAACACCGACTACGCCTAATGCTTCTTGTTGAGAACCGCCATCATTATCTAACATACGCACATGCACGATAATATCACTTGGAGCAGCGCCAGGATAAAGTTGTAAACGAATTCCTAACCAACCGTGGCACTCATTTTTTTGTAAATAACTTTTAGCGGTTACTGTGGCTGCATAAGAGAAGAACGTCGTATTTTTAGGTCGACTTTCAACCAATAAATTAGTGACCGCAGTATATTCTCTATCCAGCATCTTCATTAAACGACTGCGTGTTACATAACGCTTTGATTCTTCTGCGCCATAAATACTGTCACTGACTTGCATATCATAAGCAGATAAAGTTTTAGCTATTGTTCCAGCAGCCCCTCCTGCTTGAAAGAAGTTTCTCGCTACTTCTTGGCCTGCTCCAATTTCAACAATCGATCCATACTGGCAATTATTCAAATTTATCGCTAAAGCTTTTTGTAAAGTCTTCTGTGTCTTTTCGTTATTCGATGCCATTTAAGTAAATCCTATAAATATTGCTGTTTTTGGTTATTTCAAGAATCTATGCTATTGCTAATAAAAATTAAAGTAACTTATATATAAGCTTATTATTACTATTAGGGAAACAAATCTCTGTGGATAAGTCATTTTTCAAAATAAAAATCATCTGCTTAGTTTATCAGTAATTGTGTGTTTAAGTTTAGTCTAAAATGTAGTCAAGCTGTGCTTAAAATACAGCTTAAAAATTAGCTACAAGTTAACAACAACAAACTCATTGCATAAAACACAGACTTATCCACAGGGTTTAGAGTAATTTTAGTAGGTAGGGATAAATATGTTCTGTAATAATAGGCTGTGCTAGTACATTGGGATGTAGGCCATCACGCTGCATATGACTTTTGTTCAAAGCAACACTTTCTAATATAAAAGGTACGACAGGAATATCATGTTTTGTGGATAACTTTTTATATATGTTATAAAACATGTCGGTAAAGCGTCGGCCATAATTACTAGGAATACGCATACTTAATAACAGAACCTGAGCACCTGATTTTTTTGATTTTTCAATAATGGCAGATAGGTTTTTCTGCATTACTGTTAAAGACATACCACGTAACCCATCATTAGCGCCTAATTCAAGCATAATAATATCTGGCTTATATTTCTTTAAAATCTTAGGTAGGCGTGCCAATCCACCCGCCGTTGTATCACCGGTAATACTTTCGTTATATATCGTGTAGCTCGGGTAATCTGCTTGAATCTTTTGTTGCATTAATGCAACCCACCCCTGTTGTGCTTCAAATCCATAACTAGCACTGATACTATCTCCTAGAACGACAATTGATTTTGCCTGCGTTAATGATGAAAAACACAGGACGATCCCAAGCAAAAAAAACTTAAACATAATGAACTCCTTATTAGATGAAAATAAATCACATATTATTACAGTCGAAAACTTGTATAAAACAGTTAATAGTATAGAAGGTTCTTTAACTATCTTGGCAGATGTTGGATTTAAGGTTAAACCTGCAGAAAGTATCGCCATTATTGGTGCATCAGGTTCAGGTAAATCGACATTACTCAGCTTATTAGCAGGTTTAGATAGCTCAACGTCAGGGACTATCGAAATATTTGGCCAATCGCTCAATAAGCTAAATGAAGATCAACGTGCAGCATTGCGCAATGAAATGATTGGTTTCGTTTTCCAATCCTTTCAATTGTTACCCAACCTCAATGCTCTGGAAAATGTCATGTTACCTTTAGAATTGATTGGCGATAAGCAAGCTAAATCACTTGCCACACAGTTGTTAAATCGCGTGGGATTAAGCCATAGGCTAAACCATATTCCCAATCAATTATCTGGCGGCGAACAACAGCGTGTCGCTTTAGCACGTGCCTTTGTGACCCACCCTAAAATTTTATTTGCTGATGAACCGACAGGGAACTTAGATAGCAATACAGGCGAACATATTATTGATTTATTATTTGAATTAAATAAAGAAAACCAAACCACATTAGTGTTAGTGACGCATGACCAACGCTTGGCTTATCGCTGTGCGCGCACGATAGAGCTAAGTGGGGGGCGTATCGTATGAATAAATTAAAATTAGCTTTGCGCTTTTTACGTCGTGATAGCCGTTCTGGAGAATTAACTTTATTAATGTTGGCGCTCATTATTGCTGTCGCAAGTTCCACAGCAATTAGTCTATTTGCCAACCGCATGAATAGAACCATGAATTTTCAAGCTGCAGAATTTTTGGCTGCCGATATGGTGGTCAGTAGTCCGGAATTAATTAGTGCACACTATCTACAACAAGCGAAAAATCTTAATTTAAAGCAATCACAAACCAGTGAATTTTCAAGTATGCTTATTGAGAATGAACAGTTTTTATTGGCAGGAATTAAAGTTGTTAGCGACAACTACCCGCTACATGGCACCCTAAAAGTACGCCAAGAAACTTATGCGCAGGAACAAACGCTCAAGCATGGTCCAAAACAAGGTGAAGTATGGATAGAATCGCGTATTTTATCGGCTTTACAGCTTAAATTAGGTGACCCATTACGAGTAGGCGAACTGCCTTTATTAGTCAGCCATATTATTACTTATGAACCTGATAAGCGCGGCGACTTATACAGCCTGTCACCACGAGTTATGATGAATGCAGCTGACTTAGCCGCGACCAAAATATTACAACCGGGAAGTCATGTGCATTATTTCTATCAATTTGCTGGGGCAGAAGCAGAGATTATTAAGTTTAAGCAATGGCTTAAGCCTCAGTTAACAGCTTCGCAGCGTTTAATGGATATTTATGACGATCGACCTAAAATAGGATCAGCGCTACAAAAAGCAGAGCGCTATTTAGGGCTTTCCAGTATTGTCGTTGTTTTAATTGCCGGAGTTGCTATTGCTATGGCAACGCGCCGTTTTAGTGAGCGCCATTTTAATAGTACGGCAATTTTGCGCTGTTTAGGTTATAAACAAAATGAAGTATTGCAATTGTTTTTATGGCAATTTTTATTTATCGGAGTGATTGCCAGTTTTATCGGCTGTATTTTAGGCTGGATCAGCCAAGCGTTATTATTTCAATTATTACGCGACTTATTACCCGCGCAAGTAGCAGACCCAAGTTATTTAGCCATATTATTCGGTATGATTATTGGCATTGTGGTGTTATTTGGCTTTGCTTTGCCCCCCTTATTACGCCTTAAACAAGTTTCTCCACTGCGTATATTACAACGTGATTTAACACCATTACCGAGTAGTGCTTGGTTAGTCTATGGCTTAGCCATCAGTTTATTGGTTTTGTTAATTAGTCAATATACTCAAGACTTGAAAATGACATTGAGTATCATCATTGTCGGAATGCTCAGTTTAGCCATATTAGGAGGCCTTAGTTATGGCTTGCTAGGGCTTACTCGATTATTATTGCCCCATGTTAACTTAACTTGGCGTTTTGGCCTACAAGGGCTATCAAAGCACCAAAACAGTAATATTACTCAAACCCTAGCTTTCAGTATTACTTTGCTAGCGATTATTCTCAGTTTTACCGTACGCACTGATTTAATTAGGGACTGGCAAAAGCAATTACCAACAAATGCCCCGAACCATTTTGCACTCAATGTCTTTGCTGAGCAAAAAGATCAATTGGCACTCGATTTAAAAGAGCAGGGCATCACTATTGAAAATTTTTATCCCGTGGTCAGAGGACGCTTAGTTGCCATTAATAATACTCCAGTACAACAAATTGTTAGTAAAGAGTCGCAAGGCGAACGAGCCATACATCGAGATTTAAGTTTAACTTGGGGAACAGCTTTACCTGTGGATAACAAAATTGTTGCAGGTGATACACAGCAGAATCGAAAACCAGGGCTCGTTTCAATAGAAGAGAAATTAGCTAAAAGTCTGAAAGTGGTTATCGGAAATCGTCTCACTTTTACCATTGGTAATGAGCAAATCGAAGCGCAGGTCGATAGTATTAGAAAAGTCGACTGGGATACTATGCAGCCCAATTTTTATATGTTTTTTTCCAGCGGCACGATAGAGCAGTTTGCACATACTTATATCACTAGCTTTTATTTACCGGCTGAGAAAAAATCTGTCCTTAACCTGTTGCTAAAAAATTACCCAGCAATGACAGTATTAGATGTAGACTTTATTTTGCAACAATTAAGCCGCATTTTAGCGCAATTGACTGCAGCCATTAATTACTTATTATACTTTGCCTTAGGTGCAGGTTTTTTAGTGCTCTTTTCTGCGGTATATTCAACTTTAGATGCACGTATTTATGAAGGCGTGTTAATGCGTACTTTAGGTGCTAAACGAAGTTTTTTACAAAAAATTCAGTGGATAGAATTTAGTGCTTTAGGTTTTATTGCTGGGTTTTTAGCGGTCTTAATGGCCCAAATTATTATTTATGGTTTATATGTTTGGGTATTAAAAATGGATTTTAACCCTAACTTAACTTTATGTGTGCTATTTCCTATTGCTTCGGCTTTATTGATTGGTTTAGCGGGTTTTTGGGGAACTCGTGCGGTAACTAACCAGTCGCCTATGCAAGTTTTAAGGCAATTGTAGCCTTATTTAAGCTAATTATTTGGTGACTATTCATTCACAGTGTAGTATTGATAAACAATAGAAATGCCCCCATCTTAATCGTTATATTTTACCTATGTATTTTTATACTCTATCTACAAATAAACCATGAAAACAAATAAAATAGGATTTATCGGCGGCGGTAATATGGCAACTAGCCTAATAAGTGGACTTATTGCCAGTGGTCACTCACCTCAGCAAATTTGGGTTTCTGATACTGATCAGCATAAATTATCCAGCTTAGAAACTAATTTACAGGTTAATACTACGGCAACAAATGATACTTTAATTAGCAATGTTGATGTTGTGGTATTGGCAATAAAACCACAAGCAATTGCTCAAGTGATTAAAGAGTCTCTATCTACTTTTAACCAGTCTAATGCCTTAATTGTTTCTATTGCAGCAGGTATTAATCAAACCAACTTAAGTAAATGGTTAGGTGAAAAAGCTGCGATTGTGCGCTGTATGCCAAATACGCCTGCTTTAGTCAAAACGGGAGCTTCAGGTCTGCATGCCAATGCTAATGTTAGCGCAGAACAACGTGATTTGGCGGAAAACATTATGCGTTCAGTGGGCATTTTAGTTTGGGTCGAAAAAGAAAGTGAAATTGATGCGGTTACTGCTGTATCGGGTAGTGGTCCTGCGTATTTCTTTTTATTAATGGAAGCGATGGAAAAAGCAGCGGTTGATTTGGGGCTAAGCAAACATACCGCCCAGTTATTAATTGAGCAAACGGCCTTAGGCGCTGCCAAAATAGCCTTAGAATCCAATGAGTCACCCGGTGAACTAAGAGCAAGAGTGACTTCACCTGGTGGCACAACCGAGCAAGCGATCAAAACCTTTAATGAAGGTAATTTTAGTGCCTTAGTTAAACAGGCAATACAAGCAGCACATGACCGCTCTATTTCCCTTTCTAAAGAATTAGGAGCAGACTAATGGGCTCTAATTACTTAAGTGATCCGATTATTTTTTTATTAGATACGGTTTTTTCTTTTTATATTTTAGCAGTATTAATTCGTTTTCTTTTGCAGTGGGTCGGCGGCGATTTTTATAATCCTATTTCACAATTTTTAGTCAAAATCACGCACCCAATATTGCGAGTTTTACGCCGGTATATTCCCGCTATAGGAAAAATTGATACGTCTTCTGTCGTGCTACTTTTAGTATTACAAATGATCTCTGACTCGATCGTTTTAACCTTAAAAGGCTTAAGCTTTAGTTTTGCGGCATTGGCTTTATTATCTTTTAGCCAGCTCATCTCATTATTAATTAATGTATTTGTTTTTGCTATCTTTGCGCGTGCCATTTTAAGCTGGTTAAATCCAGGCACTTTTAATGCAGCTTCAAATTTACTTTATAGTTTAACTGAGCCTTTATTAGCCACTTGTAGACGTATAGTTCCTGATTTAGGGGGGATCGATTTATCACCCCTGATTGTGTTAGTAGGTTTACAACTAGCAAAAATGCTAATCATCCCACCGCTACAACAATTAATCAGCCTTGTAGGTTAATATTTGCATAATAAATAGCAGTATTTTTTTAAAAATACTGCTATTCTACAAAAATAAATCTCTTTTCATTTCTCGTATTTTACATTACCAGCTCAGCTACTTATGAATTATCGCCGTGTATTTTTTTGTTCAATAGTGCTTGCCAGCTACATTGCTGTGCCATCACTTGTTGCTGCAAAAATGTATCGTTGGGTAGATAGCAATGGCAATATTTATTATTCAGATAAAGTTCCCCCGCAACAGTCAAAATTAGCACGCAAAGTTCTTAATCAACAAGGCCGTGTTATTAAAACTATTGGTGCAGCAAAAACAGATGAACAATTCGCTTTAGAAAAAAGATTAAAATTATTACGGCAAGAACAAGAAAAGATTATTGCTAAACAAAAGTTCAATGATAAAGTGCTACTGAGTACATTCCGAAATATTGATGATTTACGTTTAACTTTAAAAGGAAAGTTAAGTTCAGTTAATGCGCATAAACTGATGCTTGAAGCCTCACTGGCAAGCTTAAATGACACTTTAGCTAGTGCACGTAATAGAGCGGCTCAAGCAGAAAGAAAAGGTCAACGTGTGCCAGTCGCTATTTTAAAGCTTATCTCTGATACCGAAGACGAAATTAATAGTACTTATGAGCAAATCGCTAAGGTTGAAGAACAATACGAAGAAATACAAAGAAAATTTGATAAAGATATAGAGCGTTTTATATTTTTAACTCAAGGCAGTAGAGCCAATACACAAACCTTAATTGATGAAACTGCCGAAACTCAAGCAGCTAATGTCTTAGGCTTATTTAATTGTTTTGACCACAAAACTTGTGATCAAGCTTGGGAAATAGCACGGCAATTTGTTAATTTGTATTCAACAACGCCCATCAACTTTAATACCAATACACTTATTATGAGTAGTGATCCTATGATTGGCTCAGATTTAAGTTTATCAGTTTCCAAATCTAAACGTGCTAACAATAAAACCAGTATCTTTTTAGATATTCGTTGTCATCATTCAACGAGAGGCGCTGAGTTATGTAAAAGTGAACGAGTTAATCATATTCGTCACTCATTTATGTCTTATATTGAAAGTAAATTACCTAAAAAGTAACCCCCAGTGAATCAGCTTGGTTTTAGTTGATATAATAGCCGCACACTTTAGTTAAGTTCCCACTTTTTATGTCTGATATAACACTTGTTGGCGGAGGCATTACCGGCCTATTATGCGCACGTCTATTTGCTTTAGCCGGAGCCAGCGTAACCCTTATAGAGAAAAATCAGATAGGCCAAGAATCATCTTGGGCGGGGGGTGGAATTTTATTACCTTTGTATCCTTGGCGCCAAGCCGATGCCATTAGTCAATTAGTTATTCCAAGTATTGAAGCTTACCCCAAATTATCTCAAGCCTTGATTGACACGACTGGAATAGATCCAGAATATACCGTTAGTGGCTTATTAATGAATGCCTTACCTGATTTAAACAAGGCTCATGCTTGGAGTAATAAACATGCCATAAAGACTAGCCTTACCAGCAGCGAACAGCGTCAACAATTCCCCCATATAAATAACGCTTCTTTATATTTACCTAATATTGCCCAAGTTCGAAACCCCCGCTTACTCAAGTCACTTAAGCAGGACTTATTACAACGAGGGGTTAAAATTATCGAAAACTGTGCCATTGAAAAAATGACGATTAAAGATAATCGTATCATTCAAATAGCAAGTCAAACTGAAAAATTAGCCGTTAAACAATTGGTTATTAGTGCCGGTGCTTGGACAGGAAAGTTATGGACCCAGTTATTAGGTAAAGCCGAAGAGACTCCCGCTAAAATTTTCCCAGTAAAAGGGCAAATGCTTATTTTTGATGCACCTATAGGCACATTAGATACCATGGTGTTAGAAAATAACCGTTATTTAATACCTCGCCGAGATGGCAAAATTTTATGTGGTAGCACAGTTGAATATGCAGATTTTGATAAAACAACCTCAGTACAAGCTAAACAATCACTCGTTAATTTTGCGCATAACTTATTCCCTGTTTTACAATCTACTCCCGTTATTCATCATTGGGCAGGTTTACGGCCTGGCACTGAACAAGGCATACCTTATATTGATCTGCACCCAAAAATACAAAATTTAGCCATCAATGCAGGACATTTTAGAAATGGTTTTGCTATGGGGCCAGCTTCTGCACAGTTACTTTATGACTTAGTAACAAAACAAGCCCCCCAAATTAATCCAACTCCCTACCAACTTTCTGCTCAGCATTGAGGTCCTAGTTTATGAATTATTACCCACTAGTAAAGCCCTTCCTTTTTCAGTTAGATGCAGAAAATGCCCATTACCTAACCTTAAAATTACTTAAACTTGCACATAGTAGCGGTATAGATCGTTTATTAAACCCTGCCATCATTGCACAACCTGTTACTGTAATGGGCTTAGATTTTAAAAATCCAGTCGGTCTAGCCGCAGGGCTAGATAAAAATGGTGATTATATCGATGCGCTTGCGGGGTTAGGTTTCGGGTCAGTAGAAATAGGAACGGTTACTCCGCGCGCACAACCAGGCAACCCTAAACCGCGTTTATTTCGATTACCTGAGCACCAGGCGATTATCAATCGTATGGGCTTTAATAACCAAGGGGTAGATTATTTATTAAAACAAGTAGAGCGTAGCCAATATAAAGGTGTTTTAGGTATTAATATTGGTAAAAATTTTGATACGCCAATTGACCAAGCTACCGAAGATTATTTAATTAGTTTACGTAAAGCGTATCTGGCGGCGAGTTACATTACGATTAATATTTCTTCACCAAACACGAAAAACTTACGTCAATTACAGCAAGGCGATGAAATTAAAAAACTACTGTCTGCGCTAAAAGAAGAACAAGGAAAGTTACAAACACAACATAATAAATATACACCTATCGTAGTAAAAATAGCGCCTGATTTGAATGATGAAGAAATTCAACATATTGCTAAATTATTAATAGAATTTTCAATGGATGGTGTTATTGCCACCAATACCACGATAGATCGTAGCGCAATACAAGACCATCCTCTTGCACATGAAACGGGTGGTTTAAGTGGTTCGCCAGTTAAACAAAAATCAACTTATGTAGTCTCGCGCTTAGCCAATGAATTACAAGGACAACTGCCTATTATCGCAGCGGGAGGAATTTTATGTTATGCCGATGCGCAAGAAAAACTCGATGCGGGAGCGAGTTTAGTACAAATTTATAGTGGCTTAATTTATACAGGCCCACAATTAGTGCACGATATTATGCAAGGTTTATCGAAGTAATTGTGAGCCTTATAATAGGCGCGCCATCCTACCTCATGAAATACTTGGGACTCCTGTCGCCAAATATTCATTCACATACGGAGCGAATTGGATAAGCCCCAGTACGCCCTGCGTCCGCTTCACAACGCACAAAAGCCGCTACGTTAAAGCTACCTCAAATCACTTGACGGCTGTCGGGATAACTACTAGCCTCCCTCGCGCACTGCTATCGCAGTGCACTTCGGATTGGCGAATTTCCCTGTCGCCTACTGCGAACTAAAAATGATCTATTAATATATGACTAAGTGTAAAATAAAAGCAAGCTTTTCCTAACTTATGCTATCAGTTATAGGTAAGGGGATTTAATGAGAGGAGACTGAATAAGAACAAAACAGTCACTATTTAAGTTACCGAAAGGGCTAGCAGTGCTACTTTAGCTAAAGTTTCGGACTTTATACAATATGTACTTCTTAAAAAATATCTCGAATAAATAATAGGAAAAAATATGAATGATAAACAAATGGTTGCTGAATATGCGCTGAACTATGTTCAAAATGGTATGACTATTGGCTTAGGTACTGGTTCTACGACAAATTACTTTATCGAAGCGTTAGCACAACGCTGTCAACAGGAAAATCTGCAAATAAAAACCGTGGCTAGCTCACTTATCAGTCAATTAAAGGCGCAGCAATTAGGTCTGCCTATTATTGCTATTGAGCATATTGAAAGCTTAGATATTTATGTTGATGGAGCGGATGAAGTAGCGCCGGATATGACTTTACTTAAAGGTCGTGGCTCAGATTTAGTAAAAGAGAAATTACTTGTTGAAGCTGCCGAAAAATTTATCGTCTTAATTGATTCCTCTAAGCAAGTAAAACGTATTGGAGATAACTTTCCTATCCCTGCTGAAGTACTGCCTTTTGCTTGGCAATTAGTTCAGAAAAAAATGCGTTATGCCGGTGCACAAGTCAATTTACGCAAGACAGATTCTGGTCTTGCAGTGACTTCCTGCGGTAATTTGGTGCTTGATTTAGTTTTTACTTATGAGTTATCAACAACACTTAATAAGTTACTTGATGCTACGCCAGGTATTGTTGAGCATGGCATTTTTCAAGATTTAGCAAATATTATTTTGCTAGCTGATAAAGGCGAGGTGACAAAAATAACGAGTGAAAAATAACTGTCATTTTTTAATAAATTTTCCCATTAATCACCAAGTGTGAAACAGAAAAATCATCCTCACTATGCATGATTTCGTCAATTAACGCATGTTGCTTATGATCAAAAGTAACTCCAAACTCTTGATGATCGTATAGTCTGATTATTTTTGCTGGAGTCTCCCAGGTCAAACCGCCTTTTATTTTTATTTTTATTTTAAAAATAATTTTTGTCTTTCTTTTAAATTTATATTTGGAAGAAATACGGGCACCTTGAGAACTAATATCAATGACTTTAATATTGATAAATTTAGTGGGCATAAAGAACTTTTTGAGAATCACAATTGCCTTATTACAGCTCGAGGTATAACGTACTGCAGTTCGCTGATTATCAGTCTTACTTTTTTTAGTTGGAGAAAAAATATCATCAGTCATAAAAATACATTAAATTAAAGTTGGACAATATAGTGTTAAAGCCACTTATGTAGAGTCTCTTCTCAGAATCTCTATACACAGATTTATACTGCAAAAATAGCTTACAACTATGGTAATTCCTAGTTAGTTATTTTTGTAATTAAAAATCAGTAGGTTAAAAAATACTTTTTTTTAAAAAATCTACTATGTCACGCTCACAAAACCACCTTTACAAGTATAATATACTTTCAAAAAATACAGGTTCATATCAAAACGGTAATTTACTTAGCTTCTTTTTAACTGAATTTTCTCAGTAATAATCAATAAATGAGAAATTATTACTATTCATTCTCCGCAGTCTCTCCCTCTGAGCTAGGGTAAGGAACTAAAATACATATATCAATAATGTTAAGTTTAATTAGAGCATAGCTTACTTACATCTATTATTTACTTTGAGTAATTGATCATGACAATCAGTTTAAACAATAAATCAAAAAGCAAGTTAGCTAACAAAGATCAAGCGGCCATAGGTAAAGCTCCAGACACTAAAAAAATCGAAACAGATACAGAAATGTTGATACGAATCAGTAAAAAATTCATCATCATATTTGTTGTTATTTTAATGTTTGATTCAATTTTAGATCTATTAGCAGGGCTACTTGATCTAATGACTGAGTTATTGCATTTAGTGGTTGAATTTTTTGAGTATTCATTTGAAATACTACTTGAGCATATTTTTAATACTCACCATCATGAAAGTGAAGTTATTCTCGCTAATTTAACAATATTACTACTTGTTTTTCTCTTTATTAGATTTTGTTTGAAGATCCCAAGTTTACTCACCCTACTAAAACTAACTATACAATCTACTTGGTTAAAATATAGACACCGCCAAGTCTGTCACTGGCAGTCCTTAACATTAGATCGAAAAATTAAAACAAGTGCGCTTTATTCGGTGGGAATTTTTAGCCTATTATTTTTTCTTACACTTTAGCAAGCAAATAATTATTTTCATCAAAATTATCCATCACTTTAATATTTTAGACACCTAAAACCTACCTCTAGCTACAGTGTCATTCATTGATGATTAACTTAATCGCAATAATGAGCATGCGAATACTAGAAAATAAAATCTCTTTTTATTATGGGTTTCACATCAATTCACCTGAATTATAAACCCTATAATAATATAGGAATGACACTTTTCAATAACCTTTTTTAACTTAACCCTTTGATTTTGCGAAAGCTTACATCACGCTCTTTTATAAACAGGAACATTATGCTCTTACTCTCAAAAAAACAAGATTGGCTCGGTAATATTCGAGGCGATTTATTGGCTGGAACGGTCGTCGCCTTAGCGCTTATTCCAGAAGCCATTGCCTTCTCCATTATTGCTGGAGTTGATCCAAAAGTAGGTTTATATGCCTCATTTTGTATTGCTGTTATCACTGCTCTGATTGGTGGTCGACCGGGAATGATCAGTGCCGCTACCGGTGCTATGGCTCTATTAATGGTAACATTAGTTAAAGAACACGGACTACAATATTTATTAGCAGCAACTTTATTAACAGGTCTATTGCAGATTATTGCCGGTTATTTAAAACTCGGTAGTTTAATGAGTTTTATCTCTCGCTCGGTGGTTACCGGTTTTGTAAATGCTTTGGCTATTCTGATTTTTATGGCGCAATTACCGGAATTGACCAATGTTTCATGGCATGTTTATGCCATGACAGCAGGGGGCTTGGGAATTATTTATTTATTTCCGTACCTTCCTGTTATTGGTAAAACTATTCCATCCCCCTTAGTGTGCATTACAGTATTATCAGTGATCGCTATATACTGGCAACTCGATATTCGTACGGTTGGCGATATGGGTGAATTACCTGATACCTTACCTATTTTTCTCTGGCCTGAAGTCCCTCTAAACCTAGAAACACTGCAAATTATTTTGCCATATTCTTTACCTTTAGCGGTTGTGGGGTTATTAGAATCA
>Ga0256840_1001124_pt1 | contig 25744 bp, 22 predicted proteins | sample 355202metaG_FD_185969 | JGI IMG/M metagenome (GOLD analysis project Ga0256840, IMG submission 185969) | Hydrothermal vent microbial communities from Mid Atlantic Ridge, Atlantic Ocean - 355-202 | ecosystem: Environmental > Aquatic > Marine > Hydrothermal vents | place: Atlantic Ocean: Mid... | reverse complement strand
ATAGATATAAGCAAAGATGCAGATGCCGCAAAAGATTGTCAAAGACACGGCTGCAAAGGAGTTCCTGCACTTTTGATAGGCAGTAGGTGGATTTGCGGATTTGATAAAACCAAGATAAACAAAGAACTAGGAATTTCCTAGTTCTTTGTAACCTCTTTTGCAACTTTTTTTGAGTTTGCAACACAATCATTCAGCCCTACTCCATAGTAGGCATTTGAACTTAGATACAGTCCCTTGTGCTCTTTTACTTTTTTAAATAGTTCTTTCATTCTTTCTAGGTGCCCTACTCTGTAGTTAGGAATCCCCCTTTCCCATCTTTTTACATAAGTTACACTTGGCTTTTCATCTATCCCCATTGTCTCTTTTACGCCATTTATCGCTATATTTTTTAGCTCTTCGTCGCTTTTAAGAGCAAGATCAGGATTTCTCTGTCCGCCTATCATAACTCTCAGTGCTTTTTTACCTTCAAGTGCTCTATCTTCAAATATCGAACTATCCCATAAAACTCCCAAAATCTCTTTTTTAGCCGAACTAGTTGCAAGCAGACCAAAGCCATTAAGCTCATGAGAAAGTTCGTCATAACCCAAACCAACTACACTTATAGGTGAATACTCTATATCAGACAACATCTTTGAAAGCTCAATGTCCAAATCTTTCAAAAGTTGGGCACTTACATAGGCTGGTGTAGAGAGGACTAGCTTACCAAACTCCTCTTTTGTTCCTTGCGTATAGAGGGTATATCCGTCATCTGTTTGTTCGATTTTATCTATATCTATATCAGTTTTTATCTCTACATGTAGAGAGTTTGCTAGTGAATCTATAAAAGAGCTAACTCCCCCTTTAAAGCTCATGAGAACTCCTCCTGGACCTGCCTCTTTCTTCTTTTTCTTCATCATTCCCTTAAATAGTCCGCCATACTCTTTTTCGAGTTTTACAACAGCCGGAAAGGCAGAGTTGACAGAGATCTTATCTGGAGCTGAAGCAAATATACCAGCTACCATCGGATCCAAAAATGCATCTGTCATCTCGCGCCCTACCCTTCTATATCCAAAAGATTGCAGAGTCTCATCGCTATTATCTTTTTTGGCGGGCACAAATAGTTCACCAACAACTCGAAGTTTCCCAAGTGGAGAAAGAAGTGGAGTTTTTATAAAAGCGCTTAGGGACTCTGGCAGCTGATGAAGAGCATCTTTATATATAAATCTTACCCTTGCGCTGTCACTGCTTCTTAGCAGCAACTCTTCGCTACCACTTTGCTTGACAAGCTCTAAAGTATCAGGTTTATTTGATAAAAAGCCATTGCTTCCCTCTTCAAACAAAAACCCATCAACCTCTTTGGTCATCATCTTTCCACCAAGTTTTTTGTTTTTTTCAAATATTGTTATTTGTACATTTGGATTTTTTTGTTTTATGTAAAATGCGGTGGATAATCCACTGATTCCCCCGCCAATTATCGCTATTTTCATTTAACTGTCTCCTTTTTACTGAGCGAAGCCCAGCAAAAATTCCTATCACCTAAAGCACGAGCTAACGCTCTGTATATTTTCATTTAACTTTCCCTTTTATCTTCTCTAGCCATTCATTCAGTGTTTTTTCAAAACCTATATCTTGGCTTTTATAAAAAATCTCTTCTTTTTCTAAATATCTTTGCTCTACAAAACCACCAAAATCGTGAGGATATTTATATAGATTTGCTCCTGATTTTGTTAAATGTTTTGGTATCTTTAAATTCTTACTCTCTTTTAGATAGTTTTGTGCCTCATTTATAGCCTTGTAAGAGCTGTTTGATTTTGGAGATGAAGCTAAGTATATGACTGTTTGAGCCAATATAATTCTAGCTTCCGGAAAACCAATCTTACTAACACTTTGAAGACAACTGTTTGCCAAATTTAGTGCATTTGGGTTAGCATTTCCGATATCTTCACTAGAGAGTATAACCAATCTTCTTGCTATAAAATCCGCACTCTCCCCGCCATCTATAAGCCTTGCAAGATAGTATAGGCCTGCATCTACATCACTGCCTCGTATGCTTTTTATCAAGGCACTTGTTAGCTCATAATGAGTAGAGTTAGAACTAACACCATCTTTCAGTGCTTGAGGTCTCAAGGATTTTAGGGTTTGTAACTCTACATGTGAATCAATCTTCAAAGCATACTCCAAAAGATTTAACAAAGAACGAACATCACCGCTAGATGAACTTATGAGATACTCTTTTGCGTCACTGTTTATGCTAAAATCTATCTTTTTCATAACCCTATCTATCACTTTTTCCAAATCACTGTTTTCTAGTGGATAAAATTCAAAAAGCATTGAGCGAGATCTGATACCGCTGCTTAGCGTAAAGTATGGATTTTCTGTGCTAGCTCCAATGATAATGGCTTCTCTTTTTTCCATTGGCACCAAAAGTACCTCTTGCTGAGTTTTTAAGAGTCTATGCACCTCGTCTATAAAAATAAGTGGTTTTGAGAGTGAATTTTTATGATTTTTGAGTATCTTTCTAATCTCTTCAACTTTTAAATTCGTAGCATCCATCTCATAAAATGGTAGTTCCATGCGGGTCGAAACGATCTTCGCTAGAGTGGTTTTTCCCACGCCAGCTGGTCCAAAAAATATGCTATGGGATATCGCCCTCTTCTCTAAAAGTTTTCTAAATGGAGCATCTTTTGAGCAAAGATGCTCCTGACCACAAACCTCATCTATCTTTTGCGGTCTAAATTTTAGGGCTAAGTTATCCTTCAACTTCTTTCTTCTCTTTTTTGGAGTATGCTAGATAATCTCTTAGGGCATCGTACTCTGTATTTGTCAAAAATCTATGCTTTCCGGGCTTCAACATATCTAAGTCTATCTTTCCGTAGCTGACTCTTTTAAGCCCAACCACTTCACAATCAAAATATCCAAAAAACCTTCTAAGTTCCCTATTTTTACCCTCATTTATGGTTACTTTCAAAGTAGAGTAGGTGGGTGTATTTTTGATGACTCTATAGTTCAAAAAAGGTGCAAACTCCATAGATCTGACTCTACTCATCTCGTGTCCGCCCTTGCTTGCATCTTGAAGATACAGACCCTCTTTCATCGCTATCTCCATCTGTTGGGTTACTTTGCCTTTTATCTTCACATAGTAAACCCTCTCCAAATCTCCGTGCATCAAGGCAGAAACTATATCTGCGGCATCACTAAGCAGTATCAACCCCTCACTCGTAAAATCCAGTCGCCCGACACTCATAAAATGTGAAAAATGAGACGGAAGCGTATCGTAGATAGTTTTTCTTCCCCTATCATCTTTCTTACTTACTAACTCGCCTTTTTGTTTATTATATACAATAACTGTGTATTTTGTTTTTTTATATAGAGTTCTATCTTTTATCTTTATCTTGTTCGCATAAGTCACTTTTGTTGAGAGGTCTGTCACAACTTCTCCATCAACACTTACCAATCCATCTTGTATAAGCTTATCAGCCTCTCTTCTTGAGTGTCTCGTGTTGTGAGAAATCATCTTGTTTAGTCTAGTTGGTTCCACTATTTTATACCCGCCTCTATAAGATCGTGTATATGCAATACACCTTTTACTCTTCTATTTTCATCTACTATCGCGATAAGTTGTATCTTAAACTGCTCTATAAGAGTAAGAGCATCACTTGCTAGAAGCGAATCTCCCTCTAAAACTTTTGGATCTTTTGTTGCATACTCTATGGCTTTAGAGTTCATAGAGAAGTCATCGCGAATGACGGCTCTTCTAAGATCTCCATCACTCAATATCGCTAAAAGCTCGCCTTGATTTCCCTCTATAAGGACATTTCCAAGCATCCCCTCACTCATAGTTACTACCGCCTCTTTTAGAGTCGTTTGCTCATTTATGAGTGGCAGATTTTTTGTGTGCATTAAATCCTTAACCTTTACAAAGAGTCTCTTTCCTAGACTTCCTCCGGGATGAAATGATGCAAAATCCTCTTTTTTAAAGTTTTTCTTTTTCATAAGGCAAACTGAAAGTGCATCTCCCATGGCTAGAGTCAAAGTCGTAGAAGTTGTAGGAGCAGCATCAAGCGGACAAGCCTCCTTAGAGACATTTATAGGCAAAAATATATCGCCATATCTCCCTAAAGATGAGTTTTTATCTCTTGCCATTGCAATGAGTGGTATATCAAATCTTTTTATATGAGGGAGTATCTTTATAAGCTCCTCGCTCTCTCCACTAAAACTGATAGCAAGAACCGCATCATCTTTGCCTATCATACCAAGATCTCCATGAAGCGCCTCAGTAGGATGTATAAAAAAGCTGCTGGTTCCTGTACTTGCCATCGTAGCTGCTATTTTAGCACCTATCAAGCCACTTTTCCCGACTCCTGTGATGATTAGCTTACCTCTTATATTTGCTATCAGTTCGACTGCTCTGCTCATCTCTTCATCTATCTTATCAACTGCATCAAGCAACTCTTTTGCTTCGAGCCTCAATACACCTTTTGCTATCTCTTTAAAATCCATCATTCACCCTTACATCATAAATATTGTTGGAACTATTGTTGGGTATTTTTTCATTCTTCTATATATGTGCTTTCTAAGTACTTGCCTTAGCTCATTTTCCAACGCTTTTTTATTTTGAAATAGCTCTTTTTTCGCATTGATAGTAAATTGATCTATCACACCTTCCATCTCAGTAGAAAATCTTCTATCATCTTTGTCTGAAACAAGACCATAGCTCACCACCCTCGGCTTGCTCACTAGTTTTTGCTCATTTACATTTACTTGAGCCACCACCATCACAAGTCCAGCGTCAGCCATCCTTTGTCTGTCTATCACGACATCATTCGCGATTTTCTCATTTGCTTGATTGTCAACAAAAACTTTTCCTGTTTTTACTGATTTCACTTTTTTCATATACTTTGAGCAAACTTCAATCTGATCTCCATCACTCATGAGAACTATATTTTTTGGATTTACACCACATTTTATCGCAGTCTCTTTGTGTCTGGCTATGTGATTAAACTCTCCATGAACCGGTAGGAAAAATTTTGGTTTTACAAGTCTAAGGATCAGTTTTTGCTCCTCTTGAGCTGCGTGACCACTTACATGTATCTCACTAAAATCCTGATACGCAACACTCGCGCCGCTTTTTATCAAAAAGTTCAAAACCTTAGATACGCTTCCCTCATTTCCTGGGATAGCTTTTGCCGATATGATGATTTGGTCGCTTGTTTTTATCTTTATATGCCTATGCTCATCAGTTGCCATCCTATAAAGCGCCGCCATAGTCTCGCCTTGGCTTCCTGTTGTGACTATAAGCACCTCTTTGTCATTGTGTTTGTTTACTTCATGAGGGTCTATAAATATACTTTTATCCAAATCTATATAGCCTAGATCAATCGCAGTAAAGAGGTTTCTCTCCATGGATCTGCCTATGACGCATACTTTTCTATTGTATTTGAGTCCATAACTTATGGCTTGATAAACTCTATGTATATTTGACGAGAAAGTTGACATGATCACCCTACCCTTTGATTTTGAGAAGATATAATCAAATGTCCTTCCAACCGTACTTTCGCTTCTAGTAATCCCCTCTTTATGCGAGTTTGTACTGTCGCTAAGAAGACAAAGTACCCCTTTTTCACCATACTCTGCAAATCTGTTAAGATCTGTAACATAGCCATCTATAGGTGTGTGATCAATTTTAAAATCACCTGTATGTATGATAGTCCCGGCAGCTGTTGTTATAGCTAATGATGAGGCATCTATGATGGAGTGAGTTATATGCATCCACTCAACTTTAATATCACCTATCTGATAGACTTTGCGTTTGTGGACTGGTCTAAAAAACTTTCTAAACTGTTTTAAGCCATGCTCTTCAAATTTATTTGACAACATTCCAAGTGGAAGCGGGGTTGCATATATAGGAAACTGCATCTCTTTAAACAGATATGCGACTGCACCGATGTGATCCTCATGAGCGTGAGTGATGACGATAGCTTTTATCTTTTTTTTAATCTGTCTAAGATATGTAAAATCAGGAATGAGAATATCAACTCCGTGCATGTCATCTGTTGGAAAGCTCATGCCCACATCTACGATGATTGCACTCGTATCTGTTTCGATTACGGTGATATTTCCACCTATCTCTCCCAATCCTCCAAGAGGTGTGATTCTTACTTTTGCATTGCCATTTTGACCTATGTTGCTAAATCTCTCAAGCCTATCTTTGTGTATCTTATGATTTGCTTCGATGGCTAACTGCATATCTTTTTGCCATTTTTCATTTCCATCTATGACACTTGGCTGATTTTTTGCACTTTTTCTTTTTCTATTTTGTCTATTTGGATTAGGTTTTTTCGGTTGTCTCTGTGCATTTTGAGAATTCTTAGCACCATTTTGTACTTTTTGTTTTGTCGGTTTTGTTACAGTACCGTCTGTTTTGTTTTGTTCCATTTTTCTACCTTAATTTTTTATAAAAATTAAGATGATTTGCGACGCTTATCTCATGAGGTCTTGTAGTCATTGTCAAACTACTGTCTAACAATAATTTTTTTGCAAGCTCTTTATCGAAAATTCCAGATATATTTTTTACCCATGTTTTTCTTGGGCTAGAATATGATATTTTTAGATATTTTTTAAATCCATAAAAATCCTGAACAGTTTCAAACAGGGCATTTTCACCCTGTGTAAAATCTCTTTTTTTTACAATTTTCAATATAGACGAAGTAACTTTTGGTGCTGGTTCAAACGAATCTGAAGGCACATCAAAAAGCAACTCTACATCTGCTATACTTTGAGAGAGTATCGACAAAGAGCTAAACTCTTTAGTTTTAAAAGGAGCAGCAAACTTTTGAGCCACCTCTTTTTGAACCATAACAAGCAAGGAGTTGCAATTTACATCTTCTAGCGCATACAGTATGATTTTTGTCGCTATATAATATGGCAGATTTGCCACCAAATCATAAGTCTCTTCTTCTAAAGAGCCCTTTTTATAGCACTCCAAAATATCATTTTGCTCTAGTTGAAATCTCCCGTCCTCTATCTCTTTGAAAAATTTTTCTCTCAAATAAACGCATAAGTCTCTATCGACCTCATAAGCTTTTAAGGGCTTTACTCTTAAAAGCATTTGCGTCAAATCACCTAAGCCAGGTCCAATTTCAACAAGTTTGAAATCTGTATTGGACATCGATTGGATGATTTTATTCAGTATGGTAGTATCTTTTAGAAAGTTTTGACCAAATCTTTTCTTAGCCTCTATTTCGGTCACTTATCGCTCACCTTTAATTTTGAGCCTATTTTACCTTTTAAATACTTTATTTACCATAAAGTGCTAAAATTGTGTCATGAAAACTTATAAAAGCATAGATTCACCCGTTGGCAACCTCTACATTGTTACCACAAATTCTCATCTAGTCGGTCTAGTACCCAAAAGAAGCTGGGGCAATTTAAAAAAGAGATTTGGCTCAGTAGAAGAGGGGAGCAATGATATCATCATTGAAACTCAAAATCAATTAGATAGCTATTTTAAAGGTCTTTTGAAAGAGTTTAACTTGCCTATTTTGCTAGAAGGAACACCGTTTCAAAAAAAGGCATGGAATGCCCTTTTGGATATCCCATATGGGGAGACGATTTGCTATATGCAACAAGCCAAAAACATTAAAAACCCAAAGGCTATTAGGGCAATAGGTGGTGCAAATGGAGCAAATCCTATATCTATAATCGTTCCTTGCCATAGAGTCATAGGAAAATCCGGAAAACTGACAGGTTATGCCAGTGGACTGGAAATAAAAAAATATCTTCTTAAGCTCGAATCTCAATAAGCTGATTTTTCTCTTATTTTAGATAAAATTTTATAACTGACCTTACGCACTATAAACACACCTAGGCAGAATGAGAAAGCATCATATGCGAGGCAGTTTGCTTTTAGCGTAGCCATAGCTACGGTAGAAGTGAATTAACGAAGCAGATGGTGCTTTATCATTCTGTCCTACGGATGATAAAATTTGCACTTTATTACGGCGTCAGTAAAGCTTCATCGTAGAATAACTACGATTTTGCTATACTTCCTTGTACTAAAATGCAACTTTTATCACCTAGGTATGTTTATAGTGCGTAAGGTCAGTTACCAGGAGAAGAAAATGGAATATTTTGCAAAGAGAATCATACCTTGCCTTGATGTCAAAGATGGCAGAGTTGTAAAAGGCGTAAATTTTGTTGGGCTCAAAGATGCTGGAGATCCTGTTGAAGTTGCTAAAAGATACAACCAAGAGGGTGCTGACGAGATCACATTTTTGGACATTACCGCTAGTCATGAAAAAAGAGATACTATAGTAGATATCGTTGAAAGAGTTGCCAAGGAGATTTTTATACCGCTTACAGTTGGTGGTGGAATAAGAACACTAGATGATATATATAACCTTTTGCAGGTTGGTTGTGATAAGATCAGCATAAACTCACACGCTATAAAAAATCCAGACTTTATAGATGAGGCTTCAAAAAGATTTGGTTCCCAATGCATAGTTGTAGCGATTGATGCAAAGAGAAGAGGGGAGTCTTGGAATGTGTTTATAAATGGCGGAAGAATTGATACTGGACTTGATGTTTTAAAATGGGCAAGAGAGGTTCAAGACAGAGGTGCAGGAGAGATACTTTTAACTTCAATGGATTGCGATGGTGTAAAAAATGGATACGATTTAGAGGTTACTTCAAAAATGAGTAAAATTTTAGATATACCAGTCATAGCAAGTGGAGGGGCAGGAACGATGGAGCATATACGAGACGCATTTTTATCTGGAGCTGATGCTGCACTTGCGGCTTCGATTTTTCACTATAAAGAGATAGAAATCATGAAACTAAAAGAGTATCTAAAAGAAGAGGGGATAGCAGTAAGAGTATGATTATTTTAAGTGCGGGAGATATAGAGACATTTGATTTTGCAACTCCAATAGGAATCGGGCTCATCAACAGCAGTATAAATCTTACAAAATTGGTTCTTCAAAAAAAACCTGATTCTATGTTATTTGTAGGCACAGCAGGAAGTTATGGAAAATTAAAACCCTTTGAAATCATATATGCAAAGAGTGCTACAAATATAGAAACTGGATATTTTGATGATAACTGTTATACGCCTATAGATAACAAAATATCATCAGTTTGTGATATTGTTTCATGTGAAACTACTAACGATAAATTTGCATTAGTAAATTCCAGTAACTATATAACTACTAACAAAGAGATATCTAACAAATTTTTAAAAAATGGGATTAGTGCTGAAAATATGGAGTTTTACTCTATACTAACAGTTGCTAATAAGTTTGATATTCCAGCTTATGGGGTATTTATTATAACTAACTATTGCGATGAGTTTGCACACCGTGACTTCATTAAAAATCATAAATTAGCAAAAGAAAAACTAACACTACATGTAGGTAACAGATGAGCAAATCTAGTATATTGGATTACACAAAAGATGAGTTGTCAAAAATAATTAAACCCTCTTTTAGAGCAAAACAGTTATATGAATGGGTATATAAAAAGTATGTAAATTCATTTGATGAAATGAAAAATTTACCCTTAGAGTTAAGAGAAGAGTTAAAAAACAACTACAATCTAATTCCGCTCAAAAGTGCTTATATAGAGAAAAGCAAAGATGGAAGCAAGAAATATCTCTTTATGTTAGAAGATGGAAAAACTGTAGAATCAGTTTTGCTCCCTATGAAAAAAGAGAAATATGATGACGATGGCAATCTAATCCATCAAACCCGATATACTATATGCATATCATCACAGGTTGGATGCAAAATCGGATGTTCATTTTGCCTAACCGGAAAGAGTGGATTTCTCAGAAATCTGACTCCTGGAGAGATTACATCACAAGTTTTAATGATAAAGAAAGACAACAACATAGCCGAAAATAGACGAGTAAATATTGTTTTTATGGGCATGGGCGAACCGCTTGACAACTTAGAAAATGTCAAAAAAGCTGTAGAAATATTTTCAGATCCTCTAGGTCTTGCCATAAGTCCAAGAAGACAAACCATATCAACAAGTGGTTTAAGTTCGCAAATAAAAAAACTAGGAGAGATGAATTTGGGGGTTTTGCTAGCTATATCTCTCCACGCAGTTGATGATGAACTACGAGAGCAGTTGATGCCCATAAATAAAGCATACAATATAGAGTCGATAATAAACGCGGTAAAAGAGTTTCCAGTTGATGCAAGAAAAAGAGTAATGTTCGAATACCTAGTAATTAAGGATCTAAATGATGACATAAAAAGCGCAAAAAAACTAGTAAAACTCCTTCATGGAATAAAAGCAAAAGTAAATTTAATCTTCTTTAATCCACATGAGGGCAGTGAATACAAAAGACCAGAAGTAAAGGATGTTTTAGGATTTCAAGACTACCTTATAAAACACGGTGTGCTTTGCACGATAAGGGAGTCAAAAGGTCTAGATATAAGCGCTGCCTGCGGACAGCTAAAAGATAGAAAAGGCAAATAAACAGATGAGCATAGTAGATATAGGTGAAGCAATCTTTTTGGTAGTGATAGTCATAGCATCAATAGGTGGCATGGTAAAAGTTTTATTTTTTGACAAATAATGCAATAGACTTATTGTGATACAAGAGTATAGAAAATACTTTCGTATAACAATAAGTCTATTTGATTTCCTACTGCGCTACCCAAGTTTTGCTAACAATCTTCTCATCGCCCACATATATCTCCCCGCGAAAATTATCACCTTTTTTAAAAGTTCCTACACCTTTTGGGGTTCCACTCATGACTATATCTCCATCATTTAGCGTACAAAAAGATAAAATCTCCTCTAAAATCACAGAAGGTGCATAAATCATCAACTCCACACCACCAAATTGAATTAGAGAATCATTTATATATAATTTTAGATTCAATCTATTTATATCATCTTGATCGATTTCAACAAATTCGCTAAAAACACCTGCTCCATCAAAAGCTTTTGCTCTCTCCCAAGGCAATCCTTTTTTCTTTAACTCACTCTGCAAACTTCTGTCTGTTAAGTCCAAGCCAAATCCAACAGCATTAATTTTTGCATCTTTAATCAAAAAAGATATCTCACCCTCATAGTGAAGTTCTTTTTCCTTTGTCGAGAGCTCATCAGAAATAGCACTGTTTGGTTTCATAAAAAGCACCATAGAGCTTGGCATCTCATTTCCTAACTCTTTTATATGCTCAACATAATTTCTACCAACACAAACAACTTTGTTAGGATATATCTTTTCACCACAACTAAGAACAAAATTCATCACACTTCTCCTTAAAACACATATTACTTTTGATATTGTACTCTTTACCTCTAAATGTAAAACTTAAAAAATTCGCATGCAACATCAATCTATCTGCTCCACTAAGAGCACACCTCTCCTGTAGCTCCATTTTTTTGTTTAAAAATTTATCTACATGTAGTTCATCAAGACCGTATATCGGATCTCCAACTATTCTATGTTTCACATGAAACAAATGTGCCCTAATTTGATGAGTTCTTCCCGTTAAAGGAGAAGCTTTTAGCAGTGTCATATCTTTTGAATTATAATATTTAATAGGGGTTATCACAGTTTGAGCATAAAAGCCATCATCACAAACAAAAGATTTTATCTTTATAAAAGAGGAGGGGAGATTAGACTTTAACTTTGCATCAATAGTAAAGGAAGTAGAAATTTCACCCTCTACTAAAGCCAAATACTCCTTTTTTATAGCTCTGCTTTCAAAAAGTTTTTTCAGTTCTGTCTCAACAATTTTCTCTTTTGAGACCAAGACTAAACCGCTCGTCTCTTTATCGATTCTATGTACCACATTTGCATCCATGCCAAATAATGCTTTTATATCATCATTCAGACTATACTCATCACTTAACTTATTTGGATGAACCAAAACTCCACTAGGCTTGTCAAAAACTGCAAATAAATCATTTTCAAATACAGGCTTTAACCCACTAGCTTTTGGCTCAAAGAGAATTACTTCAATCTCGCCGCTTATAAAAGAATTTTTGGATTCCAAAGTTTTACCATCAACCAAAACTCTTTTTCTATCTATCCATTTTTGAGCTTGCCTCATGTCACAACTATAATAATCCATCAAAAATCTGTAAGCTTTTGTCTTTTCGGAAAGCAAACTTTTTTTTCTAATATATGCCACTAGATTTAACCTTTTTTAACACTCTTTTAGATAAAATAATAGTATATATAGTAACACAAGGATGCAAAATTATGGTTGAAAGATATGCCAGAGATGTGATGAAAGAAAAATGGAGCATACAAGCAAAATACGATGCTTGGCTAAAAGTTGAAAAAGCAGTTGTAAAAGGGTGGAACAAACTAGGTTTTGTTCCGGATAGCGACTGTGAAAATATTATCGAAAAAGCCGCTTTTAATGTAGACAGGATAGACGAGATAGAACAAAAAACCAAACATGATGTCATAGCATTTTTAACAAGTGTTTCTGAGAGCCTAGGAGAGGAGAGTAGGTGGGTGCATTATGGGATGACAAGCTCAGACTGCATAGACACAGCCGTAGCACTACAGATGAAAGAGTCACTCGAACTTATAATCGACGGTGTCAAAAATCTAATGTCAGCACTGCAGAAGAGAGCAGAAGAACACAAAATGACACTTATGGTAGGTAGAAGCCACGGCATACATGGAGAACCTATAACTTTTGGATTGGTTCTTGCTATCTGGCACGACGAGATACGAAGAAATCTTGAAAACCTACAACAAGCTCTAAAGGTCATCAGCGTTGGTCAAATAAGTGGAGCTATGGGAAATATGGCACACTCTCCGATGGGGTTAGAAGAGATAGTATGCAAAGAGTTGGATTTAGAGCCAGCTCCAGTATCAAATCAAGTAATTCAAAGAGATAGATATGCAAATCTAATGAATGCTTTAGCACTTCTTGCATCAAGTTGCGAAAAGATAGCCGTAGCCATAAGACACTACCAAAGAACAGAAGTTTATGAAGCAGAGGAGTTTTTTAGTGAGGGTCAAAAAGGAAGCTCTGCTATGCCTCACAAAAGAAACCCAGTTTTGAGTGAAAATGTTACTGGACTTTGCAGGATGATTAGAAGTTACGCTGCACCATCTATGGAAAATGTAGCGCTTTGGCACGAGAGAGACATCAGCCATAGTTCAGTCGAAAGATTTACGCTTCCTGATGGATTTATCACTACGGATTTTATGCTCAATAGACTTACAGGCATCATAGAAAAACTACTAGTGTATCCACAAAATATGATGAAAAATCTCAACTTAACTGGGGGGCTTGTGTTTTCCCAAAGAGTACTGCTAGAACTACCCGCAAAAGGTGTCAGCAGAGAAGATGCCTACAAGATAGTACAGAGAAACGCTATGAAAGTCTGGAAGGATTTGCAGGTTGGTAAAAAAGCTATCAATGAAGTAGGAGAGAGCCTCTTTTTGGAGAATCTTCTAAATGATGCTGACTTAAGAGAAAAACTGAGTGAAGACGAGATAAGAGCTTGTTTTGATTATAGTTACTACACTAAAAATGTTGACAATATCTTCAAAAGAGTGTTTGAAAAAGGTGGTACCAATTAGATGCTAACAGTACAAAAAAGAAATGGTAGAATTGAGCCATTAGATATATCAAAAATACAAAAATATACAAGTTGCGCTATCGAGGGACTTGAAAATGTAAGTCAAAGTGAACTAGAAGTTGATGCAAAGATACAATTTAGAGATAAAATAACAACCGAAGAGATACAAAAAACTCTCATCAAAACCGCTGTTGACAAGATCGACATAGATAGACCAAATTGGACATTTGTAGCTGCTAGACTCTTTTTGTATGATCTCTATCACAAAGTAAATAAATTTACAGGATACTGCCATCTAAAAGACTATTTTGAAAGAGGAGAGAAGAAGGGAAGAATCCTTCTTGGACTAAAAGAGAAGTATGACCTTGATGATCTAAATGCATATATAAAGCCTGAGAGAGATTTGCAATTTACCTATCTAGGAGTAAAAACTCTACATGATAGGTATCTGATAAAAAATTCACAAGGCGTACCGATAGAGTTGCCTCAACATATGTTCATGGCGATAGCTATGTTTCTTGCTCAAAATGAGCTAAACTCACAAGATTGGGCAAAGAAGTTTTATGATTTGATATCAAAATTTGAAGTAATGCTCGCAACCCCCACACTATCAAATGCAAGAACGCCCAGACATCAACTTAGCTCTTGTTATATAGGCAGTACACCAGACAATATAGAGGGAATATTTGACTCATATAAAGAGATGGCACTTCTTAGTAAGTTTGGCGGGGGAATTGGCTGGGATTGGAATCTAGTTCGATCAATGGGTGGCATGATAGATGGTCATAAAAATGCAGCAGGAGGCATTATACCATTTCTTAAAATCACAAATGACATAGCTATAGCAGTTGATCAGCTCGGCACTAGAAAGGGTGCGATTGCGGTATATCTTGAACCGTGGCATATGGACATATCTGACTTTTTAGATCTAAAGAAAAACTCTGGAGAGGAGAGAAGAAGAGCTCATGATCTCTTTCCTGCACTTTGGATAAATGACCTATTTATGAAAAGAGTCCAAGAGGACGGCATCTGGACACTATTTGACCCCGCAGAGGTTACGGACTTGCCAAACTTATATGGTGAAAAGTTTGAAGAGAGATACTTAGAGTATGAAAAAGATGAAGTTACTTCAAAAGAGCATATAAAAGCGAAAGAGTTATGGAAAAAGATACTGCTAAGCTATTTTGAAAGTGGAAGCCCTTTTTTATGCTTCAAAGACAATGCAAACAGAGTAAATCCAAATGACCACAGTGGTCTCATCAGGAGTTCAAATCTATGCACAGAGATATTTCAAAATACTGCACCAAATCACTACAAGATAAAAGTATCTTACGAAGATGGAAGTTATGACTCTTTTGAAGAGACTCAAAAAGTCATAGTAAATGGCAATATAGAGAAAGAGGCAAAGAAGATAACTGCACTTGACAGCATAGATGACAAAAAAGTGTTTATCGTAGAAAAAGAGATGGTTGAGGGCAAAACTGCTGTTTGCAACCTTGCAAGCGTAAATCTCTCTAAAATCAACACAAAAGAGGATATAGAGAGAGTGGTTCCTACCGCTTTAAGAATGTTAGATAATGTGATAGACTTGAACTTTTATCCTCATGCCAAAGTAAAACACACAAATCTGCTCTCAAGATCAGTGGGACTAGGCGTCATGGGTGAAGCTCAAATGTTAGCAGAAAATGGCATAGAGTGGGGAAGTTATGAGCATTTTAGCAAGATAGATGAAGTGATGGAAGCCATAAGCTACAATGTCATAAAATCATCATCAAATTTAGCAATTGAGAAAGGCTCATATCCAGATTTTGAAGGATCTAAATGGAGCAGAGGAGTTTTCCCAATAGATAGCGCAAATGAAGAGGCAAAAAAACTAGTTGACAGAGGTGGACTCTTCGGACAACTGTACGATTGGGAAGAGTTAAGAGAAAAAGTAAAGAAAAACGGAATGAGAAATGGCTACCTAATGGCGATAGCACCAACAAGCTCCATATCTATACTCGTAGGAACTACCCAAACGATAGAACCAGTATATAAGAGAAAATGGTATGAAGAAAACCTCTCGGGAATGATACCTGTCGTAGTACCAAAACTTAGCCCAGAGACATGGAACTTTTATACTCCAGCATATGAACTAGACCAAAGAGTTTTGATAAAAGCAGGAGCTATCAGACAAAAATGGATAGACCAAGGTCAAAGCTTAAATATCTTTTTAACGCTAGACAAGGCGAGTGGTAAATACTTAAATGATATATACATGTTAGCATGGAAACTAGGTATAAAATCAACTTATTATCTCAGAAGTCAATCTCCAGAAAGCAAAATAGATGTAGATGTAGTTGATCGCAGCATTGAGTGTGAAGGATGTCAGTAATATAAAATAATAAATTAATTATATTTTTTAAGTTTAATATTTAAAATACCAACCAAATAGCTCTAATTTAGGGAGATAAATGATTAAGTTTTAACTCCCTAAAACAATACTTTCCTACTTGTGACAAAAAAATAGCACTATAATCTTTAAGTTTAATCTTAACATCTGTGGTATATAATTTCTCTCATATCACACACTAGGAAAATCATGCTAGAGACAGTCTTAAAAAGAGATGGAACTACAGAAGAATTTCAAGCTTTCAAAATCCAGGATGCTATCAAAAAAGCTTTCAAAAGTGAAGGCGTGACATACGATGAAAGCGTCTATAACTCCCTGATTGCAAAGATAGAGAAAAAAAGAGTAGCAGCAGTCGAAGATATCCAAGATATGATAGAGCTTGAACTCTACAAAGCCAGATACTTTGATGTTATGCGTTCATTCATGATATACCGACATACGCATAAGATGCAAAGAGAGCATGTTGCAGGACTAAATGAAGACACTACTTTTGTAAACTCAACTCAAACCATAGAAGAGTATATAAACAAAAGTGACTGGCGCATAAAAGCAAACTCAAACACGGGCTACTCAAATGCCGGTCTAGTAAACAACACAGCAGGCAAGATAATAGCAAACTATTGGCTAGACAAAATCTACTCAAAAGAGGAGGGTTTTGCACACAGAAATGGAGATTATCACATACATGATTTAGACTGTCTTACTGCATATTGTGCGGGATGGAGTCTGAGGGCTCTCTTAAATGAAGGCTTCAACGGAGTCAGAGGAAGAGTTGAATCTCGTCCGCCAAAACACTTCAGAGAAGCACTTGGACAGATGGCAAATTTTCTAGGCATATTGCAGAGTGAGTGGGCAGGTGCTCAGGCATTTAGTTCATTTGACACCTATTTAGCACCATATGTTTTTAAAGACAAACTTCCCTATGATGAGATAAAAAAAGCGATAGTAAGCTTTGTTTACAACTTAAATGTACCAGCTAGATGGGGTCAAAGTCCATTTACAAATATCACGATAGATTGGACAGTGCCTAGTGATTTAGAAAACCAAACTCCTACATGTAGAGATATACATCTTTTTAAAAACTATCAAGATGAAGAGCTGGAAATAGAAGCAAAAGAAAGAGGCGTGGATGGGCTTGAAAACTTGACTTACAAAAACTTTCAAAAAGAGATGAACCTCATAAACAGAGCCTTTTATGAAGTGATGACAGAGGGAGATAAAACAGGGCAACCTTTTACATTTCCTATCCCCACAGTTAATATTACCGAGGATTTTGACTGGTATGGCGAGAACACTGACATTCTCTTTGAAAATACAGCAAAAATCGGCTCATCATACTTCCAGAATTTTATAGGAAGTCAGTACATGCGAGATGAATTTGGCAACTTAGTAGAAAATCCAAAAGCATACAAACCAGGCAATGTCAGAAGTATGTGCTGCAGATTGCAACTAGACTTAAGAGAGCTTCTCAAAAGAGGTGGTGGACTCTTTGGAAGTGCTGAGATGACAGGTAGCATCGGAGTAGTAACACTAAATATGGCTAGGGCTGGATACCTTCACAAAGGGGATAAAGAGGCGCTATTTGAAAAAATAGGTTATCTTATGGATTTGGCTAAATCAACACTTGAGAAGAAGAGGGTATTTGTCCAAGAGATGTACGACAGAGGGCTCTATCCATACACGGCTAGATATTTGCCGGGATTTAACAATCACTTCTCGACAATAGGAGTAAACGGCATCAACGAAATGATAAGAAACTTTACACAAGACAAGCATAGTATAGCAGATGATTTTGGAATGAAATTTGCTAAAGATATACTAGAGTTTATGCGTCAAAAAATGGTCACATATCAAGAGGAGAGTGGCAATCTATACAACCTCGAAGCAACACCAGCAGAGGGGACAACATATAGATTTGCCAAAGAGGACAAAAAAAGATACTCAGACATTATCCAAGCTGGCATGGGTGAAAATATATACTATACAAACTCATCACAACTTCCAGCAAACTATACTGATGACCCATTTGAAGCGCTTGATCTCCAAGATGATTTGCAGTGTGAATATACCGGAGGAACAGTCCTGCATCTCTACATGAAAGAGAGGATAAGTTCCATCGAGGCTTGCAGACAGATGATAAAAAATGTGATCTCAAACTATAGAATGCCATATCTTACGATAACACCGGTATTTTCAGTTTGCGAAAAACACGGATACATAAGTGGTGAGCATGAATTTTGTCCATATTGCGACAAAGAACTGATAGAAAAACACAAAGGAGACTTAGATGAGCAAGAACGAGCTGCTTCATAAGCTACAAAATGAGCGAACAAAGTGCATAGTTTACACTAGAGTTATGGGCTATCACAGACCCGTAGAGAGCTTCAATGTCGGCAAAACCGGCGAACACAAAGAGAGGGTACAATTTGTCGAAAGAGTTTCACACCGATAGACCACTTTACGACATCACAAGATTTACCACGCTAGATTTTCCGCAAAATCTAGCGTCTGTATTTTGGTTTTGCAAATGCAATATGAGATGCCCCTACTGCTACAACACTCCCATAGTGTTTGGAGATGGAAAGATAGAGATAAAAGAGGCTTTAGATTTCCTTAAAACCAGACAAAACAGACTAACCGGAGTCGTGCTAAGTGGTGGTGAATGCACGCTATATCCACATCTTTACGAACTATGCCAAGAGATAAAAAACTTAGGCTTCAAGATAAAAATAGACACAAACGGAACAAATCCAAAACTGATAAAAAAGTTAATACAAAACTCACTAGTGGACTACATAGCCTTAGACTACAAAGCACCAAAAGAGATATTTGAAAAGATAACCCAAAACAAAAACTTCAAAGATTTTCAAACAACCCTAAAGTACCTAATCTATACAAATTTCAACTTCGAAGTAAGAACCACAGTACATAGTGACCTACTAAACGAAAACGACATAAACAAGATAATAAACGACCTCCAAAAACAAGGCTACGACAACACATACTACCTGCAAAACTATCTACATGTAGAGGATACAATAGGCAAACTAGAAAATCAAAAAAGAGTGATAGATGTGGATAAATTGAGCAAGAAGATAGAGATAGAGCTTCGAGAATTTTAAGTTCCATAGCTAGATAAAGGGGTGATAATGATAAAGGGGTCAGGGTTTGAATTTTGACTAAAATAATGTTATACTACTCAAAAAAATAGGAAAATGCCTTGGCAAGACGAGCAAGAGTAGAAAATGCAGGATATCATCATATTTACAATCGTGGTGTTGAGAGACGGGTTGTATTTTCAGAAGCTAAAGACAAAGATAAGTTCTTAGATATAGTTTGTGAAGTATCTAAGCATTATGATTTTACCATACATGGATATGCCATCATGGACAATCACTATCACCTGATACTTGAAAACCACAGAGAAAACCTATCAGCGGGGATGAGGCAGATAAACGCATCTTACGCTCAATACTTCAACAAAAAAGAAAAAAGAGTGGGGCATCTTTGGCAAGGCAGGTTTAAATCTTGGTATATATTTGATGAAAATTACCTTTTTACGCTTTTTAGATATTTGGAATTTAACCCCATAAAAGCAAAAATAACCAAATCTATTGGCGAATTTAGATACACACTGACACACGATTTGCTTAATCACAAACTAAGAGATTGCATGCAAGATAGTTTCGTGTTAAAATGGTTTGACAATACAAGTGAACTTTTAAAATCACTAGGCATGGGTATATCAGAAGAAGAATCTGAGAAGATAAATCAGTTTCAAAAAATAGCAACATCTTATAAAAAAACTCCGAAGAAGATAGAGCAAAAACTAGATATAAAAGAGTATTTTCAAAAAGAGATGTCAAAAGCAGATAGAAATACACAGATACTAAAGTCTTCAAGAGATGGATTTTCAGGAAGTGAAATAGCTAAGTTTTTGAGGTTGTCTGATTCTGCAATTTCTAGAATCATAAAAAGTCAAAATTCAAACCCTGACCCCTAAACAGATAAAACATCTCAAAGAAAGAGGAAACAGAGAAGATATCTTAACTATAGAGATGATGAAAAGGTACAAAAATTAAGTCTCTTTAGGGTAAAATAAAAGAAAAATAGAGGACTTAAAATATGAATAGAAAACATATATATAACCCAGATTCGACTGAGAGTTTAAATGATCGTAGGATTTTTGGTGGAAACCCTCATGGGATTTTGAACTTTACGCAGGCAAAATACCAATGGGCGCTGAAACTTTGGGATATGATGGAAGCAAATACTTGGTTTCCAAAAGAGGTTGACACTACAAAAGATGTGGTAGATTATAATAGAAATCTAACTGATGCCGAGAAAAGAATGTATGATTTGGTTTGGTCTCAACTCATCAGCATGGATAGCTTCCAAACAAACAATCTAGCAGACAATATAAATCCCTATATAACTGCCCCCGAGATCAATGCTATACTCGTAAGACAAGCTTATGAAGAGGCAAACCACTCCAAATCTTATGCAGTTATGGTTGAAGCGATTTGCGACAATACAGAACTTATCTACGAGATGGAAAAGCATGATGAGATGTTAAGAAGGAAAAATGACTACATCTCAAGTGTTTATGAAGAGTTAGCTGGTGATGTGACTGATGAGAAGATCGTCCTAGCTATGTTTGCAAATCAGATTTTAGAAGGACTCTACTTTTATGCTGGCTTTACAGCTATCTACGCACTTGCAAGAGCTGGCAAAATGCTCGGAAGTGCGCAGATGATAAGGTTTATCCAAAGGGATGAGATAACACATCTTTTGCTATTTCAAAACATGATAAACTCTACAAGAAAAGAGCGACCCGACCTCTTCACAGAAGAGTTAAAAACGAAAGTCAGAGGAATGTTTGAAAAAGCAGGAGAGTTAGAGATCGAATGGGGAAAATACATCACCCAAAATCAGATAATGGGCTTCACAGATGAGATTATAGAGGAGTATATCCACTATCTTATAGACGACAGACTGAGTGCTGTTGGCTTTGAAAAGATGTACAATGCAAATCATCCTATCAAGTGGGTGGATGATTTTTCAAAATTCAACGAACAAAAAACAAACTTTTTTGAAGGAAATGTGGCAAACTATAGTAAAGGAAGTCTATCTTTTGATGATTTCTAAGCTCGTATCTCTACAGTTTGATTATGCCTCAAAGGGTTTTGAAGAAAATTTTGAAATTCTCAAAACTCTTGTTGCTAAAACCGCTAAAAATTCTCTGGTTTTGGCACCTGAACTTTGCCTAAGTGGGTATAGTTTTGAAAATCTAGAACAAAGTGCGGATTTCAGCCAAAAAGTTTTGCCTCGTATGAAAGAACTTTCAAAAGATAAAATACTCTCTTTGAGCATGACTCAAAAGATAGATGGCAAATTTTACAATAATGCGAAAATCTTTCACGATGGCAAAGAGATCTACTCTCAACCAAAAGTCAAACTTTTTAAACTAGGAAACGAGCAAGACTATTTTCAATCTGGCAAAGATGAAGATGTAAAGTTAATAGAGATAAATGGAACAAAAGTAGCGATTCTCATCTGTTTTGAACTTAGATTTATAGAGCTTTGGAAGAGAGTCAAGGGTACGGACATCATACTAGTACCATCATACTGGGGAAAGCCAAGAAAAACACAGTTAGATGCCCTAAGTAATGCTCTAGCCATAGCAAACCAATGCTTTGTTATAGTATCAAATAGTAGCGATGAGGATATGGCATCAAGTAGTGCTATCATCACTCCTTTTGGGGATGCGTCCAGAGATGATGATGCTCAAATAATCACTACAAAATTTGATAAAAATTTGATAAAAAAGATGAGAAGATACCTCGATATAGGATTATAATTATATGCAAAAGATAGACGGTTTTACCAAAAAGATGAGGCTGGAAAAATCAAAAAAGATGGCAGATGAAATCAAAAAAATCTGCACCATCAACCAAGAACTTTACAATGCCTTAGCTAGTAGCGACAGAGAAGAGTTCATACCAAAAGGTTTCGGCAGACACGCATACAAACTAGACGCACTACCTCTAGTCGCAGACCAGTGGATAAGCTCCCCCTTAACTGTTGCCAAAATGACTCAAGCCCTTACATGTAGCGGTGCAGATAGCGTGTTGGAAATCGGTTGCGGAAGTGGTTATCAAGCACTTATTTTGAGCAAACTCATCAGGCGAGTTTTCAGCATAGAGAGGGTTGAAAGACTTGCAAAAGAGGCAAAAGAGAGATTTAAAAGATTAAATATCCACAATATAAATGTCAGATTTGATGATGGACAAAATGGCTGGAGGGATTTTGCACCATTTGATCGCATACTCTTTTCAGCTTCTACTGCACAAGTGCCTGAAAAACTGTTTGAACAACTAAAAATCGGTGGCATCTTAGTAGCCCCCATCGAAAAAGAGTCAAAGCAAATCATCACCAAATTTATAAAACAACAAAATAAAATAGAAAAAATAGAGCTAGAAGATTGCCTGTTTGTACCTGTGATTGATGGAAAAACCAGATAGCCCTATAAAATCTCTTTGATCAAAAGTTGCGGCGTGACCAATCCTCGATAGTCATTTTTTGACACAGAAAAAAGTATACTGATTTTATCTCCTCTTTTTGCCTCTTTGTCAAAGTTAAAAAATATCGCCTCTAGCGTGGAGTTGCCATCTTCTAGTATCAACTTTAAGTGATTTTTATCTTTTCCTAGTTTTCTATCGACTTTGACAGATATGTCTCTTAGTATAAAACTCGGTTTTGGATTTTTTTGCCCATAAGGCTCGAACTCTTCCAATATCTCCAATAGTTCAAAGTCGATCGCACTAGGCTTAATTTCTCCCAAGATATCAGGCGATGCTCTAAGTGCCTCTTTGTCTAATCCTCTGGAAGCTAGGTACATTCTATCTCTAAAATTTTGCAGATTTTCTTTTAAAAGTGAAACTCCTGCTGCTCCTTTGTGACCACCAAAGCCTAAAAGTATATCTTTTTGCTGCTCTATCAAAGAGAGTATATCTACATCTCCTATGCCTCTAGCGCTCCCTTTTGCTCTATCTCCGGTTATCGAAAAGACGATGGCTGGTTTTTTAAATCTTTTAGAGAGTCTCGATGCCACTATGCCCACTATGCCCTCGTGCCACTCTTCTCCCCATGCTACTATGATATTTTCATCCTCTTTGACATACTTCAAAGAGTCTTCAAACAGCCGCCTCTCCTCCTCTTTTCTTTCATTGTTTAAGCCGACTATATACTCTAGTCTATTCATAGCATTTTCAAAACTTTTTGATTTTAAAAATTCATATGAAAACTTCGCATCTTCCATTCTACCAGAACTATTTATCAAGGGGGCTATCAAAAAAGAGATCTCATCGCTATGTAGAGTCTCTTTTGAAAAAAACTCTTTTACTGCCCTAAAAGCAGGCCTATTTGATCTGTTAAGTTGCAAAATTCCTTTTTTCACCATCACTCTGTTCATATCTGTAAGCTCCATCATATCAGCCATGATGGCGATGCACAACAGATCTAAAAAAGATGACAAATCATACTTGATACCCAGCTTCTCCTTGATAGCTGCGACCAGATACCACGCAACTTGCGCGCCACATATCTCGCAATTTGGAAAAGAGCATTCATCTTGTTTTGGATTCACTATAGCGTAAGCATCAGGAACTATAGAGGGAATGCTATGGTGGTCTGTGATGATCAAATCTATCCCATTTTCTTTACAATAGTTCGCAGGCTCTACTGCGGAGATGCCATTGTCAACAGTGATGATGACTTTTGAAGCCAATCTTTGCACTATTTGCAAACTTAAGCCGTAACCATCACTAAATCTGTTTGGGATGATCAAATCATACTCTACGCCGATATCATCAAAAAATGTGCTCAAAATTACACTTGAGATGACTCCATCGACATCATAATCCCCGACTATGGAGATAGTTTCACTGTTTTTTATCGCTTTTGCAATCCGAAGAGATGCCCTATCCATATCTTTAAAACATCTAGGCTTTGGCAACTCTTCGAGCTTTGTACATTCATCATCTTTAAATCTTGATAAAAGTATCGCTCTTATATCTTCTTTGCTTAGCAACTCAGCCATTTTTTCTTTTTTCTATTGAAGCCTTTACAAATGAAACCAAGACTCTGTTTGGATTTGTGAGTCTGGAAGTAAACTCTGGGTGAAATTGAACTCCGAGAAAAAACGGATGTTTCTCTAACTCTATCGTCTCTATGAGTCCATCTGACTCACCGCCAACTATCAATCCTTTGCTTTCAAAAGCTTCTCTATATACTGGATTTGCTTCGTATCTGTGGCGATGTCTCTCTCTTATACTCTCTTGTCCGTCATATATCTTCCTAAGAAGCGAGCCCTCTTTTGTATCGCAACTATATCCACCAAGTCGCATAGTACCACCCAATGGACTATTGTAAGTTCTAAGCTGTTTTTTACCACTTGCATCCATAAATGAATCGATAAGATAGACTATAGGATTTTTGCAATCTTTGTCAAACTCTATAGAGTTTGCATCCTCAATCTTCAAAACATCTCTAGCAAACTCTATGAGAGCTAACTGCATTCCAAGGCAAATTCCTAAAAATGGTATCTTATGCTCTCTTGCATACTTTATAGCCTCTATCTTACCAGCAACTCCTCTCTCTCCAAAGCCACCAGCTACCAATATACCATCTACATCATTGAGCAACTCTTCACTTCCGCTCTCCTCTATCTTCTCAGAATCTACCCATTTTAGATCAATCTTTGTATTTTGATTTGCTCCAGCGTGTATAAACGACTCTGTGAGTGATTTATATGACTCTTTGAGGTCTATATACTTTCCAACAAATGCGATTTTTACCTCTCCTGTCGGCGCTACTACCCTCTTGACAAGAGTATCCCAATTTTCCATGTCTGGATTTAATTTTCCTAAATCCAAAATCTTCGATATCGGGGTAAGTATATCTTCTCTTAAAAAATTCAATGGCACTTGATAGATAGTAGGAGCGTCCAAAGACTCTATAACCGAATCCCTATCAACACCACAAGAGAATGCGAGTTTGTTTTTTAACTCTTTTGGAAGTGGCATTTCACTTCTGCATATAAGCATATCTGGGGTAAGTCCGATTCTTCTTAACTCTTGAACAGAGTGTTGAGTTGGTTTTGTTTTAAGCTCGCCAGCGACTCTAATGTATGGTATGAGAGTTAGATGGATATTCATATATCTTCCCTTGCCAACCTCTGTTCCAAGTCCTCTAATCGCTTCTAAAAATGGCAAACCCTCTATATCGCCAACTGTTCCGCCTATCTCCACCAAAAGAACATCTTGTCCGACGCCTGCCTTTTTTATGCGACGAATTATCTCATCAACTATATGAGGAATGACCTGGATAGTTTTTCCAAGATAATCCCCCTTTCTCTCTCGTTCTATAACTGAAGAGTAAACCCGTCCTGTTGTGAAGTTATTTTTTTGGTGCAAATCTTCATCCAAAAATCTCTCATAATGCCCAAGGTCTAGATCAGTCTCTGCCCCATCATCAGTGACAAAAACCTCTCCGTGCTCTAGCGGACTCATGGTCCCTGGATCCACATTTATGTATGGATCAGCCTTCAAAATGCTCACTTTTAGCCCACAATGCTTCAAAAGAGTTGCGATACTAGCCGCTGCTATACCCTTGCCCAAAGAGCTGAGAACTCCACCTGTTACAAATATGTATTTAGTTTTTTTATTAGCCATGTTCGTGCCTTATTTTTAATAATTAAGTGCGATTATATCCGAATTTACATAATAAACCGATTATGTTATACTT
>Ga0256840_1001123_pt1 | contig 25758 bp, 23 predicted proteins | sample 355202metaG_FD_185969 | JGI IMG/M metagenome (GOLD analysis project Ga0256840, IMG submission 185969) | Hydrothermal vent microbial communities from Mid Atlantic Ridge, Atlantic Ocean - 355-202 | ecosystem: Environmental > Aquatic > Marine > Hydrothermal vents | place: Atlantic Ocean: Mid... | reverse complement strand
TATCTATAGGTATTCTTAAATAAGGTTGATAGTGTCCATATCTAAAAATCTCTCTTTTTCTAGGTTTGGGAAGTATTATACTCATTTTTATCAAGAAGTTAGAGCTTAATTCAACGGCATTGGGGGGAAAGGCTAAAAACTTTACTGTAAACCTGAAAAAAGGGGATCAGGTAAGTTGTGTGATGTGTCATAAAAATGAGTTGTAGCTAGTTTATTAAAACTCTTAATAGGGTGCAGTGACCTTTAGCCTTCTATTTATTAATCCCCAGCATTAATGCTTGGGGATTTTTGTTGCTCAAAATAAAAAAGTCTAGATAGGTATATTTTTCGTGTTCATTTTTACACGTTATGAATTGTTGGGAGTGATGATGAGAATGTAACAATATAATTAAGAATATATTGGAAGGATCACTATTAAATGATTAGTTATCTAATGAAGTGTAGAGTAATTTCTAAGCGCTTCAAAATCTATAACTTTGATTTCACCACGTTTAAGTTTTAAGTAACCTTTATACTCTAATAAGCTAAGTGATCAGCTAGTAACTTCTCGACTTGTACCTACTTCATTCGCTATGACTTGATGTGTGGCATGTACAATGGTCTTACCAAATCTTCTATCAAGTCGTCTGCAGAGTAGATTAGCAATGCGTGCTTCCATGCTATTAAAAACAATATTGTCAGTTAGCTGTGTTACTTTTTTAGTTAATTGACCAAAGATGTATTTTTGCCACTAAATATCTTCACGAAGATATTTACGGACATGAGAAGCAGGAATGACATGAGCAATGACATCTTGCTCTACTTCGATAATAGCAGGAAATTTTGTATGACTGAGAATGCAAGAAATCGTTAAACTGCAAGCATTCACCAGGGTTAACACGATACAAAGTAAACATGCGACCATCTTTAGAGCGTTTATACACTCGTAAACATCCCTGCTCAACAATGAGTAAATTAGAGCAGAGATAATCAATGTCACATGCAATATCACCCGTACTCAATCTCACCTCATGAGTCTCTTGCTTAGGGAGTTCTTTTGGTAAAGCAGTTGCAGTCATATCATTATTATTTCACAACCCAAAAAAGATATAAGCTAGAAAACCAGACTGTATGTAGATAGCCTCATTTGAACTATTTTTGATAAATAGGTTCACATTGAATCAAAATATGCCTGAGAAATATCAATATTCTTGGGAAATAGAATTATTATCAACATAAGGTTACACTTCTCCAATGCGTACCTTTCAAATATTCATAGTTTTTATTTTTCTTACGGCATGTAGTGTTACGACTCCAAAGATGAATGCTGCATTAGAAGTGAGTGTGCCAAAAACTATTCCTAAAAGTGATAGATCTGAAGAACTGACAGTCATTTTAACTTTTTCAGGAGGGGGAACACGTGCTGCCGCTCTTTCTTATGGAGTACTAAAAGAATTACGTGATACCCAGATTGTTATAAATAATAAAAAACGACGATTATTAGATGAGGTTGATTTAATATCATCGGTATCAGGAGGGAGCTTTACTTCTGCTTACTATGGTTTGTTTGGTGACAAAATCTTTAGGGACTATGAGAAAAAATTCTTAAAAAAACGGGTACAGACTGATCTAATAAGACTTTCCCTTCTTAGTCCTAAGGCATGGATACGTTTATTACCTGGTTTGTTTGAGCGTAGTGATTTAGCAGCTGAATATTACAATCAGTTTATTTTTAAAAAGAAGCATTTTCGTGATCTTAGAAAAGATGCGCCTTACATCATTATCAATGCGACTGACCTTTCTTTAGGTCAAGGCTTTGCATTTACGGACTATCATTTTCGTTGGATTTGTTCTGACTTAGGAAGTTATCCAATCTCACGAGCTGTAGCAGCATCTTCAGCTGTTCCCGTGTTATTTTCCCCAATTACTTTGAAGAATTATGCATCGAAATGTAGTGTTTCTCCGATTATTTGGTCAAGCAAAGATGTATCAGATAAAGAAAAAAAGCGTTATGAACAAGCGTTACGTATCAAAAAATATAGAGATAGTGAAAAATACAAATACCTACATTTGGTTGACGGTGGTGTTGCTGATAATTTAGGGATACGCTCGTTGATAGATATGACGGCATATCATGGGAATAGTATGTGGAATGTACTTAAAACCTATAAAATGCAACAGACAAAAAAGCTAATTTTTATCGTTGTGAATGCTTCAGGTTTTCCAAATATTAAAGCTGCTAAAAGCCGTATTACACCCTCTACTTTTGATGTTATTGACACCACTACGAGTATTCAATCTAATAAATACAATGTAGAAACCTTGGACTATTTGCGGGGTAAGTTTCCTCTATGGGAGAAACAAATTGCAAAAGGTCGATGTATTAAAAAACATACAGCAGATTGCGCTCAAATAAAGATAAACCTTGTAGAGGTAAATTTACAAGATTTAACACCAAAAGAAAAAACAGAATTATTGCATGTGCCGACTTCTTTAGAACTTCCCCCAAAGACTGTTGATAGACTAACCAAAGCAGGTTCCGATTTGCTGAAGCGTTCACAAACATATCAACTTTTACTAGAATCAATACATTAGAGCTTGATAAATAATAACAAAGCTTGTGTTTCAACTACTTGAATAAAGATCTAAATTATATCAACTATAATTTTCAATTAAATCTTGGTGCTAATACCCTAATCTTATCGGGCATATGTACTAAGTTTTTTAAAATAGGGCATTAGACTAATATGTTTTTTATAACATTGTATTAATATATATTCCGTGGGAAATAATTCCCAAAAAAGTATTGGTAAAACACTGATACATATATTATGCAATTTTAAAGGATACATATTATGAATAAGACAATACTAGCAACTGTAATTTCAAGTGGACTACTATTAACAGCTTGCGGAGGAGGTACAAATAGCACAACCTCTAATTTAGTGGCTCAATATACTTTAAAGGGTAATGTGCCAGGTACGACTATTGAGGCTTACTGTGATGATGGTTCATTTCATACGGTAAGTTCGGATAGTAGTGTAGCTACTCCTGAACACCCATTTTCTTTAAGCTCACTTCCTGTTAATACACCTTGTCGAGTAGTTATTATCACACATCCTGTTGGAGAGATTCCTACAGATGCTAATAAAGTAGTGACACCTGTAGAATTTCAAGATGCAAATGGTACAGTTAGTTTAGGCGTAACAAGTACGGGTGGTGATGTTGACCTGGGCAATTCTCTGATGCAGGTAAATTTAACACGCGTCAATGATGCAAATAATGATGGTGTTCTTGATATTATTGATACTAAACAGGTGGTTGCTCTTAATGATAACGACGCTACTGTTGGTGTTGCAGTAGGCATTACAGACCCATTTGATATAAATGGCAATGGTATTGTTAACGCCTATGAAGATACTGATGGTGATGGCATTTTAAATCATGATGATGATGACGCAAATGGTAATGGTATCGTAGATACACAAGAGACAAACATTGGAGATGATTTAGATGGTGATGGAGTTCCCAACAGTAAAGATGTAGATATCGACAATGATGGTATTAAAAATATAAATGATCCAGATATTGATAATGATGGTATTCCCAATACAAGCGATCAGGATAATGATAATAATGGTGTAGTTGATAGTTCAGATACTAGTACTGATGGTTACAAGCATAATGAAACTAATGAAACTAATGAAGGGGTAAACGACCGTAACTAATTTTTTATTAAAACTAAATTATATTTATTATAAAAATAACTTCCTTCGATGTGATTAGCCGCTTAGAGATAAGCGGTTTTTTTTATGAACTCGAAATAAAAAGATGAATATCAATATTCTATAGAGATATCTTGCTAAAATATTACGTTAATTAGTTAACAAACCATTGTTTAGTATTTATTGGTATTGGGCACTACCTAAAGTGTATGTCATAATTAAAGGCGCCTTAATTATTGCTATTTAATTAGGAGCAATAAAACATATACAGTAATAGGAATCATCATGCCAAAATATAGATCAGCAACAACCACACAAGGCCGTAATATGGCGGGCGCTCGCGCATTATGGCGTGCCACAGGGATGAAGGATGATGATTTTAGTAAACCTATCATCGCCATCGCCAATTCATTTACTCAATTTGTCCCTGGTCATGTGCATCTTAAAGATATGGGTCAGTTAGTTGCGCGTGAGATCGAAAAAGCAGGTGGTGTAGCTAAAGAATTTAATACTATCGCGGTCGATGATGGTATCGCCATGGGTCACGACGGGATGCTATACAGTTTACCATCACGCGAGATCATTTCTGACTCGGTTGAATACATGGTTAATGCACATTGTGCCGATGCGCTGGTCTGTATTTCAAACTGTGACAAGATCACGCCGGGTATGTTGAATGCTGCTTTGCGTTTAAATATTCCTGTGATATTTGTTTCAGGTGGGCCAATGGAATCGGGCAAAAGCATTATTAAGGAGCAAGTCGTAAAGCTAGATTTGGTTGATGCAATGGTTGCGGCGGCAGATGATGCAAATTCTGATGACGACGTGATGAAAATGGAGCGTTCAGCGTGTCCAACTTGTGGTTCATGTTCAGGAATGTTCACGGCAAACTCCATGAACTGTTTAACCGAAGCACTAGGGCTTGCGCTACCGGGTAATGGATCAATGCTTGCCACTCATGCAGATCGTGAAGAGTTATTCTTAGAGGCCGCACGTCAAATCGTCAAGCTAACAAAACGCTATTACGAAGAAGATGACGAGAGTGCATTGCCACGCAATATCGCAAACTTTAAAGCCTTTGAAAATGCCATGTGTTTAGATATTACAATGGGTGGTTCAACCAACACTGTATTGCATTTACTCGCCGCCGCACATGAAGCAAAAGTAGACTTTACGATGGATGATATGGACAGACTTTCTCGCATCGTGCCAAATTTAAGTAAGGTCGCACCTGCAACACAACTCTTCCACATGGAAGATGTGCATCGCGCTGGTGGCGTATTCCGCATATTAGGCGAGCTAGAACGTGGCGGAATGATTCATAAAGATTGCTTTACCGTGCATGAAAGAACCATGGGCGAAGCGCTGGAAAAATGGGATATCTCACGAAACCCATCCGAAGCTGTACAAAAATTCTACAAAGCAGCACCCGGTAACGTGCCCACTCAAACAGCATTTAGTCAAAATAAACGTTGGGATGAATTGGATTTAGATAAAGTCAACGGCTGTGTACACGACATTGAAAATGCTTACTCAAAAGATGGTGGCTTAGCGGTGCTGTACGGCAACATTGCCGAAGATGGCTGTATCGTAAAAACCGCAGGAGTTGATGAACATATTTTAAAATTTACGGGTCGAGCGCGCGTATACGAATCACAAGATGATGCGGTAACAGCAATTTTGGCAGATGAAATTGTAGAAGGTGATGTAGTCGTTATTTTATACGAAGGTCCAAAAGGCGGGCCAGGAATGCAAGAAATGCTCTACCCAACCAGCTACTTGAAATCAAAAGGTTTAGGAAAAGCTTGTGCACTCATCACCGATGGACGCTTCTCAGGTGGAACATCAGGCTTATCAATAGGGCACGCCTCACCAGAAGCGGCAGAAGGCGGAGCAATTGGCCTAGTGGAAGAAGGTGATACGATTGAGATTGATATCCCTAATCGTACCATTTCGTTAAGCATTAGTGATGATGATATGGATGCACGTCGTAAAGACATGGATGCAAAAGGTAAAGATGCTTGGAAACCAGCACCACGGCCACGAAATGTCACAACGGCTTTGAGAGCGTATGCGGCAATGGCAACATCGGCAGCTAAGGGTGCGGTGCGTGATGTTACGCAGGTTGAAAAGTAAATAATATTGGTAGCAATTAATATATGAAGGAATATTTAGAAGCATCCGAGTACATTGATTGGCAGAATGCCAAGATTAAGGAATTAGCTAGTTCATTATCATTAGGCTTAATAATTGAAGAAGAAATTGCAAAGAATTGTTTTGAATGGGTTAGAGATAGTATCAGGCATAGTTCTGATTACAAATTAAACCCCGTTACTTGCAAAGCATCTGATGTTTTAAGCTATAAAACGGGGTATTGTTATGCTAAGAGTCATCTTTTAGTAGCATTACTGAGAGCTAATAGCATTCCTGCTGGTTTATGCTATCAAAGGTTAAGTATCGAAGGTGATGGAGCACCTTATTGTTTACATGGGTTAACCGCTGTTCATCTTAAAAGATATGGTTGGTATCGTATTGATCCAAGAGGAAATAAAAATGATATTAAGGCTGAATTTATACCACCTCAAGAGAAAATAGCATTTCAAGTAAAGTTAAAAGGAGAAGCAAATCTTCCTGAAATATTGTCTGTACCTTTGCCTTCAGTCGTTAGAGTATTAGAAAAGTATAAAAGCTATGAAGAGGTTTTTTATAACCTTCCTGATATAGCTAGAGCTAGTTAGACCCTAGTTTTATAATGTAAGATCTAGATCTACAAAAATCAAAAGCAATTTAGAGCGCCAACCACTCCTTCGCAATTGTTTCTCCTGATAGATGCTGTATAGAAGCAACGGCATTACTTTGTAGTAGTTTATGTAGTTCTACATCATAAAAAAGCTGATCTATCGCCTTGCTAAATGCTACAGTATTTTCATTTTCAACCAGCAATCCATTAACACCATGCTCTACAATTTCACGTGGCCCTGTTGGACAATCTGTGGCTACTACGGGGCACTTTAGGGCAAGTGCTTCTATCAAAACCATGGGGAAGGCTTCCGTTCTACTGCTGAGCGTGATGAATCTTGCACCCGCTAAATAAGGGAATGGGTTGCTTTGCGTACCTAAAAAATGGATTTTGTCTTCAAGTTTTAATTGCTTAACTTGCGCTTCTAATTCAGGGCGAAATTCACCATCACCAACAATTACTAGGTCACAGTCATGTTGCATTTTGCTACTTGAATAAGCATTGATAAGAAGATCATAACGCTTTACCTCATGGAAGCGCCCTAACGCAACGATATAAGGTTTAGGGTGTTGATAGGGATGCTCTACTTGAGCAACGATATCATCAACATCAACTGGGTTATAAATACGCGATACATTTTTTAAACCATAATCAGTTCGTAAAATATTAGCTACATCTTCTGAAACTGCTATGATATTTTTTACTCGATGATAAGTGAGTTTTACTAATACAGACTCAAAGAAGCTTAATTCTCTGGGGTTGCAATGCACGGATAATGCGGCATTTTTGAATGCCATAGCAGTAGGGAAATTGGCTGTTTCCATAAAACCATAAACACAATCAAACTGCTCTTTATTGATCACTTTTCGTAACTTATAAGCACGCTTGAAGACATTTAAGACTTTTCCCAAGACGTTGTTTTTTTGTGGGCACTCCAAATGGATTAGTTTTCCTGGTGTATTGTAGTGAATTTCATCGTCTTGAAAGATGATAATAGTTACGTCATTGTCTTTAGCGAGGGCATTGCCAAGGTTGATGGCGACGCGTTGTCCTCCACCAAGATCTAGATCAGCAATAACAATGGCTATTTTTTTCATTTTAAGTTTTGCCCAATAATTTGCAATTGATCAAATATTAATCAATCCATTAGATATTAGATATTGTTGCTGGATAAACTGGGGGTTCTTACGGATTGCTGGGGCTGGTTACTCTGTATTTTATAGAAAATAATTGGACTTGATCAGTGTTTCCTTAAAAATATAACTTAAAACCAATTTTATTTAGCCAAGCCTTTTCTTGTAATAAATCAGCTTCTAATAAGGCATTATCTTTTACATTAAAGGGTAATTTAAGATGAAGACTATCTGTGCTGGCCTCCACTGTTGGGAGAATGTCTTCATCTAGTCGTGAGCGATGCAATAATACTGCAAGGCGCAATAAAATACTCAAGTAACGGATATCTTGTCGCTCGTCTTCATGTAGTGAGTCAAACATTTCAGGGCTTATTTTTTTTCGGTGCGTATTCACTAATACAGCAAGCCAATGTTGTCTACGACGCGAAAAACCAGGAATATCAGCATGTTCGATAATATGTGCACCTTGGATGTGGTGCTTATCATGAGTGATGCTTAGCCCTAGTTCGTGTAAATCTGATGCCCAAGCCAGTGTGAGTCTTCTTTTTTTGCGAAGTCCCCAATCTTTTCTGACTTGCTTAAAGCAGTGTAGTGCCGTCTTTTTAACACGAGATGCATGCGCGGCATCAATATTAAAACGCTGCATAAGGTCTTGTACACTGCGATCACGCACATCCTCATGCTGGATGCGTCCTATCATGTCGTAGAGTAAGCCTTCGCGTAAAGCCCCATCAGATACGGTCATGGTTTCAATATGTAAAGATTCAAAGGCAGCAATTAAAATGGCTAAGCCTCCTGCGTAAACAGGCGCACGTTCTTCTTTTAGTCCTGGTAATTCTAGTTGTTCTATATTACCAATGGCGATTATACGATCACGTAAATCATAGAGATTTTGTAGCGTAATACCAAATTGGCCCAAGCCCAATTCAATAATAATGGCACGTGTTGCTTTGATTGAACCAGATGACCCAATAGCACGCTTCCAATTATCTGCAGAAAAGGCACGTTGAATAGGCATAATTTCAAGGCGTAAAGCTGTGTTGGCAGATTGCCATTTTTCAGCGCTCAAGTCCCCATCAGGGAAAAATCGTTTAGTGACACTGACAGATCCAATATTAAGGCTTTCTAAGATGCGTGGCTCAAAGTGTTTGCCAATGATAAATTCGGTACTACCACCACCAATATCAATGACTAGTTGCTTTCCTTGATCATCAGAGAGCGTATGCGATACACCAAGATAGACTAAACGTGCCTCTTCATGCCCAGGGATGATCTCGATACGATGCCCCAAGGCTTTATTGGCTTTACGTAAAAATGAGGCAGAGCCTTTCATAGAGCGTAAGGTATTTGTTCCGGCGGCGCGAACCGCTTCATGGGGTAGGTGCCGAACGCGATCTCCAAAGCGTTGCAAACAATCTAGTGCCTTTTGTGCAACATTATCATCCATATTGTTATTGGCATCTAGTCCACCGCGTAGACGAACCATTTCTTTCATTTGATCAATCATGGAAATATTTCCATAATCATCAACGCGGGCAACAATCATGTGAAAGCTATTAGAGCCAAGATCAATAGCGGCAATGATTTCAGGAAAATTTTCTTGATCTTCTTCTGAATTGATAATTTCAGTATCTGTCATGGAGACTAACTTTACCTCACAATAAAAACTGTTTCATGGTTTTAAGGGTGTGTTGATTATAATAAATTTTTGTAACTACGTATTACAAAAGGTTTTACAAAAGCATTAAAAAGAGGGGGGGGGACAAAATATATTTATAGTCTGTCTTACTCATGTTGTTGGCAAATGGTTATAAAAATATCATTTTATAACCATTTGCCAACAACATGAGTACTAAAACAAAGACTAAAACTTTGCGAATAAACTTATCGCCACCCTTAACGGCAGAATGACTACCCAACCAACCTCCTGCTGAACTTGCTAATAACATGGGAATGGCTACTGACCATATAACTTTGCCCGCTAATAAAAAGGCGATAGCCGCTCCTATATTGGTGAGAAGATTTAGTGGCTTAATAGTTGCTGTTGCTAATAGATAATCAAATCTTAAAAATTTTCTTACTGCAATCGCCATGTACGTTCCTGTGCCAGGTCCTAAAATACCATCATAAAAGCCCAGTGGTGTAATGGTCCATATTGTTTTTCCAAGAGAGGCTTGTGGTTGTTGCTTGTTTATAGTTGGCTTATCCGTTAAAACAATAAATAAAGCAATGGGGATACAAATTAAAATAGCCCAAGCAAGCACCGTGGCCGAAGCATTTAATGCTATTATCCCGCCAATATATGAAGCAAGCAAACAAGGGATAGCCCCATAAAAAACAGTTCGCCAGTGGATGCGCTTCTCTAAAGCAAACTTAGTAACAGCCAAAGTCGTGCCAGCAATGCCAGTGATTTTATTGATCGCGAGTGCTGATACAGGAGGTACTCCAGCAAACAGTAATGCTGGTAAATTAAGCATGCCCCCACCACCTGCCACTGCATCAATATAACCTGCAGTGAAGGCAACGATAGCGAGAGCAATTAGCCAATAATTGCTGAGTTCGGCGATATTATCCATTTATATAATTATAAAATGGCAAAAAACAGGGGGGGTGACAAATTATGTTATTAATTATTAACGTTTATCTAACCTTGCTGTAATAATCTTTGAAGGTCAATCAAAGCGGCATTTGCACGGGAAATATAAGATGCCATTACCAAAGAATGATTAGTCACAAAACCAAACCCTTTACCATTTAGGATGATTGGGCTCCACACGGGTTGTTGTGTGCCTTCTAATTCCCGAACTATTTGGCGTAAACTAATCAGTGCATTTTTCTTTTCAAGTACTGATCCAAAATCTCTTTCAATAGCATTTAGTAAATGAATTAGTGCATAGGTTTGGCCACGAGCTTCATAAAAAACATCGTCAATTTCATACCATTTAGTTTTTATATAATTTGATGGAGCATTAGGCGTAGATTGTTTAGCTTCAGCATCACCCGCCAAAGCAGTGTTAATTTGCTCTTTACCAACACTGGCACTTAAACGTTGTGATAATGAACCTAAGCGCTTTTGAACAAGACCTAACCAATCAACAAGGTTATCTGCACGGGCATAAAATTGAGCATTTGAATCGCTTGGGCTGGCGAGACGTTTTAAGTAATTGTTGAGAGATTTTATACCACCACGATACTGGCTTTCGGCAGGTGGTAATATCCATAAGTTTGTATCGGTATGAAGCTTTGTAGCGGCATTCACTAAGTCTTTATCTTCAACAGATTGAGATTGCGAGCGGCTTAAATCATTACGTAAAGATAGTGCCATATCACGTGATTGAACGAGCACACCAAACTCCCAATTTGGCATGTTATCCATTAACACACCAGGGGGCATTTTGTCGTTCTCAAGAAATCCACCTGGTTTATCCAGTAAGGTTTCTACTAAACGAGATAGTGTTGCAGTGGTGGTAAAACCATTGACAACTTTTACCCCCATTTCAGCGGCAACATCTTGGGCATTTGTGTTTACATCAAAGCGATCTGGTTCATTGCTCCAGAAAAACATTAATATCAGTATTAACAAGATATAAGTAACAAAGAACAGTCCTATTGTCCATTTGAGACCTTTCTCCTTCCATGTGGAAGGTTTGTACATCGATATAACTTTTGTAGTAGCGCCCATAACTTTCTCGTTTAATATTGCTATTAGTTCTATTTTAGCACCAATTAGTGTTTTTCCAGCAGGTTTTTAATTGGTATATTTTTCTTTAATCAGGATATCCTTAACTCGGGTAAAGTGGAGTGAGTGCATCATTGGGTTTATGAGTATGCGTTTGTTTTTTCTTTAGACCTTTCTCAATTAATTGAGAAAGCGCTTTGCCATTCCATTCGTGCGAATTTTTACTATAGAGGCTTTGTTCAAGTGACTTAATAACGTCGGATCCCTCCGTTAATTGAGAGGCTAATTTGCCTAAACTATTGATTGATTCATCTCCCCAGTCAGCTTGCACATATTCGATAAGTGCTGTTGCAGCTGATTGTTTATCGTTCTTTTCACATGCGTGTATTAATGCTGAACGTAAAGCATTAATATTCTTAAGCTGTTTTTTAGGGGACAGTACCTGCTGGTTTTGTTGCCGTCTTGCCAGTTTGTTTTTTTGTCTAAATATAAAGTATGTGAGTAGTAACAATAACAATAACAAAGGCAATAGGATAATCAGCTTCCAACTAGCATCCTCTTTCGAGGATGTTGCAAGGTTATCTGAATTTTCATCCTTTATTTCTGATTTATTTCTGTCAGTTTCTTCAGGGGTGGCAGTATTTATATTTGTTTCGTTGCTTGAGTTATTGGCATTATAGTTTGGGTCAGGGGCTACATTGAGGTTCCACTCTGGTAATACAAAAGTACGTTGTTTTTTGTTTTTTACATCCCACCAATCAATCGTAATTTTAGGGATTGTTATTTTCCCTGAAATATTAGGAATATAACTAATCTTAGTCGTTTGAATGCCATAAATTGTATTCCCATCTGTACGAGTTTCTGTTGTGGCTTTATCGGGATAGCTTTTAATGTGTTCAGGGCTGGGAAAGTTAATATCAGGTATTTGAGAGCCAGCAAGACCTTTAACTTGTAACGTTAGTGTACGTGTAACAGGCTCTCCTACTTTTAAATTAGGAGGATTTTTGGCCCAACTATCCTTTATTGTTAAATCTTCTGCTGGCAACCATGCTGAACCAGTAAAAGCATCGGGTACGGGTAATACTTCAACATTAATTTCTTTGCTACTAATACTAAAAGGTTTGCTTGGGCCTTGAGAGCGATTAGAGAAGAAATCACCAAAAGAGTCTTTGAAGAATGGATCACTTCTAAAATCATTAAAGAAATTATTGAGCATGTCTGTTTCATCCATCCGTCGTCGTAAGGAGGGTGAATCACCGCCTGATAATGCGATACGCCCCGTTGCTATAGCGGGAGGAATGCGTAAAGCACCACTTTTTTCTGGGGAGATTACAAAGTGTTTTTCAACAACATTGAAGCGCTTACCTGCTTGTGTAACAGCATAGCGTTTGTCTGCCCCTAATTTTTCTATGATGGCATTTTTTATAACAGGTGTTTGGATTTGTGCTGTTTGCATTGCATCGTCATAGAAGAGTTTTACAGTATAGGGGATTTGCTGTTGTACATAGGTTGTATCGCCACTGTTTTCGATGCCAGCCTCTATAAAAACATGCTTGCTAGTTTCTGCTGTCACTTCAGGAGGGAGATCCGTTATCTCAAGGTTTACTGCTTGTGTTTTTTCATTTCCAACAGTAATTTCAGGTATTGTTAATGAGCCTTTTTTCTTGGCCTGTAGTTCAACCGTCCAGCTTTTTTTAAATGAACGGACACCGTTCATAATGCTTATTTGAGAATTTGTACTAGTGCCTAAAATCGTAAAATCTTTCTCCAAGGGAGTAAAATCGGGCTTTGCATTGTTATTTGTTGATGATTCAATTTTAAGCGTGATTGGATCACCCTCATAAAAAGAAGATTTATTTAGATATGCTTTAACTTCGCCCATGGCAATGTTTGTTGCCAGTAAAGAAAGCAATAAGGTAAGTAATATTTTCAAGTAAAATTTGTTCATTGTTTTATACAGTATCTGTGATATTTGATTGACCTTAAGGTGTTTTACCAAGGTTGTTCAGTCTCATTTATAGATCTTCTACGTTGTTGGTATTGGTATTTAAACTTACGACGCAATAGTCCACCAGGATCATCGGGGATACGCCTTAACCACTGCTCTGCCGCCATTTTCTCTTCTTTACTTAGTTCTTCTGCTTGTATTTTGCTTCCCTTTTGTCCTTTTTTGATTTCTCCTTTTTTATCTGGTTTTTCTTGCTTAGTAGGTTTTTTTGCTTTTTTGTCGGCATTTTCTTTTGGCTTGTTAGTTTTTTCATCAGCCTTTTTATTGGCTGAATCCTTTTGTTCAGCCTCATTATTTTTTTTCGCTTGTTTAGATTCTTCTGCTTCTTTGGGCTTAGGTTTATCTAAATTTTTATTGGCATCAGCAAATTGGTTTTTTGACTTTTGCTCATTTTTTTTACCCGCCTTATTCTTTTCATCTTTCTTACTATCTTGATCATTAGATTTTTGATCATTTTTATTTTGTCCTTTCTTTCCGTCTTTATTTTTTTTATTCTGCTTGTTGTCCTTGTTGTCCTTGGACTTACTGTTGTTTGAGCTACCTTTTTTCTGATCTTTTTTTCCGTCTTTGTTTTTATCAGAGTTTTTATCAGAGCTTTTCTGATTATCTTTTTTCTTCTGTTCTTGTTCCTGTTTCTTTTTAAGTAATTGCTCTACAGTGGCCTTGTTCTTTTTGGCATCTTCCATATCAGGCTGTAGTTTTAGGGCCTTTTCATAGGCAATAATAGCCTCTTTATATTTCTCTAGGTTAGCCAATGCATTGCCTTCGTTATAGTGTGCATCCGCACTATCCACTTGTTTAAACTCTTCTAATGCTTTGTTGTAGTTTTGTTTTTTATAGTTGGCCGTACCACGCATAAGTGGATTGTCAGAGAGTTTTTTTGCCTCATCATATTGTTGTTTCTTCAGAGCAATCTCGGCTTGTTGTTCTTTATTTATCCATAGTTTACTCCAACCTTCGCTAATGGAATCTGTTAACGGTGATGCTAAAACAGGTTGGGGTTGAAGTAGGCTAAATAGACTTGCAGCAATAACAATATTAAATAACCAACCACGACGAAATGCTAATGCGGCTAAGGGCAAAAGAAGTAGTAAAATGAAGGGCCCGGTTGATTTCCAATCTTCACTTTTTACATCTTCATTTTTCTCTTTTGGTGCATTTACTTTGCTAATACTTTTACTAAGAACTGTTTTTAGATCAGTATTGTTAGTTGTTATTAAATGATATTTCCCACCTCCCGCTTGTGCTATTTCTTCTAAAAACTCTGTATCGAGTGCTACCTTAATGCGATCACCATTTTGGTATTTAATTTGTGGGAGTACTCCGCCAATTTCTGTGCCCACACCTAAAACAGAGATGGTATGCCCATCTTTACGTAGTGCTTTAGCAGCCTTAAGTGCAAGTTTTTGATTACTCACACCATCAGCAATAAGTAAGACTTGTCCATTGTGTATGCCAGCCTGACGAAGGAGTTCATGTGCTTTTTTTAAGCCTAAATCAACTCGACTTCCTTGTGATGGCATTATTTCTGGGTCAAGCACTTGCACTAACGAGCGAATCGTTTCAACATCTCGAGTGAGTGGTGATGCGGTAAAGGCATCGCCTGCAAAAAGTACAAGGCCAATTTGTCCTTCTTCCTTTTTTTGTCTTGATAAAATATCCTCAATTTTGAAGCGTGCACGGGCAATTCGAGAGGGTTTTAAGTCTGCAATTTTCATGGAGTTTGATAAGTCCAAAACAATCACTCGTGCAGAATTTGTCTGAAAAACAGGGCGGGGTATTTTCTCCCAAACAGGGTCGGCTAGTGCGATGGTTGCAATAAACCAAATGAATGCTAGTCCCCATTTCATGTAAGATTCTGATAACTTATGGTTTTCATCAGAGCCACTAAGTAGCAATGGCAAGAGCTTAGGGTCTATGACTTTTTCCCATGCCTTAGAGCTACCTATTTTTGAATGTACAGTAAACCACCACAATAATGCCAAGGGAAACAAGGCAAGCAACCAAAGTGGGTGTAAAAAGTGTAGTTGGTTCATTATTTTGTCACCCCCCCTGTTTTTAGCGGTTTTGTATTTTGTTTGTATCGTGTGTCAGAAACAGTAAAGTAATTAGAAAGAATACTTAACAATGCAATGAGCGCACTTAAAGCCAAAGCAAGCGCAAGAGGGTAATAATAAAGCTCTTGAACAGGGCGATAACTCAATTCATCTTCAGAGATAGGCTCTATCTTATCCAGAGCCGTATAAATATTCTGTAAGTCTTTTACATCACGTGCACGAAAGTAACGCCCATTTGTTTTTTCGGCAATAGCAATCAGTGTTGGCTCGTCAAGATCTGAGCCACCAACGCGCTGCCTACCAAATGGTGTTTGGATGATGCGCCCATCAGCCCCAATACCGATGGTGTATATTTTCACTTTTTCTTGAGCGGCAAGGTCAGCGGCTTTTAGCGGGTCGACATTGCCAGTGGTATTGGCTCCATCTGTGAGGAGAATGAGCACACGATTTTTCTTATCTTCTTTGCGTAAGCGTTTTACCGCTAGACCAATAGCATCGCCGATTGCGGTTTCACGACCTGCTAAACCTAACTGAGATTCAGCCAATAACGTATTTACGGTTTTACGATCAAATGTGAGAGGTGCTTGCAGATAGGCTTGGCTACCAAACAAAATGAGTCCAATCCGGTCGCCTTTTCGTTTACTTATAAATTCAGAAGCTACCGCTTTAACGGCATCCAAACGTGTTACAGCTCGACCAGCAATGACCATATCAGCCGCTTGCATAGAGCCTGAAATATCAACAGCCATCATTAGGCTTCGACCTGTAATAGATTGTTTAACCGTATCGCCAATAAATTGTGGGCGGGCGGCCGCCGTCACCAATAATGCCCATGCAATTAACGCTAACACAAGTTTTGATAATGAGCGTGATCTTCTTTTCGTCGTTATTGCTGTTTGGATTTGGTCAAAAAAAGGCACGCGCAAAGCGGCGTTGCTACTCATAGGGGCAGGTGGCAATAACCGTGCTACCAAAAAAGGTAGAGGTAAAAATAGGAATGCCCAAATCAATGAGAATTCTACGGATGAAAATTTATCAATTAAATTAAAGAAATCACTCATGGCTATTTCCCTTAACTGTTTTTTTAGCCCAACTTTGGATCAAAGGAATAAACTCATTAATATTTAAGTTTTCAATCACGTGGTTTTTGTGCTTACTTTTATCAGATTCTTTACTCGTCTGTTTGTTTAACTGTTTGTCTAATTGCTTGTCTAATTGATAGGGCGCTTCAATCAGGATTCTCCCAGCCCCTCGGCTAAATTCATGCGTACCCCCAGTTTCATCTAAAAAGTGTAACCAATCAGCTCCTGTGAGGCTGGCAACTTTAGAGCGCGGATAATAAGTAATTGCAAGCTGGCGAAGGAGGGTGTTTATCTCCGCTATAGTGGTATTGCTGGGGTTTGCTTTTAATTTTTTTTCTAGTGCTTTAAATTTAGATAATATCTTTCGTTGTCTTTTTTTCTGTTTAGCGCGTTTGATAGATTTGAAAACAAACCAAAGAACGATTGCCACAATTAGTGCAAGTAATATCCACCAACCAGGTGCAAGCGGCCAGATGCTGGCACTTTCAGGTAAATGGATATCTTGTAGTTGGAGTGATTTCATATAAAGTTATAATGTTCTCATGTTTTTAAAGTGTTCTAAGCAGCGCGTGATGCAACAGAGCTGCGTTTTTTACTGGTGCCAAATCGTTGTTGTAAGCTCATCAAAACATCATCAGCAGTTGATATTTTCAATAACGGAATATTGTGAGTTTCCATTAAGTCTTCAACTTTTTTGTGATGCTGACTAAAGAAACTTTGGTAATTTTCACGGCCTCTTTTTGAGCGAGTATCTAAAATACCTGTGCGCTTCCCATCCGTCACACTATAGCGATCAGGTGGTGGTGGCGTTATTTCAAGCGGATCTACTATTTGAATGGCTTGAATATTATGATGACGAGATAAACGTTGAATATGTTGCGATGTCTCATCATCTATATTGTAAAAATCACTAATCAAAAAAACTAAAGTACCAGGGTGTGCAAGGTGTCTTAATCGTTTGAGTTGGTCATTTAAACTGCTATGTTTGCCTGTAGATTGTAATGCTTTTTCTGGGTTGGAATGAAGGACTAGCTCGCGTATGAGCTGGAGTGCTCCACGTTTCCCCATTTTTGGTGCTAGTTCTCGGTGCGTTTCATTTTCACTGCCTTCGGTAATCAATAATGCGCCAATACGATCACCGCGTGCGGCGGCTGCCCAAGCAACTAATGCCGCTGTTTTTGTTGCAGCAACAGATTTTAGAGACTGGGTTGAGCCAAAAAACATACTAAGATTCAAATCTACAAGAAGTACCACAGGTAGTTCACGCTCTTCTTGATAAAGTTTAGTATGTGGCTTACCAGCTCGAGCAGTAACGCGCCAATCCATATTGCGAATATCATCACCTGCTTGATAAAGCCGTGATTCTTGGTAGTCCATTCCGCGCCCACGAAAACGTGACCGGTGAGAACCCGTAGACGATGAGCTGGCATAAGCGCTTTGGTATAAATCAAGCTTACGCGCTTGTTGCTGTAATACGATAAGATCATGCGCCTCTACGTGGGTGCTTGAATTTAACACCTGCTTTTTAGGCTCGCTTTGCGACTGATGTACAGCGTCAGTGCTAGGAGATCTAAACCAACGTTTAAAGATATTCACGATAAACCCCTAAGAGACCGGCACCTGTTTTATCAACTCGGCAATCACATCATCTGGTGTTATGCCTTCTGCCTCTGCCTCGTAAGATATGAGTATACGGTGACGTAATACGTCATAAGCAACGGCTTGCACATCTTCGGGTGATACGTAATCTCGTTCATTGAGCCATGCGTGTGCTTTGGCACAACGGTCTAGTGAGATGGTTGCGCGAGGGCTTCCGCCATAGCTTATCCAGCGGGCGAGTTTTTCGCTATAAGCTGATGGGTTACGACTAGCAAGAATTAATTGTACTAAATATTCTTGCACGGGTTCTGCCATGTGCGTGTCTAGCACTTCTTGTTGTGCATTTTCCACATCCGCTTTGGTAAGTTGTGGCACTGCCTCATTTGATTTTGTATAAGATTGTTTTGCTTGTTGACGTGCGAGTTCTAAAATAAGGTTTTCTGCTTTTGCATCAGGATAGTCAATATTAATATGCATTAAAAAGCGGTCAAGTTGTGCTTCTGGTAAGGCATATGTTCCTTCTTGTTCAATTGGATTTTGCGTTGCCATAACCAAAAAGGGTCGTGGTAACGGGTAAGTAGTACTACCTACGGTTATTTGATGCTCACCCATCGCTTCAAGTAGAGCAGACTGTACTTTGGCAGGTGCACGGTTTATTTCATCCGCTAAAATAAGGTTGTGAAACAACGGACCTTTTTGGAATACAAATTCGCCTGTCTCAGGGCGGTAAACTTCACTACCTGTTAAATCACCAGGGAGCAAATCAGGGGTGAATTGTAGACGATGAAAATCACCTTCAAGCACGGAAGAAAGCTCTTTGATAGCAGTGGTTTTTGCAAGACCAGGAGCGCCTTCAACTAAAAGGTGGCCATCGGCTAGTAGAGCAATCAGTAGGCGGTCTACCAATATATTTTGCCCAATTATTCTGGTTTGCAGGTGTTTGCGTGCCTGCGAGAATTTAGCATGGCTATTTTCAGTGTTGTTTACTTGTTCTGTGCTCATATTTTTTTCCGAAGTTTTAGTTAGCTATAGTTGTTATAGGTACAAATTACTAAGGGTAAAAATATAAGCTTAATTTCCTAGTTATCAAGCGTAATCTAGTTTTTAATCATTTTTTTGACAGCTAGGTGACACTTCTAAGTGTTTTGATTCAATATTGGATGATTTATAACTTATGTTAATCAGGTTCTCTCTAAAGAAAGTTGTATTGGTATATTTATCTGCGTTTCTACACAATTATCATCGTTGCCATTTCTATCAACGACTATAAACTCACTTCTATCATTTAAAGGCATCAGGTAATGGTGCCATACTTTTTTATAATAATTTACACCTTGTTTACCATTGCTGATAAAAAGCTCTAACTTATCGGTATTGAGTATTTCTGCGGGTGGTGAAACTAATATTAAAAAAGGCTGTTCACAAAGTGGGTAAAAGAGTTGACTGCCAAAAGGGTGGTATTCCATCTTTTTGAGCGTAAACGGGAGTTGTATCGCGTTTGAATTGACAAGGCTTATGCATGTCTTACCGCCTTTGTCTTCAACATCTATATTGGCAAGGTCAAAATAGCGAGTTGCCATTCCGTAATTCATTGAGAACTCTTTTTTTGCAGAAGTGGTGCTAATGACTTCACCGTAGGGTGCAAACGCTTCAGCGGTTAATGGTTTTGCAATGAGGTGCATTAGCGAATGACTCCATATAGTCTTAAACGACTGACGCCACCGTCAGGAAATATATTTAAGCGAATATGACTTACCGTGCCTAAATCAGCAATTTGATCAGTAAAGTGATGCTCGATATCCATTTCTAGTTTCTGCTTAGGTAATAGCTCTTGCCAGCTTTCACTTGATGTAACGATGTCTTCTTCTGCTTCTGGTTTATTGGTTAAATTAGCCGCTTGAATAGTGCAATAGTCTGGGTAATTGCCTTTAAAGAAAGCAGTGTCTACAGTAATCTTTTTTAAGATGCCGGGATGACCTAGGGCAATGATCACCCAATCATGCCCAGGGCCACGGCGACGTGCCGTCTCCCAGCCATCACCCATGTTGAGTCCTTTGTCAGGCAGTAATAGATTGCTCATTTGCCCAAAGTGCTCATCACTACAGGCAATGGCTCTTCCGCCGTTTAAGGCTTCACCCAAATCTCTTATTTCGCCTGCTTCAAGCTTATCCCAATTACATTGTGGCTTACCGTAGATTTTTAAACGAGCAATACCGCCATCAGGATAAATATGTAAACGGACGTGTGTATAGAGTTGATCGTCAGAGATCTCAAATAGTTTTTGACTATCACCTTGGATAGCTGATTTCTCAATTAGAGTTGTCCATTGTGTATTTTCGTCAGGCGCATTGTCGCTGTTGCATGCTTGTAATGAGATTTCAGGCGGATAGTTACCTGTGAAATGTGAGGTGTCTACGACGACACCATGAATGAAGCCAGAACGTGCTAATTTTACATCACAATAATCATGTCCTTCGGTACGCTTGCGACGAGATTCCCAGCCATCCATCCATTTTCCGTGATCATCAAATTTACCATCAATAAACACAGGATCAGTATCTTGAAGCATACGCTGCTTATCAGCAAAAAAGTCATCGGTAGCATAGATGGCTTTTGCGCCTAAGCGTGCAGAGGCTAGATTTATATAGTTTTTTTTAAATTCTTCGATCATTGTTTGTTTATCCAAATCATTATCCAAATTACAAAAGTGGCAAAAAGAGGGGGTGACAAATTAAGGCTGTATTTATGAAGTTTTATTCATTTTCATCGGCAGGGAAGTTCTCACGCCAATGGTTGGCAATATCGATACGTCTTGTTACCCAAACGTGTTCTTTAGTTTGAATGTAGTCTAAAAAACGCGCTAAAGCCATCGCTCGACCTGGTCTACCAACCAACCGACAATGCAAACCAATCGATAGCATTTTCGGCTGTGTTGCGCCTTCATCATAAAGATAATCAAAGCTGTCTTTTAAGTAGCTAAAAAACTGGTCGCCACTGTTAAAGCCTTGCGGTGTAGCAAAACGCATATCATTGGAATCTAGCGTGTAGGGCACAAACAGCTGTTGTTTATCCTCGATTGTTGCCCAATACGGTAAATCATCAGCATAACTGTCTGCTTGATAGCTAAAGCAATCTTGCTCGGCGACTAATTTGTGCGTGTTGGGGCTTGAGCGTCCTAAATAAAACCCAAGTGGTTTAGAGCCAGTGACTGCCTCGTGAATATCAATCGCTTTTTGTAGATATTCGCGCTCTTGACCAATAGGCATATGCTGATAATCAATCCAGCGATAGCCGTGGCTGGCGATCTCCCAATCTGCTTTTAGCATTGCTTCTACGGCATTTGGGTTGCGTTCCAATGCCATCGCCACACCAAAGACGGTGACGGGTAAATGTCGCTCGGTAAACATTCTGTGCAAACGCCAAAAGCCTGCGCGCGAGCCGTATTCGTAAAGCGATTCCATATTGGCATGGCGCTGACCTTGAATGGCTTCTGCACCGACTATTTCAGATAAAAATCGCTCAGAGGCATCGTCACCGTGTAGCACACAGTTTTCTGCACCTTCTTCATAATTAATCACAAACTGCACTGCAATGCGTGCTTTATTTGGCCACTGTGGATGCGGTGGATTAGCACCGTAGCCGATCATGTCACGTGGGTATTTCATGGTTTTAATGTCCTATACCAGCGGTTAACTTTTTCACGTTCTTCTGCAGTCATTTTTGTGAGATTACCCAGTGGCATTATCTTTTGTATCACTTGGGTATTTACTTTATCGGCATTGTTTTCGAGAACGCCAGCAACATCATAAGCAAGCCCAGCGGGTGCGCTTGCAAACCCGGCCTGTGTAGGTTTTGTGCTGTGACAGCTTATACAGCGTTGCTCAATAATAGGCATGATTTCTGCTGTTGTGATCTTATCACTTGTTGCGAGCTCGCCTTGTTTAGCGGGTATGGTTGCTAGCATAATCATGATAAACCCAAACAATGCTGTGGGTAGCATCCACACGGCTTTATTGATGTGTCTAATATTAAAATAATGACGAGCTAATACGCCCACGAGAGCGATTGCAATTAACACCAACCAGTTGTATGGGTTGCCATAGGTACTGGGGAAGTGATTGCTAATCATAATAAAAAGCACGGGCAGTGTAAGATAGTTATTATGGCGCGAACGGAGCAAACCATTTTCACCGTAGCTGGCATCGGGTATACGGTTTTCTGAAAGTGCTTTCACCAATTCTTTTTGAGCAGGAATGATGACAAAGAAAACATTGGCAGCCATGATTGTGCCGATAGCGGCACCAACATGAATATAAGCTGCCCTTGCACTTAAAAATTGGGTAAGTAAATACACCAATGTTGCAATATAAATAAAGATAGCAATGCCAAGAATAAGTGGCTTCTTTTTTAGTGGTGATTTACACAGTAAATCGTAGACAAACCAACTGATAATACCACTTGAGATACCAATCAAGATTGCAGTTGTTGGTGTTAAATCATAAACTGATGGATCAATCATCATCGCTTTGGCGTTGTAATAATACACGATGGCGAGCAAAGTCATGCCGCTCACCCATGTCATATACGCTTCCCATTTAAACCAGTGCAATACTTCGGGGAGTTTGTCAGGGCCGTTGGTGAACTTTTTTAAATGGTAAAAACCCCCACCATGAACTGCCCATAAGTTTCCGTCGATGCCTTCATCTTGTGGTGGGTTGCGATTGAGGTGATTCTCAAGCCAGTTGAAATAAAATGATGCCCCAATCCATGCAACGCCGATGATAAAATGAATCCAACGAACGAGGAGGTTTAGCCATTCTACGATATGTGCTTCCATTATCTAGGAACCTCTGTAGGTAGAGTAACCAAAAGGCGAAAGTAAAAGAGGGATGTGGTAATGCTCGCCGTCGCCAGAGATGTCAAAAACAACTTCTGCATAAGGATAAAAAGCGTCAACTTTTTGCTTATCAAAATAGCCCTCTGTTACGAACAATACTTTGTAACGCCCTTCTTTTAAAATAACTTCATTGGGTAATAAATCGCTTACACGACCGTCTCTGTCGGTTGTTCCTCCGCCGAGTAGATCCCATTTTCCGTCAACAAAATGTGACAGTGTTAGGTCGATACCTTCTGCGGGTTTGCCTATTGCGGTGTCTAGTACGTGGGTTGTTATTTGGCTCATCTTTTTGGTTCTCCTTCTTTGCTTTTTCACTAGATTGGAACTTCTCCCCCCTCCCTAACCCTCCCCCCGCTGGGTAGAGGGGATTGGTTTCTCTAGGTGTTTGAGGAGGACCTCATAAACACCTTCTATATTGCTTAGGATTTTGTTATTCCAGAATCTTATTACGGTATAGTCTTTTGATTCTAAAAATGTTGTTCTTTTTTGGTCGTATTCAACTGCATTAGCATGTTGTCCACCGTCTTCTTCAATAATTAGTTTTCTCTCAGTACAAATAAAATCTACGATATACGGTGGAATTGGATGTTGCCTACGAAACTTTAAACCTTTCATTCTCTTTGCCCGAAGCAACTGCCAAAGCGCTAACTCAGCATCTGTTTGATTCCTGCGTAAATTCCGAGCTTTCTCTTTCATTAGCTAAAACGACCAGTTCCCTCTACCCAGCTGGGGGAGGGTTAGGGAGGGGGGAGAAGTTCAGCAGTTTATCCAATCGTAAATGCATAATCTTACGCTGTTCCTTGCTTGCATTAATCAACTCTTGTTCACGTGAATTAGGCAAACGCTCTAGCAATAATGCCAGCATTTCATCTGCACTTTTACCACTGGCACAAACAATAAAAATAAAGCCAAACTTCTCTTTGTAATCTTTATTGCTTTGCGCTAATGATTGTAGTGTATTTTCGGATGCGGTGTTTACACCAGATTGCTCATGCCCCGCTGATTTTGCAGTATTACGATATTTTTCACGTAGCGTTGATACGTCGCCAATTTCTGGGTGACCTTCAAAAGCTTGCAACAAGTCCTCTTCTTTAGATTCTACCCAGTAGCGATCTGCGGCTGATATAAGGGATTTATAGTCAGCAAATGGGCGACTATCGACCATCTTCTTGCACCATTTCTCACTGGTATTACATTGCATAAATGTATTAAAGGCTTCTTTTGACTTAAGCTTATTAAGTTTGGAAAGGTTATTTTGCCACCCCCCCTCTTTTTTGGCATTTTGTAATTGAGAAGTCATTTTTGTGCTAATACCTTTGTTGCTTTTTTGTGTTCTGCCAACAGTTGTACAAGATCAATATCAACAGCTTCACCATTCTTAACTTTCCACTCACCTGCTACCATCACATGGTTTGCCTTGTGCGCGCCGCATAATAATAATGCCGCCAATGGATCGCCTGAACCTGAAAAGCGAATTTCATCAAGTTTAAATAGCGCCAAATCTGCTTGTTTACCTATGGATATTTCACCAATATCATCACGCCCTAAGCAACGTGCAGAGCCTTTTGTTACCCAGCGAAAAGCATCAAAATGAGTGATGCCAGCCGACCCATAACGTAAGCGTTGTAATAACATAGCTTGGCGAGTTTCTTGAATCAAGTTTGAGCAATCACTGGATGCTGATCCATCAACACCCAAACCGACAGGGCTACCTGCCTTTTCTAAATCTAAGGTTTTACACTGCCCAGAACCTAGCACCATGTTGGAGCTGGGGCAGTGCGTAACGCCAACACCTGCTTTGCCTAATCGGGTAATTTCTTCATCATTAAAATGGATGCCGTGTGCCAGCCAAACATCGTCTGCCATCCAGCCAACGCGCTCCAAATAATCAACAGGGCGAACACCAAAGACTTTGATGCAAAAATCATTTTCGTCAAAGGTTTCGGCAAGGTGTGTATGCAAGCGTACTTTTTTTGCGCGCGCTAACACGGCACTTTCTTTCATTAAATCTTCGGTAACACTAAAAGGTGAGCAGGGTGCAAGCGCTACCTGCATCATCGAGCCTTCGCTAGTATCGTGGTATGCATTAATCACGCGATCACAATCTGCCAAAATCGCTTCTTCGGTTTGAATCGTGTTGCGCGGTGGCAGCCCGCCATCATCTTCGCCCAAGCTCATCGAGCCACGGGTGAGTGTTGCACGGATACCGACTGACTGAATCGCATCGACTTGAACATCTAAGGCCTCACGAGCAGCCTCGGGGAAAATATAGTGATGATCTGCCGCGGTAGTGCAGCCTGATAGCAATAATTCAACCGATGCTAAGCGTGTAGAAACGTGAATTAAATCTTCAGTTAAGCCCGCCCAAACAGGGTAAAGGCTTTTAAGCCATGGGAATAATTCTTTATTCAAGGCATCAGGAAAAGCACGCGTGAGTGTTTGATAAAAGTGGTGATGCGTATTGATGAGGCCAGGCAAGACAACGTGCTCAGATGCGTCAAAGGTTTGATCTACTAGCACTGAAGGCTCTTCGCCTAACGCTAGTATTTCGGTAATTTTATTGTCAGATATGACAATGCCTCCACGAGCATCTATATCATTATCTACAAGTATTGATAGTGGGTTTTTAAGCCATATTTTCATATATTATTTCTTATGTGGAATCTAGATATTATTAACACAAAAATGGCACGTATATTATACGTGCCATTTTATTGGACTTGATCAGGATCTCCTTAAGGAGAAACTGATCAAGTCATTAATATTCTGATTATTTACTTTTAACCTGATTTTTAAAAAAATCACTCATTAATCACTCTAACTTGTCTTGTATTATTGGCTTTTAACTCGTAAATCTTG
>Ga0256840_1001122_pt1 | contig 25766 bp, 22 predicted proteins | sample 355202metaG_FD_185969 | JGI IMG/M metagenome (GOLD analysis project Ga0256840, IMG submission 185969) | Hydrothermal vent microbial communities from Mid Atlantic Ridge, Atlantic Ocean - 355-202 | ecosystem: Environmental > Aquatic > Marine > Hydrothermal vents | place: Atlantic Ocean: Mid... | reverse complement strand
GCTTTTTTTTGCTTGTGGATGGTTTCACTTCATTTATAAATGAATTTCAGTTGTTTATAAATCGGTTGCAGTAAAACTTATGGATTGTTTCAGCGAAGAATTAAACGCAAGAACCTGGATGGAGGTGAAGAAGATGGAACCAGAAAAAAAGGAGGAGATAGTAGAGGAAGTCGAGATTCTATGTTGGAAATGTCTGTTGAACTGGCAGCAGCAGGATGTTACTGCTTGAGGTGATATCATGGCTTTTAGCTTCTTATCTTTTTCTAGATGTACATTTGAGGTTACTGGGAGATGCAACCTCTACTGTAAACACTGTGCCAACGCAGAATGGAACTCTCCAGAAAGAATAAAGTCCGAGCTGAGACTTGAAGAAATAAAACGTTTAATCTCTGAAATGGATGCACTTGGGATGCAAGATATAACAATCTCTGGAGGTGAACCATTTGTCAGGAAAGATTTGTTTGAAATACTGGAATTACTGGAAGATTCTAACATTGCCGTGAGAACTATTATAACAAATGGAACACTCCTCAATGAGGTAATCCTTGAGAATCTAAAGAATTACCATGTAAAGGGAATTACATTGAGTCTAGATGGCATATCAGAAAAGTCACACGAACTACTCCGCGGTAGGGGAACGCTTAAAAAAACGCTTCACGCGTTATCCCTACTTGATGAATACGGATTCAAAATTGGAATAAGCACTGTGTTACTGAGGCAGAGTCTAAGTGAACTAATTGATATGTACAGATTTCTTTCTAATTACAAGAATGTCAATGAATGGTCCATAAACATCCCAGTAAGAACTGGACGGTTTATACAATATTACCCCAAATTCGAACCAGATTTTGAGGAGTGTCTAACAGTAATAAAAAAGCTTATTAAGATGCATCTGAGTGAGAGAAAGATAAATAATCTGTTTATATCTGAGTTCTACGATGATAGACTACTAAGAGTAAGAAAGATAAAAGGATTACACCCTGGGGATAGTCCCTGTTTATCTCACCTGCCATACTCGTTATATATAAAGCCTGATGGAGATGTCCATTCATGCCAACCTCTTTCAGTATTCCCAGAATACTCGAAGCTCGGCAACGTTAGGACTTCTAAGCTACAAGAGATGATAAAAAGAGCCATGAGCACTAAATTGCCTTATACTGTCAAGGTGAGAGACTTAAAGGAATGTGTCTCCTGTAGGTATTTGCCGATTTGTGGGGGAGGATGCCGAGCAAATGCCATCAGATACCTCACGGATCCCTACGGAAGAGATCCAACTAGCTGTGAGAACGTTAAAACATTCTTTGAACACATATTACCCATACTGCCCCAAAAAACTAAAGGGGTGTTTTTAGATGCCCTCCGGGAGTGAAGAACAATTAATGATATACTACAATGAAGAAACGAACGAATGCAGGCTATTTGACAAAGAAACAGGTAGAATTTACAGTGTACCCATTGAGATAATTGAAAATAGACAAAGTATCGACCTTCAGAAATTGTATAAAATTAATGGATTTATAGAAATATTCAGGAATAACATTAAACAAAAAACTGTTCCTATCAGGAAATACAGAAGTCCTCAGTTGAGAATGCTATATTTAGAGATCACAGGAAGATGTAATCTTCGATGTAAGCATTGTTATGCTTCAAACCTTAACACTCCTAAAAAGATATCCCAAGAACTAACTTTAGACAAATATTTACAAATATTAAATAATGCTGTCACAGAGTGTGGGACACACTATATACAACTGTCTGGAGGAGAGATATTAACTGTGCCTGAAAAAACAATATCCGTAATAACTCACGCAAGAAAGCTCGGACTTTATGTGCCGACTGTGTTCAGCAACGGGACATTAATTACTTATGATACAGCATCAAAACTCAAAAAAATTGGGATTGGATCCATAACAATAAGCTTAGACGGGCACAATAAAAAGACCCACGAAGCTCTAAGAGGTAAGGGAACCTTTGATAGAACACTGAATTCGATAAAGATACTCTCAGAAGTTGGCATAAGAGTTAGAATAAATACTGTCATAACACCCTATAATCTGAAAGAGCTTAGTGGTATGTATAAGTGGATTACGAAAAATGATAACATCATCGGATGGACAATTGGTCCCCTAAGATCTGCAGGTAGATATAAAGAGTGGAGGGATGAACTGTACGTTCCATGGGAGCATGCGCTGAATGTTCTCAAACCCCTGGTAAAGAGATATATCCAAGATGCGATAATTAATGGCAAATCAAACATTGCAATAGAAGTTAGCAACTTCTTTAGACCTTCAATGCTCAGGAATATTTCTCCATATAACTTAGATGACCATCCATGTGGTTATGCATTTAACCAATGTGCAGTAAGACCAAATGGAGATGTGTATTTTTGCCCAACATTGGCAGGTTTAGAATGTCAAGAAGCAAAATTTGGAAATATACGTGAGGAGGCCCTGCCCAACATTTGGTATAAGAGCAAAACAAAAACTCCGATAATGAAAAGAAAAGTTAGGGATATCCCAGAGTGCAGGACATGTAAATACGTCAAGATATGTGGAGGTGGCTGTCTGGCAAATGCGTTTGAGCTTCATGGAACAGTATTCTCAAAGGATGACTATTCATGTTTATCAATGAAAAAGCTGGAAGAACTGGCGGAAGAATTTGAAGAATTGTTTAGACCCATGACATCACTGATAAAGAATTCATGGGGAGGATATACATGAAGTCAGTAATTATAGTTAGAAATGTAAGTGTAATATATCCCAATGGAACAAAGGCATTGAAGAACGTTTCTCTTGAAGTAGCTTCAAAAGACAATATCTTTTGTTTGATGGGCCCAAATGGTGCCGGAAAAACAACCTTAGTTAAAGTGCTCTCTACCCAACTGAGACCTGCTAAGGGATATGTAGAAGTTTTAGGATACGACCTCTATGAGTTCCCAGAAAAAATCAGAAAGGAAATAGCTATTTTACCACAAGAAGGCAGGCCATTAAGTGAAGCCACTCCTTGGGAGTTTGTGTACTGGCTCTTGATAGCGAGAGGATGGAGCTTTAAAGAGGCAAAGCAAAGGACAATTACGGTTCTCAAGGAGTTTGATCTGTGGAAGTACAAGGATAAACCCTGTATGATTCTTTCCGGGGGAACAAAACGTAGGGTTCTAATATCAGCAGCAGTAGCCGCTGAAGCATCTTTAACGTTTCTAGATGAACCTACCCTTGGATTGGATCCATATTCTCGAAGAAATACTTGGAAACTACTGCTACAGCTCAAAAATGAATCGTTCTTCTTCATCACGACGAACCTTGGTCTAGAAGCTGAGATGCTAGCTAGTACTGTGGGAATTCTGCAGGAAGGAACTCTCACGGCACTTGGACAAACAAATACTCTAAAAGAAAACCTGCCCTATAAGTACAAGCTAATTCTTGATTTAAACTCTCCCAGTTATGAAAGAATTGCGTCCCGAGAAAATACCCTGATCATGGAGATGGGGGATAAAATGATCATATATGCTAAAAATCGTGATATATTGGAAAATATAGTTGAGGAAATCAGTTTAAACAGTTCCGAAATTAGCATATCGGTATCACCAACAGACTTGGAAGATTATTTTGTACTCAGCGGCAGGATTAACACCGGAGGGGGAAACTATGAAAAATAAGTTTAAGGCCGTAATCTCGGTTGCATATTTAAATCTGACATCATTATTCCGTTCTCCGCTATGGATATTTGCCCAACTATTGACGCCCATAGGAATTACCTTAATTCTATATTTCCTGGGGGGTGAAAAAGCTCTTTTGTATGGGCTTATTGGAGCTATAGTGGCCACAGTAGTCCATACCAGCCTCAGCGTTGCACGTTTAGTTGTCATACTAAAACTCATCGGGTTTCAAGATATCTTTGTAGCCTCTCCAGTCACTCCTTTAGAGTATATGCTCGGCTTATCACTTTCAAGATTCATTGGCGCTCTTCCTGCAACGTTCATATTTATTGCATTAATGTTCTATAAGCTTCCGCTGACTTTCCAGTCCTTTGCCTTAGTCATGCTTCTAATACTGCTTACTTGGATACAATTCAGCTTAATAGCATTCTCTGTCTCATTGTATATAAAGAACTTAGTGCATGTTGATGCTGTAACGATGATACTTTCAACTGCATTAATTCTGCTTCCTCCAGTGTATTATCCCTTAGCCAAATTACCTCCTCTTTTCCAAAAGATAGCCCTGTTAATACCTACCACTTACACAGCAGAAATCCTAAGAAATGCACTTCTAAATGGTTCTGACTATTTAACGTACCTCGTGGGTATTTTGATTTACTGTGGTATTTCAATAGCTTTGATCTCAAAAAAACTGAGCTGGGGTGTATGAAGTGACAGCAAGCAAAAATATCGAAGCTTATTTGTCCAGATTTGAATCTTCGTTGGAATCCAACTCCAAATCAACAATATTAAAAAGTGTGAAAGACCTGAAAAATATTTTGAGGGATGCCAAAAACGAAAAGGATATCACAAAAAAGAGAATTGCGGAGAAAGTTTCTCGTTTTCTGTTCAATCTAATAGCTGAGGAGCCAACACAAATCAGTATGATTTCTGAGGAGTATTTGGGATTGGTAGAGCTGTGTCTGGAGCTAGACCCTGAGAACATTCTCGCAGGGTTTGCAAAACTAGCATATCTCTCAGCAGTTGACCCAGAAAAAGCCAAAAAATGGGCATTTTCCATAAAGGAACTAATTTATACATTAGAAAACACTCCACAAAAAGTATTATACTTGGAAGTTTTAGCAACCAGATTAGTTAGTTTGGGCTTATTAACAGATGCAGTTGCTCTCTGCAAAGACGCCATTGATATATGCTTTCAATTAAATAATGAGAAAGAAAAACTCAGAGCGATATCTAAATATATAGAAACATTAGCAGATGCTCAAATCTATATGGATTGTGATGAATTCATAAAAATTGCCGAAAAATTAGCACAAAAATATAAGGGATACCTAGGCATGAGATTTTATAGGACATATTCTTATTACATGCTTAGAGTGAAGCAAGACCTTAATACAGCTTGGAAATTCTTGGGAAAAGCCGAAGCACTTTGTAAAAATGCTACCCAACTTGAAGAGATTGAATTTGCATATGTCCTCTATACGAAGTCTCTGATATATATGAGAAAAGGACTCTTTGATGAGTCGATTACGACATTAAAAATGGCTTTAGGGATATTAGAGAAGAACGAATGGAGGCACAGACCAGTAGTCTCAAACATTACTTTGGGCGTTATTTCAATGCTTACAGGAGATTATGACACAGCTGAACACTATTTTAACAGATATATTGATTCTAAAGGTATATACATAACACCACTGGACAACCTGATTTACTATGTATACAGTAGCATACTGTCAATATTAAAGCAGGATTATGAGGCGTTTAATAAAAATATTGTCCTTCTGAAAAAATATCACATAATACTCAGAAATCAGATGAAACAAATGAACCTCCACATCCATAATAAAGTCTGTCTGCTTTTCGAAATTTCAGAATACATCTTCAACAAAGAGACATTAACAGAGCTTTGTAAGAGTATTCACCCCAAACTCTCAAGCATGCTTCATAAAAAAACCAAAATTGGTGAAAGAACTGACGCAGTGTATGACATGCTGAAATATGTTGAAAGCAAGCTATTGTATCCTCTGAGCAATGGAAATTATAGTGAGTTTATCAAAAACATCAAAACCTGCAAAAAAGAATTCCTGTTCAAGCTCGAAGAGACTAAAGAATCTGAACAAATTAAGAAGAATATCCTAAAACACATTCTTAGTATATTGAATGAGATGTCAAAAAATCCTCACGAGCCCTCAAACATCCTTTCCCTACTCGGAATCATTATAACTATAGTGTAACGGGCTTATATGGTTCTCTTCATTTTTCTACTTTCCGTGGTGTTTGATCTCAATAAATTATTGTGTTATTGATGATAATTTAAAGTCTTTGGAGTTTTATGTCCAAAATTGTTGATATTAACAATATCTCAAAATTATTCCGACAGGATTTTATCACTAAGAATGTGAAGTTAGATTCAGAGAAAGTTATGCTGACAAATGAAACCTTTGTTAGGGCTTTCGAGGCCTACTACATACTCGAAACTCAGGGTAATCAAAGCGCCGAGAGGTTCATAGAGAACCAGGAGAGCATCGGTTTCTACCTTGTGGGGAGGATATATCAAGCATATCTCACAGATTACCTTCCAAACAGGGGCAAATACCCTACCTTCGAGAGCTTCATGCCAGAACTCGCAAGACTCATTGATATCTGGTATAGAGAGGGCTTCTGGAGGAACGTTTCATTGGAGCCGACTATAAGAATGGCCTTTGTGGCGTTTAAAACGAAGGGTGTTAAGGTGTATTCCCCAAACCTCTCGGAGAGCTCCTACGTTAAAAGCTACGTTAATATGCTTGAGAAGGGCGGATTTGAGGTGACGTTCACGGAGGGGCCTGGAAGTGGCAATCTGATTGTCATTGCACCGCTAAGCTCTCCCGTTGTTAGTAGGCTCAACAGATACGTGGAGATTAGAGGTAACTCTGTCGTTCTCAACGGGGTTAAACATTCCAATGGGGTTTTCATCGTCGAAGCTCTGAATAACCCTGCGGGCGAAGGGTACGTCCTGTTAATAGCAGGATCACCTGACGTGTTCAAAAGGAAGCCCTCCAGAGGTGGGAATGAAAACCTGCTGAACTATCATTATTTCGTCTACATAACGAGTCTTAAAAGAGTCGTCGCCTTCGGATAATCTTCTGTTTAACATTTTTCTGTCAAAATAAACCTTAAAAACTTTAAATTTTTACATATTTCTGATAATAGGAGAGGTGATTCTCATGTTCCCTCACGAGGAGAAAATCATTAGGGAAAAGCTTGGAAGGGAGCCGAACGAAGTTGAATGGGCCATGCTTGAGGTGATGTGGAGCGAGCATGCCTCCTATAAATCGAGCAGGCCCTGGTTAAAGCTTTTACCAACAAAAAACGAGCACGTAATCTTGGGCCCTGGCGAAGATGCTGGGATAGTGAAATTCGACGACAAAACATGGATAGTCGTTGGAATCGAGAGCCACAACCATCCTTCCGCTGTGGAACCCTACGGCGGTGCCGCCACAGGCGTCGGCGGAATAGTGAGGGACATACTGTGCATGGGTGCGAGGCCGATAGCGCTCCTCGACCTGATACGCTTCGGGCCACTGGAGAAGGAGAGAAACAGATACCTCTTCGAGTACGTCGTCAAGAGCATAGCCGACTACGGCAACAGGATAGGGGTTCCGACCGTTGGGGGCGAAACGGAGTTCGATGAGAGCTTGGATAACTACACGCTCGTTAACGTTGCCTGCGTCGGAATAATGAGGCCGGAACACCTCGTCCACAGCTACGTAACTGAAGCCGGTCTGAAGCTCGTCCTAGTCGGCAACAGAACCGGAAGGGACGGGATTCATGGAGTTACATTCGCGAGCGAAGAGCTGGGCGAGAAGGCGGAGGAGGAAGATCGCTCGGCGGTTCAGATTCCCGACTCCTTCACCGAGAAATTACTCATTGAAGCTACTCTTGGGGCCGTTTACACCGGCAGGGTAAGGGCCCTAAAGGATCTGGGCGGTGGCGGTTTAACATGTGCGGCATCGGAAATCGCAGGCAAGAGGAGATTTGGAGCCATAATCCACGTCGATAAGGTTCCACTACGCGAACCGGGGATGACTCCAACGGAAATCATGATTTCGGAGAGCCAGGAGCGGATGCTCTTCGCGGTTAAGCCCGAGGACGTTAGTGCCTTAGGAGGGATATTCGAAAAATACGGCCTCGAATGGGCAGTCGTCGGCGAAGTCATCGAGGAGCCGAGGTTCATCGTCTACTGGAAGGGTGAGAAGGTCGCCGACCTTCCGGTTGAACTCCTGGCGCACGTTCCCACGATAGAGTGGAAGATGAGGCCCTACAGCGCCGAGAGATCGGTTGAAACTCCCGATGTTTCATTCAGCGAGGCCTTCGACCTCGTCTGGGGCAGTCCGAACATCGTAAGCAAGCGCTGGGTCTGGGAAAGCTACGACCATGAGGTTCAGGGGAGGACCGTCCTCAAACCTGGAAGGGATTCCGCGGTGCTCAAGCTCAACGACGAGTACGGTTTGGCTTTCGTTGCCGATGGTAACCCGAACCACAGCTATCTTAACCCCTACCATGGCGCTATGGGGGCCGTTGCTGAAGTCGTTAGAAACCTCGTGAGTGTCGGGGCTGAGCCCCTCGCTTTGGTGGACAACCTCAACTTCGCCTCGCCCGAGAGGCCCGAGGTCTACTGGAGCTTCGCTGAGACGATTAATGGGCTGGCTGAGGGTGCCAAGGCCTTTGGTTTGGCGTACGTCAGCGGGAACGTCAGCTTCTACAACGAGGTTGCAGGAAGGCCGATAAAGCCTACTCCTGTGGTTGCAGGCCTCGGGAAGGCCAAGCTTGAGGAAATCCCGGAGATGGGGCTGGGCGATGGACTGTTCATAGGCATCGTTGGGATAACGAAGGCCGAACTCGGTGGTTCGGAGCTGTTCTCAAGGCTCGGCGTCGAAGGTGGCTTTGCCCCGCGCGTGAACCTTGTAGATGAAAGGGCCAGCGCCGAGGGGATTCTGAGGGCTATACGGAAAGGCCTCGTCAGAGCGGTTCATGACGTTAGCAGGGGTGGACTAGTGGTAGCTTTATCGGAAATGGCCGTGGCAGGGAGAGCAGGCTTCATGGTTGACCTCTCAAAGGTTCTCGCTGAAATCTCTAACCCGGTGGAAATAGCTTTCAGCGAAAGCCACGGGCGCTACATAGTTGCCTTCTGGGAGGAGACCCTTGACGAGCTTAAAGCACTCTTCAAACACTTCACGGTCATCGGAAAGGCGGGAGGAAAAGACGCGGTCTTCCTCTGGAACGGGAAGGAGCTTCTCAGGAAGCCCGTGTCGGAGCTTGAAGCGGTTCACAAATCCCTACCAAGGCTTTTAGGTGGAGAGGGATGAGGGTTTCAACGTATGCCTCCCACTCTGCCCTTCAGATTTTGAAGGGCGCCAAGGACGAGGGTTTTGAGACGGTTGCCTTTGGAAAGGCCAGGGTTAAGCCCCTCTACACGAGGTACTTTCCTGTGGCGGACTACTTCATTGAGGGAAGCTATCCTGAGGAAAAGCTCCTTGAACTGGATGCCGTCGTTATTCCCACCGGTTCCTTCGTGGCCCACCTTGGCATTGAGCTTGTCGAGAAGATGCGCGTCCCCTACTACGGCAACAAAGAGATCCTGAAGTGGGAGAGCGACCGCTCACTGGAGAGGAGGTGGCTTGAGAAGGCGAAGCTTCGCCTCCCGAGGGTTTACGAGGATCCAGACGACATAGACGGGCCGGTCATAGTCAAGCCCCACGGGGCGAAGGGTGGGAGGGGCTACTTTTTGGCTAAGGGTCCCGGGGACTTCTGGAAGAAAGCCGAGAGGCTCGGCATTAATGACAAGGAGGACCTGGCAGGGATTCAGATTCAGGAGTACGTCCTCGGCGTTCCGGTTTACCCCCACTACTTCTACTCAAAGCTCAACCGCGAGCTGGAGCTGATGAGCATAGACCGGCGTTACGAGAGCAATGTAGATGCAATAGGAAGGATTCCAGCCAAAGAACAGCTTTCCCTTGAACCCAACACCAACTACACGGTGATAGGCAACATCCCGCTCGTCCTGAGGGAGAGCCTGCTGATGGACGTCCTCGAAGCAGGAGAGCGGGTTGTGGAAGCGGCGGAGGAGCTCATGGGCGGTCTCTGGGGGCCGTTTTGCCTTGAGGGGGTCTTCACCGAGGAGCTTGAGTTCGTCGTCTTCGAGATTTCTGCCAGGATAGTCGCTGGAACGAACCCCTTCGTCCACGGCTCCCCCTACAGCTGGCTCCGCTACGATAAGCCCGTCAGCACGGGAAGGAGAATCGCCATGGAGCTGAGGCAGGCCGAGGACGAGGAAAGGCTCGACGAGATTTTGACGTGAACCTGTTTAATTCCCGCCCGGGTAGGTTTATAAATTAGCACTCGCATGTAGGCAAAAAGGTGGTGTCCATGTGGGAGGGGTTCATTAAAGAGAAGGTCGAGGAGATTAGGGAAACGGTCGGCGATGGTAGGGCGATAATAGCGCTCAGCGGTGGCGTTGACAGCTCAACTGCCGCGATACTCGCCCACAAAGCGATAGGCGATAAGCTCCACGCGGTCTTTGTCAACACCGGCTTCATGAGGAAGGGCGAACCTGAATTTGTTGTCAAAACCTTCAGGGACGAGTTCGGTCTCAACCTGCACTACATAGATGCGGGCGAGCGCTTTTTCAATGCCCTCAAGGGCGTCACAGACCCGGAGGAGAAGAGGAAGATAATCGGCAGGGTCTTCATCGAGGTGTTTGAAGAAGTAGCGAAGGAAATCAACGCGGACTTCCTCATTCAGGGAACGATAGCCCCGGACTGGATCGAGAGCAAGGGCAAGATAAAGAGCCACCACAACGTCGGTGGTTTGCCCGAGAGGCTCAACCTCAAGCTCATCGAGCCCCTCAGAGACCTCTACAAGGACGAAGTCAGGGGGCTGGCAAAAGAACTTGGCCTGCCGGAGAAGATATACAACAGAATGCCCTTCCCGGGGCCTGGCCTTGCCGTCCGCGTCCTCGGTGAGGTTACGCCGGAGAAGGTCGCCATTGTTAGGGAGGCGAACGCCATAGTTGAGGAAGAGATCGAGAAGGCCGGTTTAAGACCGTGGCAGGCCTTCGCGGTTCTGCTGGGGGTGAAGACCGTCGGCGTTCAGGGCGACATAAGGGCCTACAAGGAAACAATCGCTGTCCGCATCGTTGAGAGCCTCGACGGCATGACAGCCAACGCGATGAACGTCCCCTTCGAGGTTCTCCGGAGGATAGCGTTCCGTATTACAGGCGAGATACCCGAGGTTGGAAGGGTGCTCTACGACATCACCAACAAGCCGCCCGCGACCATAGAGTTCGAGTGAGGTGATTGATATGATCCTGATTATGGACAATGGAGGTCAATACGTTCACAGGATTTGGAGGACGCTCCGCTACATCGGCGTCGAGGCCAAGATAATCCCAAACACGACGCCGCTTGAGGAGATAATGGCCATGAATCCGAAGGGCATAATCTTCTCAGGCGGCCCGGACATCGAGAAGACCGGCAACTGCTCCGCCATCCTGGAGCATTACGATGAGTTCAACGTCCCAATCCTCGGTATCTGCCTCGGCCACCAGCTCATAGCGAGATACTTCGGCGGAAAGGTCGGTAGGGGAGAAAAAGCCGAGTACAGCCTCGTTGAGGTGGAGATATTGGAAGAAAACGGGATTTTCCGCGGGCTTCCGAAGAGGCTCAAGGTCTGGGAGAGCCACATGGATGAGGTGAAAGAGCTTCCGGAGGGCTTCAGGCTTTTGGCTAGGAGCGAGACCTGTCCCGTTGAGGCCATGAAACACGAGAGCCTTCCTATCTACGGCGTGCAGTTTCATCCTGAGGTCTTCCACACGGAGAGGGGTTCAGATGTTTACCGCAACTTCGCGGAGCTCTGCGGGGAACCCTAATGTTCCTCTTTTCTTATCCCTTTCAGAGGTCACCCATTGGGATTACCCAGCTAGATTGCAAAATAAAAAACTTTTTAAAGTCCTTAACTTACTTTTGTAGGTGATACTTTGGGATACACGGTGTACTACAGGTGCCGCATCGAGAGGTGGGTGGAGTTCAAGGCCTTTTTAAGCCGGGTCTGCTGGGGATTGGGGATGGAGTTCCACGATAAAGGAGACTCAGTTTTGATAAAACCAAAATGTTACCCAGTGGAGCCCCTTAGACTGAAGAGAATCGGGGGAGGATTCGTTAAGACGAACCTCGTTGAGCCGTGTCACTCACTATACCTCCTCATCCTTCAATCTGCTGCGTCATTTGGCTCTGTCTCCGTCTGGGAGGACTGACCTCCTAGGTATACTTCAAGGATCCTCACCGGTACCGCACCTTTGATGGCCCGGTTTTCTATCAGGAGCTTAACCACCCTTCCTGGTTTGGCCTCTGGAACGGCATCGACCCAGTAGTAACCGGGCTTGACGTTAGCAGCTAGGTCATCGTGTACGAAGACCCTTGCGGCGTCGCCCTTTACCTCCTCCACGGTTCCATAGGTCCACTCACGTCCGTACCGGGATCTGAAGTAGTGCCTGAACATGAGGATAACCCCGAGTATAACCGCCAGATAGCCCATGTAGTAGTACACCGTCGTTGCCACAATGCGCATCATCGCATACCCTGCAAATGATGCGAATGAGATCCCGAAGATCCAGTAGTAGAACATCCTATACGGTTCCGGTTCAAGGAAAAATTCTCTGTTCCTCACTATTATGTACCTTATGTACAGAAAATACGGTGGGGCCGTGAGGAGGATCCACAGTACATCCAGCCGCAGAAGTAAGAGTATCAGGTTCACGACCAGATAAAAGATGAAAGCAAGTTGGAGCGTCAGGCTCAAAAATTCATGGACCGTCAGATCCCGTTTTATCAGCCTTCTTAAATGTTTGAAGGAGGGAGGCTCTTTTGAGGGCCGTGGGAAGATGAACTGCCGGAGCCATCGGCCGCAGGAATCCACCGACTCCCCTACACTGTATAGAGCGTCTTCAATGGACATTATTTCACCTCTCTATTAGGTCGTTCGACCCGTAGGTACCAAATATTTCCTCTGCCGTCTCTCTATCTATGTAGAAGGGTACTGTTGAAAGGTCCCCTCCAGAGTAGGTGCCGTAGGATATCCCCCAGACCTGGTATCCCTGGATTTTTGGGGCATCTTTGAAGTAGTGGGACAGGAAGTAGTAGTCGGCGCTGCTCTCATCGTCTAGGGTGATGCCCAGGGTGTTAAACAGGTTGAGGAGCTTCTCGTCGTAATTCGCGTTGGGTATCATGAAGCTGACGAGGCCGATGGGGTAGTAACTGCTTCCGTACTTGTAACCGAGGGCATCCTGCATTGAGTGTGCCAGAGCAACATATGCATCATGGTTCTGGTTGCTGCCCTCCAAGCGCTCGAAGAATGACCACCCTCCTGATATTGCGAAGTAGCGGTTGTCTTGAAGGCAGTTGATGAACGGCTGGAGGTCGTAGGCGCGTGCCACTGCACCCGCGGAGGATGGTTTTGTCTGGGGAGTGGACACCCCTATCTCTGCGCCGGAATAGCTGGAGTATGGGTAAGGTGCCGCCACTATCCAGCTGAACTGAGCGTTGTTGCTCTGGGTATTGTCTATGACGGTGAGGACATCAAATTCGGGGGGAGACACTCCTGTTAGGGTGGTCTCCGTTGTGCTTTGGGCCGTTAGGTTGGGGGAGTGTGTAAAGGTTAGCTCCAGCCCGCCTGCCCCCTTAACGACGTCCACCTCATAACGGTTGGGGACGTTCTTGTACCCCGTGCTCTGGGTGCTCCACTTGATCGCCTTCCAGTCCTTGAGGATCACCAGCCAGTCGTTACCGCTCTCCGTCAGGTCCGGGTGCCCGGGGTTGTCGTCCACGAACTGAGCCGATTGCACCACGTTTATGTTTCCAACGTTCTTAACGGTGGTTGAGAGATAGTAGGGGTCGAGGTACTTCCTGACGTAGATGAACTTGTACTGGCTCGGACCCTTGTAGAACTGGCCGAGGCCTATGGCGGTGTTAATTTCTGCATGGTAACCGGAGTAATAACTCACCTCCTTCGTGTTTCCGCTCCACGTACCCGTGAATGGCCCTGTCGTGTTCTGGTAGGTGATGAAATCAGCGTAATGGTAGCCCAACCAGTCATACCAGTCTTCAACTGCTATCTCGACGTGGGTCCAGCTGTTTTTCTTGTATCTCCCACCTGTATCGAGTTTGTCATCGTGTTCGCCTGTCTGAATGTTGAAATCACCAAGATATCCGTAATTACCTATCACGTGCTCCATCCATGCCCAGTTGGTTGAATCTAAGTACCACATCCAGAACGGCTGATTTTTAATGTAGACATCCATGCCAACAACATACCTGTAGTAGGGAAACGTCTTCTTCGTCCAGAGCCAAATATCAGGGGTATAATAATTTTTATCTCCCCTTAACTTCAATATCCCCTCACCCGCAGACAAGTACTTTGAACTTCCTCCAACGTTCCATCCGTGTTCCCTGAGGAGCTGGGCTATGGTTGAACCGCTCATCCCCGGGTTCAGGTAGGAGAAGTCGTCGAAGAACAAAAATACCTCGTTCCCATCCCCCCGCGTCATGGTTCCCGTGTTGTATTTGATGTAGTACGTCCCCGGCAGGTTGCCCTTTATCCATATCAGGGCACCCTTATCATTCCAGTACTCAATCCAGAAGGGGACGGGGTTCTTGAACTGGGGGTCGGAGTACACACCTATCTCGGCCTTGTTTGTGGTGGCATCGTGGAGGATCTCCGATGCAACGGTACTGTTGAGGTAGATAGGTATCTGAACGTCGTTCACCTTCACAGGGTATGAAGCGGTCACCACCAGATAATCCGCGCTGGATGTGGAGTTCCAGTTAATACCAATCCCCGCATCGAAGTCCGAAGCGCCACTACTGGCAGTCATGCTGTACCTCACGAAGAATGAGCTCCAGTTCACGTTGGTCCATAGCGGGGATGATTTCTTGGAGCCGGCAGTCAGGCTGATGTCCTGTGCGTGATAGGGAAATATCCCGATGTTGCCGGAGCTCTCAAGGGAGGGGTCTATGGAGTAATATATTGTGTAGTCTCTTGTTGAGGTGGTGTTCAGCCATATCAGTATCTTGTTGCTTCCCCAGTACTCTATCCAGTAAGGGGCGGGCACGCAGGAGCCCTTCGGGTAGATTGCGATGGACGCTCTGTTTCCATCGTGGGCGGCGCTTCCGAAGGATGATGAGACGCTCGCCGTGTCAAAGACGAGAAGTACAAGGGAGTTCAGAGGGGCGCTGGGGGGCAGGCTCACGTCGACTTTGTGCTCCATCGATGCATCGCACCATGAAACGCCGGTTGAGGTGGCGTTGAAAGCTATCACACCCATATCCCCGTTCTTCAGCACCACTTTATCCGTGGTAACCGGTGAACCGTCGATCGTCAGGTTGGTTATATACCCTTCCGTTGGGCCCCAGATGGTCGTTGCGTTGTACTGAAGGTCGCTCCCGAAGAGACCCGGTACCACCGTGGAATTCCCTGAGCCCGAACCGTTGGCCGCGGTGAACGGGGGTGTGAAAGCAGGGAATGCGTAGTTACACGCCCTCACCGAGCGGTGGTACCTGCCCCCGGTCATGGCTGAGTACATAGGGTCTTCGAGGTCTTGGATGCTTATTATTGAGTAGATGTACCCCCTGCGTGGAATTGGTCCCGTATAGACAACCTTTCCGGAGAGGTCACGTATTGTGACGTTGGGTATCCTTCCCCTGATCACAACGTGAAACGCATCCAGCGGGGACACCTTTAGTTCGATGCTGCTCGCTATTTGGGAGGGGCTTGGTTCGATGGTGTATCCCTGTTTCCTGAGCAGGGTTGCCAAGTTTGATATCCAGCTCTTTAAATCCTGGTTCCTCATTATTCTCTGAACGTCGGGGCTGTTGCCCACGGGACTGTATGTGGTTCCCCTCAGGACTAAGTCCCTTATCGTGTTGTTGGCCATGTAGTTCGGGTCAATGAAGTTCCCGGTCGTGGCCACGTAATCGACGACCGCCACGATGGCCCGTTTCCCCGAGAGCTCCATTGCCTTTTGAAAATCCAGCGCTACGTATGATACCACGTCAAACGTCCTCTCAACCTGCGTTCTCTCGCTCTGGGAGTTTATTATCTGGGATGAAGCGTCCTCGTAGGTGGCTAGGAGCAGGAGTAGCGGTATGAGCAGGAGTATTACAGTGGAGTTCATCAAGAAACCCCTTCTCCTCATCTCTGGTCCCTCCATACCCTGAGGGTTATCTGTATCGGCTGGAAGAGGCCTGGGATGTTGCCCATCGAAGCGAAGTCAATGGTGACCGTTGATGGGAGCTCCACAAGCAATGGCTGGGTCTGGGTCCCGGTCCCTCCGAGGTTGTGGAACAGGCGTATTATAGCATCATCCACCGCGTAGGTGCTTCTGCCGTCCAGCAGGTCTTGGGCAGTCACATCGCAGTACGGTTCGTCCCCGGCGAGTATATGGTGGGGATTCGAGTCACCCTGCCAGTAGTAGGTGATGTTGTACCCCTTACAGCCATCGCGGATGTACTTCGGAAAGACGTTGCCGTATCCGGCGTAGGCCTGGATAATGTAGGTAAGTGCACCGTCCCCGTTTTTGGGTTGCAGCTGGTAACCGTTGCCCAGGGAGATGCGCAGGGTGTTCTCTCCATTTGCTATCGCGTTTGGAAGGCTTTTGTACTGGTAATCAAAGGTGTTAGCCGTGTAACCCACCCTAGCTAGAGCGTATATGAACGGGTTGGGAGGATGTCTATATATATCCGTGGCTTGAATCTTGCTGTTATCGACTGTTATCACCTGTGAAGGCTCCCCATAATTGGTGTAGTAGAGCCATGGGAACTGGAATCTTACCCACAGAGGGATAACTCCTGGAGGAACGTTAAAGTTGATGGTTACGTCCCTGGTCCAGTCGCTGTATGGAAGATTTATCGGTTCGGTTATGTCTATGGTGTACGGTGTCAGAACGAGCCCAACATCGTAATCGGCTTTAACATATGAATCTTTCCCGATTACATGTATGCGGGGGTTGTAGTACGTGTTTTTCCCTCCAGCATCCACGACTATTGTTGTGTATCGGCTTGAGATCTGGGTGTAGTTGTAGCCCGCGTTGTGCAGTGTAGAGGATATGGTTGAATTGCTCCAGTGACAGGTTTTTATGTAATCTGTGCTGTCGTAGGTGCAGCTGGTGGGAGGTATCTGGATCTTCTTATCAAACATGAACGAGAGGGCCACGGGGGTGTTCTCACTGACGTTTCCAACCGCTATCTGGATGTTCAGCGAGTTTAATTTACCCGGGACAAACAGATATTTCCAGAGTTCGATTCCGTAGTTCGCGCTTACATCTTCAAAGTGGAATTCCTTCGGGAATTTTAGGGTTGAGGGGACGGACGTGCGGTACTTTATCTTTATATACTGGGCGCCATCCTCGCCACCGTCGTACCCCCTTTTGTAAACCCTCACCTCAAACACGTTTCTCTCCCCTGGGTGGAAGTTTGCCATTAACTTGTTCTCTACGCTTTGGTAATCGCTGACTTTGAGGTTGTTGTTTACGTTTCCGCTCCATATCTCCTGTCCGTTCAGGTATATATCATACTCCGAGCCAACCCATGCGGGTTCCAGGAACCAGGTTATGTGCTCCACTGAGGCGTCTGGAGGAATGGCATCGGCCGGGACTACATATTTTATAACCACCGCTTGGCTTGAATAATCAGTTTTGGCGTATATGTAACCGCCCCTTACAACGTAAATGTTCTCCTTGCTTCCCAGCTTTGTCAGGTACGCCCTTGCCATATACCCCCTCGGCGTTTGGTTGTAAGCGTAGCCGCTCATCACAAGGGTTGCGGGGGATACCTCAGGTGCTTTGGAATAGTTGGAGCCCAGCCGTCTCAGGTACGGACTGGTGTAGTTGTTTATAAGGAGCTCGTAGTCGTACCCTCTGAGGGTCGTGTTGAGTATGTACCCCAGTATAACCTCGGCGTCGTGCCTGAGCCTTGACGCGTTGTATATCGGGCCCGTTGCCCAGTAGGTTGCCGCTATATCAAGGGGTGACATTGCGGGGGTCACCAAGGTAGTGTTCAGGGTTCCGTTCTTTATCCATCCTGAAATGACATCCGCTGGAACGAGGTTGTCTAGTGGTGTGGTTCTGAGTACGCTTAGGACATTCTCAGCGGTGTACTTATCCTGGGTGCGGGCGTAGGTGGAGTAAACACGGCCGCTGTTCCCCTCAACGGCGATCACACTTGTGAGGAATATCATGACCAGTACAAGGGCCAGCATGGCATCGAGGGTGAATACAAAGCCTCTTCTCCTCATGAGTCATCCCACACCCATAGTTTTAATACCGCCCTCTCGAACCCAGGTCCCATCAGGGCGATTATATGCCCTTCATCTACCATTACCGCTCCTCCGTTAAACGTGTTCCCCTGCACCAATACACTCACGGTCTTTGTCCCCATGTCCGGGTTGAACTCGCTGAATATGGCGCTCCACGGTATCTTGATCGTGGTGATGTTGCCGGAGTAAAACCTGGGGGGCTGGACGTTGTCTGACGTGGCAACCACCGCCTGAAGGTTTGAGTCTGCGGAAGTCTTCTCCACAAGCACGCCCTTTAACAGGTTTCCATCCCTTATGGCCAGGGTCAGGTTGCCGGAAGCCCTGACCGGGACGTTGATCGTTAGATACGCGTAGCTGGGGACGTTGAGCTTTAGCTGACCGGATATCCACTCAACGGGGGTGCTTGATTTCGGAACGGTGAGGTTGTTGCTGTACTTCAAGACCTCCAGCGGCATTCTCCTTTCTATGTGCTCTATCCATGGGGATCTGTCCTGCGAGGCCTTTATAATGCTTGTATCGGTCACTTCACTGCCGTTTATTACAGTAAGGCTGTAATACGGTGTCGAGGAGTTTTCAGGATATACAACGCTGGCCTCCACGTGTATCCTGCTGTCGCTGTACCCCTTTATGATGATCCTCACCTGCCCCTGCCCTGTGATGTGAAGGCCCACATCGTTCCAGGTTACCTGGAAATTCGAGCCTGCGGATATCACGTATACCTCCACGTAAGAGCCCGCGCCTATGGGGTACTCCTCGTTGCTCGCCGTGTCGTGGACCGTTATATCCACGAGCGTGTAGAACGCGAGCAGGTCCCCCGCTGAAAGGTCGTATGGTTTGTTGCTCTTTGGGAGGGTCGCCCCGTTCAACGTTACGTTCTCGGCCGCAAAGGGGTTGTTGCCAGTGGCACCTTCCCCTATCTGGATGTTCTTGTTCTCCCCGCTGCTGAGGTCGATGTATATCTCTTTGGGGAAACTTCCTGATATTGTGAATTGGGTTCTTGTTACGTAGACATCCAGCTTGAAGTCCTTATTCTCCGCGGTTTTCATTAAGCTTTTTATTATTGGGGTTACGTCCGGGGCGTTTTTCAGGGCCTCTATCTTTTTAAGGCTCAGTGCGTACGGGTAATCGTTGCTTCTTAAACCCAGAACCTTAACCGTGGAGGGGATCGCGGTCCAGTTCGCGGGCTCCCCTGGGTTCTTCGTCAGAATGTCGAGCATGTTGTCCGCTATGTTGGCCCGCTCATACCATCCAACCATTGAGGTTATCTCGCCTTTTACGGTGTCGGATGCGTTTGTTATAGCCCCGAGTATAACGATGACCATGACGAGTGACAGCAGGGCGTCCAGCGAGAAAAGTTGTCCCCTCCTCATCTTCTCACCACACTAACGTTTATCTCCAGCTCCTTCCCGTTTAGGTAGAGCTTCCCGTTATCTACATTGACGTTGGTACTGGATACGAGGTCGTTCTTTATGAAGGCGGTTATGTTACCCTGAATGCTTCTCCCTGGTAACTCTGAACCCGTGTAGACTATCCTCACGTTTACAGTTATCCTGTCAGCGCTTTCTATGGAGGAGATGCCTGAGACCTGAAATCCACCGTACGTGTAGTTGTCCGCTTCTATTATCCTGTTAACCGGTGTGTACTCGGAACCGTTCACCACAACGCCGGTGTTGAGATATGCGCACGCGTTTGACGCGGAGTTTCTGACGTAGACAACCGCTGAAGTCATGCGGTTCTCGTTTAAGTAGGGAGGGATTGCGATGAGTATCCCCGTTAGCAGTATCGCCGTTATGAATAGCGCCTCAATGGAGGTCTGGGCCCTACGATGATACCTTGACGTACAGCCTCCCCTCCGTTTCATTGTACTGCGCGGTTATGTAGAATTCCGGGTTCTCAGGGGTCAGCTTCACCGAGGATTCCCCCAGTATGGGAACCGGGCTCTTCTGGACTACCCTGTACGTCTCTCCGCCAATCATGGCGGTCACGTTTATCAGGTTGTCCGCGGGGGAGAGGGTGATGTTGATGTAATCACCGCCCTGAAGTGTGAATGGGGCTCCTTTCCTCAGCGTGAATCCGTTGCCTGCTGCGTAAACCTTAGTCAGGGAATCCCTTACGTCCACTGAGAAGATCTTAAGTTTTGTGGCGGTGTCAAACGTCTCTGCGTGGCTTCTCTCGCTGTTCGCAACGTAGACTAGGTTAACCATTGTGAGGGCTATCAAGGTAACCGCAAACAGGAAATCTAGGCTGATCTGTCCCCTCTTCATCTCACCCACCGGGGTTGATGTTTATCATTATCTCGCCGGCGGTTCCGTTAAAGAGCCAGCTCTCGGGTTTATCCGGGTTCCACTCCACGACGACCTTGAGCTCCCCCGGGAGCCCCTGAGTCGGGATTACCAGGCCATACACGGTTTTGGAGGTTCCGTTTATGGTGATCGTTGCGGTGGTTCCCGAATTGGATGTCCATACGGATGAGTTAACGAGCGTGTTGCTGTTGTAAAGTGCCCTGCTCCAGAAAGCGTTCTTGTTTCCTCCCGTAAGCTCAACGTTAGTTGTTCCACTCCCATTTATCACCATAACGTACGTTCCGTTCCCTTGGGCGTCTAGGGTTCCATACGTTACAAAAATCTGGGGGTTAGAAACTTTGAGGGCTTTTTGCAGGTACGTGGGATCTCTGAGGTATACGAGTCTGACGTACGAGGTGGCCTTTGACCCGGGCCCCTGTGAGTAGACTTGGGTTATCGTATTTGAGACTACGTTCGCGAGGTTCTTCTCTTCCAGACTTATCTGCACCTGTAGAGTCTCGGCTGACGTTGCACCGTTTTTGAACGTGACGTTGTTCACGGAGTACGTGAGCAGGATCAGTATGACGGCAAACACGAACATGAACTCCAGGGATATCTGACCGCGCCTCACGGGCTTCAACATCTTTCTCACCTGAAAGGATTATATATAATGGTGTATTTAACCATTGCCCCTGCCGTTTCTGGCTTCGATTACCGCGTAAATACCCGCTCCGCTTTTCCTTGTTGAAACTCCGAAGTAATCTCTGCTGAAGAGCTTAAATCTGTACGATTCTGGGTTGAGCTCGTGCTTTTCTATGATCGCTTTTAGCTCATCGATGAAGAACTGCGTCAGTTCGTAGTAGATTACGTCGAGTTTGTCCTTGGAGTATTCCCTCACGAAAACCGCCAGAGGTAGGAGTGCAATGCCCGGAATAATGTATGCTTCACCCGTAATTACTGAAGCTAGGGCTGTGGTCCCGATTATCGTTGCCAAAACCGCGTACGCCACCCCTGTGATTCTCTTTATGCGCTTTGCTTCGTGTACCTTATCCTCCCAGATGTCCAGGAGGGAGGGGTTGTAGAAGTCAAAGGCGGTGTGCCGTTTCCCCCTGGCTATTCTCTGTCGTATTAGATCGTCCCAGTCATCCCTGTAGTATATAACCTCTCCGTGGACTTTCGCCCTTTCAGCGTCCAAAGAAGAGATTATCCGGATTATATCCTCCGCACTCTCGTGTGCAATGTGGGAGTAGACCTCCTTTTCATCCAGATCTAATGCGGCCTCCACGGAGTCCTTTACAGGTTCAGCCATCCTTCGACCCCCTCAGCTTTTTTGTGGCCCTTTCAACATCGGGAAAGGGCCCGTCGTATATCTCCTCCATGCCATCCTCTGTGGGGTAGACGTCATCGAAATCAGGAAGCCCACTCAGGAGTTTTTTCTGCTCTACCTCAGCCTCCTCCCTGGCCTTTATGAAAGACTGTGCGTATTGCTTGGCCGTTACAACGATATCCTCTATGCTCTTGCTATCGTAGATGCCGCTGAGTAACGTAACAATCTCTATCTCCCTTTCCCTTGGGTCCGGATAGAACCCCCTGAATATCTGCTTCCCTTTTATTCTCTTGGTGAGGTAGTCAAGTGCCTCAAATATCTCGGAGGCTTTCATGGCCTCGGGGGGCCCGTGTATGGCCACCAAACCGTAAAGGGCGGATTCTATGTTGGCGTCCAAGTAAAGCCCCTCGTTCTCGAAGGACTTAAGTATCAGCCTTGACAGGTTCTTTATCTTCCCCGCGTCTGCTTTGGCGTACCCGACGGTCGCGAAGCTCCCGAAGGCCTTGAGGACGAACTTCAGGTCGCTCGCGTCGAGGGTCTGCTCGCCGGGCACGTCCACGAGGGCTAGGAGGGAGGCTATCCTCTCTACGATAGTGTAGTTTATTTTCTCGTATGCCCCGCTTATGTCCTCGTTCCCCTCTTTGAGTTTGTTGTTGTCGATCGCTATTATAGAGTCGGCCATCTTCGAGAGCTTGTTTATGGTTATTGCCGCGTTGATCGTGGGCCTTATTCCCTCCTCTCTGAGGGGCAGGGCACCGACGGCAACTACAAGGGAGTCGGGGTACTCATCCTTTAGGGCCTCCGCCAGGAGGGGGGTGCCCCCGGCCCCGGTTCCCCCGCCGAAGCCAAAGGTCAGAAAGAATATGTCGACGTCCTCGTACCCTATGAGGGAGCCTATCTTGCGCATCACCGTTGGTAGGTCCCGCTTCATGGCTTCCCTACCGAGAAGGGGATTAGCGTTGACCCCCTTTCCCCCGGTGACTCCTTCACCAACCAGTATTCTTCTCTCCGGGGGGATATGTTTCAGGTAATCCAGGTCACCCCTCGACGTGTTGATCGCGACGGCGTCAAAATTGACGAGGGAGAAGAGGTCGGCTATCTTGGTCCCACACTGGCCGACCCCGATGATTAGAGCCTTCACAGAGTATCACCCCACGACAATTACTCTGACGTAGCTTCCCTCCCTCAGCAGTACCATGGCGTTACCGCGGAGGTACCGGATGAAGCCGGTGCTGAATATCTCTTTTACTATATCGTAGTTTATCGGGTCGCTCAACACGAAGAGAACGACGCCATTGGCGGTCTTTCCCGGTATCAGCACCACGGCGTCTTTTCTGGGTACGGTAACGTTGCCGACGGTGATGCTGTCATCTGAGACGTGGAACCTCACGTAGGGGTTGTACCGTCTGACGTTGAATTCATCAAAGCCGCCGATGGCGATGTAGTTCTCCTCACCGATCTGAGTGTAGTTGGGGATCTCGAATCTGTCCCCAAACAGCGCGACCAGGTTCTCCTCGATCTCATCGACGTCAACTTTCTCCATACTTGGAGCTATAACGTCGATGATGGCGCTGTTCAGCGTGCTCTCCACGTTGTTGAGGTTAACCGGTGGAACGTACTGGAACCTGGACAGGTACATGATCGTGAACGCGGTTTCTATCGTTTTGTTGTCTATTGAACCGCTGTCGCGGGCGTTCATAACGAGATTAAGGGTTTCGTTGGTGTAATTGTACCCGTACCTTGCCAGCAGATCCGTGGCCCTCACCGTGAGCTCGACGCTTGGTATCCCGGGGTACGTCATGTTCTTCGCCCACACGTAGTACTCCTTCCAGTAGGCCCACCCCCCATCCGTTCTCTGGTTGATGAGCCACTGGATGTGGGGCTTGAGCTCCTTGGGGGTCGATATCGGATCAAGGGCCTCCAGAACTGTTATCGTGGTGAGGACATCGGGTTTAAGCATGTACGAGAATTGGGGGGTCTGGACATGGATTCCCCATCCCCCGTTACTTATGTTGAGGAGCCAGCGCTTGGCGGTTTGTATGGTCGTGTCATTGGGACTCACTCCCAGGTCGAGGAGTGCCTTCAGCGCCAGCGCGGTCTGATACGGCTGGGGACCAATCACGGTGTTCCCCCAGAGCCCGCTGTCAAGTTGAGCCTCCTTTATTGCCTTTATGGCCTGGGCTTTTTCAGTCTCGTTCAGCATGCCGTGTTCCAGAAGGGTCTCAAGTGCAAAGAAGTAGCCGACCGGCATTCCGGAACCGGGGGTAAGGGAAGCCTCATCCACCTTGAACTTCGTCTCCGTCCAGTTCAGGGCCCTTTCCACGATGGATGCCGGAGGGATACACTCGTTGATAGCCTTCAGTGCGTAGTAAGTGGCCTTTTCATTTGACGGTGAGTTAAGGTACAGTCCCCAGCCGCCGTCATAGTTCTGTAGCCCCCTCAGGGCTCTGCACGGGAGTTCGTACGGGTTCGCTACCGTCTCCTCTTTGGGGGTGACGTATGCCGCTGAGAGAGCCAGGGTGGCAAAGGCGGTGCTGGCTATTATGTCGGTGGAACCGAATAGGCTGGGCTTGTTGGCCCAGTAAACTCCATCGTTTGCTTTCTTCGCCATGTTCTCGAGGTTCAGGAGAATTTTTGCCGTGTTAAAGTCCATCGGGGCGTAGAGCACGAGGGCGTAGGCCAACATGGCCTTTTCCTTTACCGTCAGGTTATCTCCCTGCAGAAGGAGGTTCCTAACGTTTTCAATTGCCTTATCATCAACTGGATAACCGAGGCTGTGATAAGCTATTAACTTGAGGGCCAGCGCCTCGTACTCGGGGATCTCACAGGTTAGGTTTCCCAGGCTCTTCAGGGCGTTGCGGACAACTCGGCTGTTGTACGAGTAGCCACTCTTACCAAGGGCCCACAGGGAGACCACGGTGGGATAGTAATAGGTTGGTGTCCCTGGAACGTAGCCCCATCCGTCCTTGTTCTTGGAGGATATCAGATATGACGTTGCCCTCCGAACGGCCTCCAGAATCGACTCGCTGTCTAGGGGATTAACGTATGGATAAGCCATCCTAAGTGCGATCACCGCGTAGGCGGTATCGAGGGCGTTGCTTGTCTCTCTAGGGTACAGCCCCCATCCCCCATCAGGGTTCTGGGTTTTTATCAGATTCTCCGCGAGTTCGTTTATTTGTTTATCAACAGAAACCACCGTGTCATGCCTGGCGGAGCTTAGGGCAATCAGCGCAAGGCTTATTTCCCTCGTTTTCTGGGTGTTCCCTGCGGCGCTCCCCAGGAACTTCACGGATCCGTCTATCGTCCCGGCGCTTACAACTGGAATCACCATAATGAGAGTCAATATTAAAGCCAAAACCTTTCTCATAGTCTTGCACCCCTAATCTGATTCTAAGAGCCTAGAATAAATAAACTTTTTCATAAAACTTATAAAACAAAGGGACAGGCCTCAGTGCTTTATGAATCTGCCACCGATTCCGGTTCCGTGGGGATCAACGTCGTCGCGCATTATGAGCACGACCCTGCTCGGCTCGTATTCATCCTCAATGTGGTAGCCGGGCAGGTGCTTCACCAGCTCCTCGGCGAAGGCCTTAATCTCCTCGTGCCGCGGCATGTTGTTGATGGTGAGCCTGTTGCGCGAATAGCCAACGAACATGTAGGCTTTTGCCTCAATGAACATCGGGTTGGCGAGCTTTATCAGCTTCGCGTAGCCCTCGGGGTTGGCCATGTTCTCGCCCTTGACGAGGGTCAGCCTTACCACCGTCCTAGTCTGGGCGTCGTTCATGAGCCCCAGCGTCTCCTTTATCTTCTCCCATCCGTCCGGAATCATGGGGACGTTCACCCGGTTGTAGGTCTTGATGTCCGGGGCGGTGAGGGATACGTAGAGCTGGCTCGGCAGCTTGTCTTCCTTCTTCATCTCCTCCAGCCTTTCGGGAACGGTTCCGTTGGTGACAATGAAGGTGGTAAATCCGCGCTTGTAGAATTCCTCCACCAGGTCGCCCATGTAGGGGTAGAGCATCGGCTCGCCGGATAGGCTTATGGCTGCGTGCTTGGAGTTCCATGCCTCCTCGAACTTCTTCATGTTTATGCCGGGCATTCCCTTGTAGCCGACGAGGAGTTTTCTCTGGGCTTTTATGCTCTCCTCGACGATGAA
>Ga0256840_1001121_pt1 | contig 25776 bp, 22 predicted proteins | sample 355202metaG_FD_185969 | JGI IMG/M metagenome (GOLD analysis project Ga0256840, IMG submission 185969) | Hydrothermal vent microbial communities from Mid Atlantic Ridge, Atlantic Ocean - 355-202 | ecosystem: Environmental > Aquatic > Marine > Hydrothermal vents | place: Atlantic Ocean: Mid... | reverse complement strand
ACGATCATTTCAGATGGATTGCCTTGTTTTTCAGCAGTAGCTGATGCAGGCTGTCATCACATCAGCATTGTAACGGGCGGCGGACATCAAAGTGTCACAAAAAAAGAATTTACCTGGGTCAATACTAAGTACCCAAGTAAAATTAATTTAACTTTTTACTTGTCTTTTTTACCATTTTAGACCCTGAATAAATAGTTACGTAGCTAGCTATGCGCCTATTTATTCAGGGCCTAAAATGAAAAAAAATCCTGCGTAAAACTATTAAATTAATTTTACTTGGGTACTTATAATAGGCAATGTTAAAAATGCAATAAGAGGCACTTACCATGCAATTAACCCAAAGCATTTGCCACGTTATCTGGCTGAATTTTGCTATCGTCATAATAGACGGTTCCAGCTAGAGGATATGATGCCTCGCTTTACCTACGTTGCAGTGAGAACAGCACCTATGCCAAACAGTCTTTTGACTTTGGCGGAAGCTTATGGGTAATCAGGAACAAGTATAAGCGGATTTGGGAAGCAAGGTTCAGAGAATGTGGATTGGAGCGGCATCCTGCAAGAAAAGATTGTTTATTTCAATAGAAGGGGCTCCCCCCATTTTAAATAGTCTAAAATATAGTGCCGAAGGCGACTTTATGAGTTAACAGCGGTCAAGTCCGCTGTTGGCATGACTTTAAGTCCGCTGTTGGCATGACTTTAAGTCCGCAATTGAAACAACCACCTGCTTAAGCTGGTGGTTGTTTCGTGTTTCGCTGTGCCCCTTGACCTCCCTACTTGATTTTTTCGATCAAATTTTACTTGTAATAGAGGGGATCATGTTGGACTCCAGGGATTCATCTATACCAGCCAATCATCAACTTCAGTAAATTTATTCTTTAAAAATTGACCGTGTGCAATGAGTGCTTCTGTATTCTTTTGATGCACATCCACCACAATTTGTTCGATTCGGTTGTCCAGGATATCTAGCTGATCAATCAAAATTTGTTGAGGTGTTTGTCCATTTCTTACTTTGTGAATTCTTGCAAAAGCGGTGGGTAATTCTAAGTAGGCTTCTAGTAATTCAGGTAAATAGCGGGTAATGGTTTGCTTTACGATATGTAAATCGTATTCGGATGATTCCATTTTTCCTATATGTGGCAGTAATATATTGATATTATCTTTAATGTTTTCAATTTTTTCCAATACTGGTTTTTGAACGCTTTTCTTGATTTTTTTAATCAATTGCTCAAGTTCTTTTTGCAATTCTTTAGATGAGAGCTCTTTGCTATAGATAAGATGCTGCGCTTTATTTTTAGGTGTGATTAAAAAACCGATTCCATACAAGCCGAGCACTATAAAAAACCAATAGGCTTTAATTATTCCCGAAAAAAACAGCCCTAGACCAATTAAGCCAAAAATACTGCCAACTAGGTTAGGCGTGCTATATAAAAATAATAAATAACGGCGCGACATAAGATTATTGATACCCTCTGATTTTTTTAAAAACATGCGATAAGGGGTCTTTACGGCTGTCAAAAACACGCCCACCTGTTAATCGTGCCAGATTATCCATTTCTTGCTGATCAGCTTCTCCAAACAAGACGGGAAAGGTTCTGATGTTAGCTAAATAATCCGATTCTTGTCGATAATATTGCTCAAACTGCTGATAGCTGAGTCCTTCATTACTGATTCCATCACTCATTAGTACGATTGAATAAAAACGCTCTGGATCTTTTTCAATTGCTAGTCTGGCTTGCTGGTAAGCGGTTTTCAATGAGCTATAGATTCCCGTTCCGCCAGTCGCTTTTAGGCTGTTTATATAATCCTGAATTTTTTGCATACCCAGTCCATTTTTACCGATTGAAAAATCACGTATTTCTATAACATCTTGATTAAAAGGTAAAAAAGTAACTTGTTCACGGTTTCTAAATCTGGCAAACTGTCCTGTAATAGAGCTGTCGCCTCCTGAAAGGTTAACCATTGCCTGTTTTAATGCAACTAAACGGTCACCGCCCATCGAGCCGCTTAAATCGAGCACAAAATAAGAATGACTGGGCTTACGTTTATCATCTAAATAGGTAAACAATATTTCATTTACTGTCGTAATAGAGGTAGGAAAAGGTAAATCCATTAAATACCCTTTTGGAAATGAATCACTCAAGGCAACCGTTGTGTTTACGGGTCGTCTATCTGTCTGTGTCATCATCCAGGTTTGAAATTCAGCTGATTTTAAATACGCAACCAGTTGTTGATAGGGTTCAATTTTATCTTTAGCTAATAAAATTAACGGATAATCAGCCGTTACCATTCCTTCTTTGGGATAAATTAATGTCAAAGGATCCTGTAACTCCCCACTCCGGTTCATTTTCATTAATACCGACTCGTAATTGAACAGGCCACCGAGTTTGTTCTGATCTCTTATATAAGCTTCTGACAGCCATCCTGAGCTTCCTGATGTTAATGATTGACCACTAAAAAAGCTTTTCAATTTATCAGCATCAATATCTTCTGCTGTAAGAGCATCCCCTGCATTGGATAGAGCTGCCTGTACACTCATCACGGTAGAAAATCCGGAATTAGAAGCAGTTGGATCGGTCATTGCATATTTAAATTCACCCATTTTGATTTTTTCAGCGATTTGGCTCCATGTTACATCTGGATTATTAACCCAACCCCATTGCTGAGCTAAACTTGTTTTTACTGCGGGAATAACGGGTGATAATGCTATTTTTTCCTGGCTATGAATAATTTTATTTTCGTCTTGTAGCAAGCTGAAATATTTAGCATGAGAAAACCATGCCAAATCGTAATGCTCACGACCGGATACAATTTTTTCTGCACCATCCAATGTGCCAATGTAATGCATTTCCATGGTCACGCCCGTCTGTTTTTTGATTGTTTCCAACATGGGTTCTATGTCTTTTAACTCTGAGCCGGCCAAGACTTTTAAAACTGAATTTGAAGAGGCTTGTTCTAGCTGTTCGCATCCTGTTAAAAACATCAGTGCTATGAATAAGTTAATCATTATTGCTGAATATACACATGTCATGTTATTTTCCTTCTGTGTTACAGACGAATTTCATCGTTACGGGCTTCTGCCTCAGCCGAATTAACCACTGAAGCGACTTTTTCTTGTCTTGCGCGATCAAGATAGGCTTTAGATTTTTCAACCTCGCTGGAAAGTGCAGTGACCGTTTTTTGCATATTATCTAATGCTTGCACTTTATAATTAGCCATCATATCCATGGTGGCATAAATATCTGAAAACGCAGTTTTCAGTTTATCCAATTCAATTGTGCTGTTTGAAGCCTGACTGCTTATTTTACCTGCCTGCTGTTTTAACATCTGTGCGGTTCCCTTTATTAAATCGCCAGTGGTACTATTGAGCGCATTAATCTGATCTAAAACCAGCTTTTGATTAGTTAATGCCTGGGCGACCACCACAGCGGTGCGTAAAGCGGATACGGTTGTGGTGGTCGCACGATCGACACCCTTTATCAATTCCAGGTTGTTTTTTCGCACCATATCGAGCGCCAAATAACCCTGAATGCTCACAGCCAGCTGGGTTAATAAATCTTGTACTTTTTGGCGTACATAAAATAACATTTCCTCTTTAACTATTCTGGCTTTTTCGGGATGATCCTTTTCAATATCTGAAACTTTAGCTTCTAACGCCTTATCAATCTCTTTTCCCAGATAAATATATTGCTCCAGCTTTCCCATAATCTCCCATAAGCGTGATTTTTCTGTTTCAATCGTTGCATTATCTTTTCTCAATTCATCTTGCCCGTTATATAAAGATTCAACAATACTATTGATATGCGATTGAGCTGATTGATATTCTTGAAAATAGTTTTTTAGCTTGTTTCCAAAGGGAATAAAACCTAAAAGTTTTTTAGGTGATAATAAATCTCCTTGCCTAGATGGATCCAAATCCTCCACTGTGCTTCTCAGCTTAACTAACGCACTGCCAACGGTAGAGTTATTATCAAAAACACCTTCGTTCATTGCTTTAACAGGCCTGTCCAACATTCTGTTTGAGACACTGGCAGCCTGACGGATTTCTTCACTTCCCATGTTATGAATAGCCGTTACTTTTTCTTTAAATTCATTACTATGGGTATCTGATTTAATGACAATAGCAATAAACTCATTGACTTTTTGGTCCAGTAAATTATGCTGATCTTCTGACACGGGCACCATGCTCATCGCTTTATCTTCTGATACAGGAGCAACAGGTTCTGGAGGTGTCAGTCGTATTTCAGGTGGGGTTAATGTAGTGGTTTCTGACATGATAGTTCCTTAGTATTGGGTAAATTAACCTTGGCTATATAATAATTCTATTTTTTGTATCATTTTTTCCAGCACTTCATAGCTGGGCGGTTCTATTATATTAACCAGCGAATCGGGTACGGGAAGTTTTTTGTTTTTAATGAAATTACGAAACAAAGCAATATTCTGTGTCCGTAATCCATGTTGAGTGGCAATTTTTTGCAGTGTTTCATCATTGTTTAACGCTTCTCCCAGTTTTGAGCCATTTTCAGAAAATGGAATTAAGACATGTTTGGTAAATAACGTAGGCTCAGGATATAGCAAAACCATATCACTATTAATGGCGCTATTTTCCTTTGCGGCTTCACTCAAAAACTGCGCCTCATACATCATTACCATGGGGGCTTTTCCTGGGCCCATGGTTAGGTAATCTTGAAAAGGGATGGCGGATGAATTTTCAGTAAAGCCTTGACGAAGAAATAAGGACGCTAATTTATCAATAATAGCATCAGTCTGCTGGTCATTTTGTACGATGGTATTATTGTTAAGCACATAACTCGCCAATGCTAAATACATGGCTGCACTATTAGACTTTCTCACATCAGTCGTTGTTATCAAAATGGATTTATTGGCAGGATATTTATTGCTGCCTTTTAGGTCTGTCCAGCGTTTTTTCTCTAGCATCAAACTAATTAGCTTATTCATATCAATAATGTAATAAGCATTTCCTTTATGCTCAACAATTCCGTTAGCGATTAATATTTCAGCAATAGGCTTCCATGATGCAATCACCATAGGGGTAAAAAAGGGTTGAAAATATTTTTTTATATTTTGTTCCCTTAAAATTTTTTCGGCTGCTGGTACACCGGCAGGAAATGCAAAATCGTAGTTAGAAAGATTGTAACTGGCAATTTCTCTGGATCCTGCTTTTTCTACTTGTGCCATTAAATTCCAGGGCGTGTTTGCTAATGCTGCGATCGTTTCGGTATCATGAAAAAATTCTATTTTCTCAGACCCTGAAACACCTTTAATTTTCTCCTGGTTCATGGATTGAAACTGCTCTGTTACGGACAGATAAATAGCGGTTCCGACGCCGCCTAACAGTAAAACAGTTAATAAAGGTGCAAAAATTCGCCCAGCCATTACTTATCTCCTTCTAAATAGGTTGAAAAACTTAATGAATATGTGAAATATCTTAGAAAAATAGTTGAATTTGCAGGTCAAAAAAACCTAACTTCACCCATTAGCTACATGGGCAAGGGGAATGCTGGTTTTCACCGCGTTTAGTTGTCTTTTCTAAGATTATAGCAAGTTTAATTGAAACGAAAGTCTGTAGCCACAATCTTTTTGTTAACAGGTAGCATTAGTGGCGTAAGAGGTATAGAAAGGGTGGCAATCTTTCGGTTACAACCCTAAGAATAAAGGGAATAAAGGGAATGGAGCAGACTCTTATATCGCTACCAGTCATATTATGCCTTGTTATTCATATGGTTGCGTACATATTCCGTAGCTTAGCCATCAAGCGAGGAGGGCGCAGGGCCGTCTGGATCCTAATGATTTCGTCGCGTGGCGAATCGATTTTTGTGGCATGGAGTCCTAAAACCTACCATTTGGCGCGCGATAGCACGCCAAATGGATACTCTCAATATTTTTTGTATTATTGGCTATTTTTCCAAAAAAATATTGTTTCCCTGTCATTTAAAGAGGAAACTTTTTTTGTGATGGTATTAATATCATTACAAAACAAAATATTCAATATCAGTTACAGTCATAAGAATATGCCGACCCTATAAACATTCCATCACTATACAATAGATTAGAAACATCCCAGTCGCAAATATATTCATTGAACTTTTCTGCATTTTTGAACATAAATCGCATATCTGTAACACTGCTTACATTCCGGCTGTACTTTTATTTTCTGCAACCTAATGGGTATAGAAGCGATTGCACTCAGGGTTCCATCAATAGCATATTTCAAAATTTTTCCAGAAAGTACTATCAACTGTAATATGCCTTCATTAAAAATTTATACAGTCGTCATAAAATCAAACTATCTGGGAACTTTATATTTCACTTTGGTAGCTCAGGCCATATTGGCTCGAATAAAATTGCAGGCTAATAGATAGACCGCGATTTCTTTTTTAACCATATCAGGCGATTTGCACCATAACATATCCATTTTTATATGCATTTTAAAACTGCGAAAATCAAGTTTAATTCCCCCGTGCTGGGTGCAAAGCTCAGCGCCTTTCCGCTCTCGGCAAACTGGTTTAAAAATATAACTTGCGGTTGATTTTGGCATGCATACAAAAGGGCTGGTTTTCACATTATTTATCCATAAATGCTTTGCTAAACCCTCCTTGCTGATTAAATTCGTATAAATCAATACCATACTCTCCTTTTCGTAATACTTTATGGATACGATAGGGCTCTCCATTCTTATCAGCGGGATTCTTTGCCAGTTCAAGTATCCTACTATCAATGAAATTCTTTTCTGCATCCATTAACATTAATATTTTTGGCTTGGTTTTGTTATTAAGGTTTGCCTCGATTACTACTCCTACTTCACCATTTTTCATTTCAATTGCATTGCCGACGGGATAAATGCCGAGGCAATCAATAAACTTTAAAACAACAGTACTATCAAATTGAGTTTCTCTGGCTTGGGTCAGTATGGCAATAGCCTGTAGATGCAAACGGCCTTTCTGATAAACTCGGTCGCTAGTGATTGCATCATAGGCATCAACCACGGCTACCAGTCTTGCATAAAGTGAGATGCCTTCGTGATTTAGTCCTCGGGGGTAGCCTTTGCCATCTAGCCGTTCATGGTGGGTATAGGCAACGTCAACGGTACCAGGGTATACATCACGGGCAGACATTAAGATATTTCTTCCCAATGTTGTATGGGAATTCATGATTTTAAGTTCATCAGCTGTTAATTTTCCCGGCTTATTAAGGATTTCCTCAGGAACCTTGGCTTTACCCATATCATGGAGTAATCCGCACAGTCCTATCCGATTAATTTCTTCAACTGAATAGTCCATATGCCTTGCCAGCAGGATTGATAGAATACAGACGTTTAAGCTATGCTGCGAGGTATATTCATCCTGGTTTTTTAACTGGGTTAACAGCAGCATGGTGTTTGGCATTTTTAACACATTTTCTACGCATTCTGCCACTGCCTGTTTAGCGTCTTTAGCATTTAATTGATTGCCAAAGCGTATGTCATCCATCATACCTTTAACCAAGGAGCTGGTTTTTTGGTAGCTTGTTTCTGAATCTTCAAACGCTTTTAAAAATGATGGAGCGGGTTTATTGGAAATGGCGCCATGAATCCTTTTTTGCCGAGCAGGGTCGATCACCACATAATCACAGACATCCTGAACTGCTTTAATATCTGCCAGCGATTTTAGATCGAACCCCTGCAGTGAGAAGGGGGACTGTTCCCAGGGAATATCCAATTCGCTGACAAACATGCCTATTTTCAGTTCATAAACATGTATTCTCATTGGTAAGGTCTTTTATGCATTAAACGTAGAGGCTACTCGATTTTTTGTTTGGTACCTATAGGTTTAGCACGCTATTATCTATCCTTCAAGTTTTGTCAGCCTTTTTTCCAGCTGTTTAAATTTCTTAAATAATTCAGGCAGCTTACTTAATGCGGCCAATTCACGCCAAGCCACTTTTCTATCTTTAGCCGGGCTGCCAAATACTTGAGAACCTGGTTTTATATCGCTGGCAACCCCCGATCTTGCCATAATAACAGCCTGCTGCCCGATGATGACATGGTCTGCAACCCCAGTGCTTCCGGCTAATACTGCGCCATCTCCAATAGTGCAGGAACCTGAAATTCCTGACTGGCCGCAGATAATGACATTTCTGCCCACATTGTTGTTATGCCCTAATTGCACTAAATTATCAATCTTGCTGCCGGCACCAATCGTGGTGGACCCAAGCGCACCTCTATCAATGCAGGTATTGGCACCGATTTCAACATTATCTGCAATAACTACATTACCGACATGAGGTACTTTGATATGTTCGTTATCGCGATATTTATAGCCAAAACCATCGGCGGCAATAATGGCACCAGAATGGATAATGACATTGTCTCCAATAACAGTATTATCATAGATAACAGCATTTGGATAGAGGCGGCAGTTTTTTCCGATAGACACATTACGGCCAATATTGACGCTGGCCAGAATTTCCGTTTCATCACCAATAGCTGAATTTTCATCAATGGAAGAAAAGGGACCTACATTGATGTTCTTTCCAAGTGTAACTGAATCAGCAATAGCTGCCTGTTTTGAAATGGATCGGGGAAATTTTGGGGTGGGGTGCAATGCATTGACGGCTTTTAGAAAGCTTATTTCAGGATCTGCACACATAAGCAAAACAAGGTTTTTGGGGGCATCTTCGCTGGATATACTATTAGAAATAAAGCAGGCAGATGCTTTACTGTCTTTTAAATATTTAGCATATTTGGTACTGCTCAGTACTGTCACTTCATTTTCAGAAGCTGTCATTATATCGGCTGCCGCATTGATGTTTAACGAGGCATCGCCACTGAGTATTTCAGCATCACAAAGCTGTGCAAGTTCCTTGAGGTTATGTATCATATTATTTCCAGATTCCAATAATGTTAGTGAAGTCATCAGTCCATGGCTTCATGTCAAAATACAGGGGCAGTTTTTGCCAGCTTCCTAAACGGCTTTGGCGTAAAGGAGTCAATGTTTCTGCTTTTTTAGCCATTACTACCCAGTCAGTAGCAATCACCAGCGGTATTTTATTTTTCGGTTTAAACTCCTGAATTAGAGCCGACAGCTTAAAATGGCTGACGTGATCCGAGATTACTTTTTTTAACTCTAAATGGCGGTTGGTAATATGGAATGCCAGTATCCCATCAGGCTTAAGTTTAGCAAAATAAAGTGCAATCGCTTCTCTGGTTAATAGGTGGGTGGGTACAGAGTCTGAACTAAAGGCATCCATAATTAGCAGATCAAATTTTTGATTAGGCTCTTGTTTCAATGAAAGGCGGGCATCACCCACTTTAAAGGTTAAATTTTTACCGCAAAGCTTTAAATAGGTAAAGTACTTGGGGTTTTTTGCTATATCAATTACCAATGGATCAATTTCGTATTGCGTCCAATGCTGCTGCGGCTTTGCATAACAGGCCAATGCACCGGCACCTAAACCTACGGAACCAATTTCCCAGCTCTGATCCTGCCGATCATAGATATTAAAAAGCTGACCTATGGGGCCCTGATGGCTGTAATAGGTTAAAGGAGTTGTCTGCAGGTCTGCAGTAAGGCGTTGAGCACCATGTTTAGTGGTACCGTGAAATAATTCATGATACTTTTCAGGCATGCCTTTTTCATCCGCTAAAACACTTTCTCTAACTGAAAAAACCCCAAAAAAACTGCGTTCCTGAAAAATGGTATTGGAAATCAGGTTCTGTATGCCAAAGGTGAAAAATAAAATAACACCGCTCAATAAGGCCAAAGTGACTGGACGTGAGCGGAAAGCATAGCTCAACCCCGTTAATAAAATAAGTGCGTTGGTAGCACTGTAGATCAATGTGGGGGATAAATGATCATTAAGAAAATAGACCGCTAAGCCGATAAATAGCAGAGTCGTCGGAAATGCTAGTTGCAAGCTTATTTTTTGTGAATAGAACCCCGGCCGTAAAAATAAAGCAGCTATGATCATAATAGGGTATTCATAAACCGCATTGAAAATAAACGGTGCAATAAAGGTGTTAAACATACCGCCCAGCATGCCTGCAAATGACATGATTAGATAGTAATTGGTTAAATGCTGGGTATGTGGACGATTCTTAGCAAGCTCTCCATGGCAGACCATCACGGTAACAAAAAAGGCCAGCAGATGCAGAATCAAGTTTAGCCAGTAGGGCAGGGCGGCAGGGTCAACAAAGGCGTAGGCTATAAAAGGCAATAAAATAATGGGCTGCAATGAAACCATTATCGGATGAATTCTATTTGCCCATTTAGAAAAAACTAGAATAAAGGTTAATAAATAGAGGGTAAGAGGAATAATCCATAGCAAAGGTGCTGATGCAATATCTGTACTAATAAAATTAGTCAGTCCCAGCAAAAGGCTAGATGGTACAAAAGCAAGAGCCAGCCAGTGCAGCTTGGTTGAGATTGATAATTCTTCAGGTTCATAAGTGGCTGAAGGCTCTGTGATAATTATTTTCTGGCTGCGCCAGAGCACGGCAGCGCAGCCAGCTATAAAAATGCAGAGTAAGCCAAACCCCAAACTCCAGGCACTTAGCTGCTTAAGCAGACCAATATTTGGCTCTATCAGAAAAGGATAGCTTAATAGGGCAAGCATGCTTCCCGCATTACTTGCACCATAAAGATAATAGGGATCTTCGCTGGTGCTGTGTCCTATTTTCGAAAACCACTTTTGCAATAAAGGCGACGTGGTGGATACAACAAAAAAAGGCAGTCCAATCGCTAAAAATAAAGTTCCCATCAGCCAAAAAGTAGGATTAGACTCAGTAGGCGGTATAGAATTTTCTGGTAAAGCGATAGGCAATGCAACAAGGCTTATGGCAATGACAACCGCATGAATTTGAATTTGCCTATGGGAGCTAAATTTTACTGATATGTAATGTGCGTACAGATAGCCTAAAAAAAGCAAGGTTTGGTAAAATACCATGCAGGTATTCCAGACCGCAGGAGAGCCTCCCAATAAGGGAAGCAGCAGCTTGCCATAAAGAGGCTGCAAAATAAACATCAATGTTGCACTGATGAATAGAGTGCCTGCAAACAAAAAAGTTAAAGAGTATCGTTTGGAAGCTTGGTCAGTCGCTGCGTTCATTATATAAATTAAGCTGATTATTTTTAAGCGGTATGATAAATCATTTTACAGCTTTTAGTTGGCTTGAAAGTATCGCTAACGTATAAAAAAAGGCGGAAAACCGCCTTTTTTTATACGTTTAATAATGTTTATGCGTTGCGCTATAGCGTTATAAACTTCCCAAATAGGCAGATATTTCATCAATATCCTGTTCTGAAAGTGAAGAGGCTATCCCATTCATAGGTCCACCCGTTCTGGAGCGGTCTTTAAAGTTAAGCAGCTGTTTTTTTAAATACTCTGGATGCTGGCCTGCCAACCTGGGGAAGCCACCTCTGCCTTCGGCAGAATTACCATGACAGCCTTTGCACATGGCTGTTTTGCTTTCCCCCTGTTTTGCCACAACAGGATCTGCTCCTGCACTTTCTGCTGAGAGACTGGCGAAATAGGCAGCTATGTTTTTCATATCTTCTCTATCTAGCTGTGCAATCATACCTTGCATAACGGGGCTGGTACGCTTCCCTGATTGAAAGGCAACTAATTGATACTCAATATAGTTGGCACGTTGTCCAGCCAAGCTGGGATATTGCGGATTTTTGCTATTGCCATTTTCGCCGTGACAGCCCAGACAAAAAGCAGCTTTAGCTTTACCTGCTTCCAAATCAGCAGAATGAACAATAGGGCTAACTGAAAAAAGCGAGAGCAATACAGCAAAAAAACGTGGAAAGTGAGTATTCATTTTATGAGGCCTCTTAAAGGTTTGGTAAGCGGATAGCTTAACTAATAATAGGATAATTCAATAATAAAAGGTGTGAAGCCGAAAATAAAATCAGCCAACGATAAATTACTATTCATTGTTAGCTGATGCACTATTCAAGATTTCTATTCTGACTCTGCTTATCCCTGCGTTAATTAGATCAATTTCTTCAGCTGCAGCATAAGATAAATCAATAATGCGTTTTTTGCTGTAAGGTCCACGGTCAGTAATGGTGACAGTGACAGATTTATCATTTCCCAGGTCGGTTACTTTGACTCGGGTGCCGAAAGCCAGTGTTTTATGTGCTGCAGTGAGTCCGTTTCTATCATACAGTTCTCCGCTAGCTGTTTTTTTTCCTTGAAAAACATCCGAATAATAAGCCGCCAGTCCTTCTTCACTGGCTATTGAGAGCGCAGAATTAAATAAAAAAATTAAAAAAAGTAGACCCCGAAACTTTGTTTTTGACATGATGATCCTTGAATATTCATTTAAATTGTAAAACTTACAGGATATGTAATGGGAAAATCAAGCTATTATTTTTTAGTCTGTTCCAATTAGTCATGGCCAAAAGTATAATTCCCTACCAGACAGGTACGTATTTGGAATGTAATAAAAGGCGATAAAATGATTGATCTTTACTGTGAACGGTTGGATTCGAGTTTTTGGGCGGAGCCCATTAATGCGTTGACCAATCTGGCTTTTATTTTTGCTGCCTGGATAGTTTGGAAACACGGGAATTGTCAGAGCAGACTATCCAGTACAGTTTGGGTCTTAATCGGTTTAATGGCATCAATTGGAATAGGCAGCTTTCTATTTCATACTTTTGCCACTAAGCTGACAATGATTCTGGATATTTTACCTATTCTGTTTTTTCAATTCGTATTTATGTGGGTTTATGCGCGACGTATTATTAATCTGTCAAAAAGTTATGCAGCGGGGCTGTTAGCTGCATATATTTTTTTTGCCATCATAGGTGCACAGTTCCCGCAGCATTTTAATGGGTCGCTTAGCTATCTGCCGGCTATTATGCTTTTGCTAGGATTTGGCCTCTATCATCTAATCTATAAAAAACCGGAAAAATTTATACTGCTGATAGCGCTTGCTGTTTTTTTGCTGGCATTATTTTTCCGTACTATTGATATTATGGTTTGCCCCTATTTTCCGATTGGCACTCATTTTATTTGGCATCTCATAAATGGATTTTTAGTTTATCTGTCAGCGCGGGCTTTAATGATAAATCTGCCTCAAAATCCATAACAAAATGAAAAAGCTAAATTTGTATTACATCCATGACCCAATGTGCAGTTGGTGCTATGCATTTGATGCCGTGTTAAAACAGATATCATCAGAGCTGCCAAAGTATATTTGCCTAGAAAAAATAGTTGGCGGATTGGCTCCGGATTCGGTGGAACCCATGCCAAAGGAAATGGCGGCCATGATTCAAGCTAACTGGAAGAAAATTGAACTGACAGTACCGCATATCCAGTTTAATTTTGACTTTTGGAAAACTAATAAGGCTGTTAGATCCACTTATCCCTCGTGCCGTGCTGTTCTGGCAGCAAAAAAACAGTCAGCAGAATCTGAAGATAAAATGATTGCTCAGATTCAATGGGCCTATTACCAAAACGCAGAAAATCCATCTCTTGATAAAACATTGATTAATTGTGCAAAACTGATAGGTTTAGATGACAAGCTATTTATATCTGACTATAAAAGTAAATCTATTAATAACTGGCTATTACAGCAGATACTCTTTGCAAGACGTTTGGGGGTATCATCATATCCGTCATTGTGCCTAGACATAGATGGAAAGGTTCTTATATTGAAAATTGATTACAACAATGCTGAATTTGTTATTGAACAGATACTTAAGCAGCTAGAAACAAATATCCCACCAAGCCAATACTGTTGACTTTACATTCTGTTTAGGAGCCTTGTCCTGCCGCCATTTCCTTAAATATTTCTCCATTGGAAGCTTTTATGCGATAGCCCATTAGACCAAGCAAACCAGAACTGAATAGCCCGACGGTTATGGGAAGCGGAACAGGTTCCACTACGATTTCGGTTTGAAATCCTCCCCCGGCTACGGGAAGCAGGTCGTATATTTCAAACCCTGCAACATCAGGTTCATCAATTCCAAAAAGCACAGCAAATTCTAGAGAAACTGGGGTGCCATCATAAAAATCCAGTAATGGAAAGCTAGGAAAATCAACATCGTCTACTTTTGTAAAACTCTGGCCAAAAACTGTAAATTCAATGCTGATTTTATCACTGTTAAGCGTTTCCTCACCCAGACCAGTGAGAAGTGCGGCATCGTAGCTGAAAGAGCCTGCTCCCAATTCTCCAGAAAAAGCACCATGGAACACTTCGCCAACCAGATTTTCAGTAATTATTTTTGCACTGGCAGACGTACTCAGAAACAGGACAAAAAGTACAGCGATTAGCTTTTTAGTGTAGATTAGAGTTTTCATCATTATTTCCTTTATTGCTTATCTCTGAGGTCACTAAAATGTATTTTTTAAAATATTCATTGATCCTACACGGCAATTCCAACAGGCAATGCTTCAAACCAATCTAGAAATCGCTTTACATCATCACCTTTAAACATGCGCCCGTGCTGTGGCGCTAAAATATTAACATCTAACTCCCTTACTCTATCAATCCAGACTCTTTTCGCCTGATTTGAAGGCATCCAGCGCTGATGAAAAAATCGCATTTTTTCAACATGAGCATCAAAATTATCAACAAACATGGCTGCACCCGGTGCTTCCAATGCCGCGCCCACATCTCCGGACATTAAAATTTTTGCCTGCGAATCGTAAATATTAAAATTTGCAGATGAATGCATATAATGCGCAGGGATAACTTGAAGCTCTACTCCATCCATATTAATAGTTCCTCCATTATCTGCAATCGGCACGTATTCAATGCTTTCACAGCCAAAATGCCTGATAAATCCTTCCCATAATTCAGAGGCATGCAGTTTAGCATCTGGCAAAGCCTGGTCCCACAGCCCTAATGACGAAATAATATCGGGATCCTGATGCGAGGCAAAAATATCTGTAATTTGTTCAACAGGTGCATAGTGCAGCACGGCTGCCAACATGGGCGCAAACAGCTCTACACCTCCAGGATCGATCAGCAGACAGCGATTGGCAGTTCTAACCATGTACTGGTTAGTATCAATAATTTTATCAGGCTTATTTTCATCTCGGCCAAACATAATCCACTGATACGATCCCTCGTATATATTGGTCATTTTCATTTAAAACAAGCCTCTTAAATAGGTAAAATTGGTTATAGGTTTTGTTATTTAAAAATCTAATTATTCAGTCAAGTTAACAACTGATAAAGCACTTCGACATCTTTGAACATTGTCATGAATAACCTGTGCCGCATTATCCACACTCTCGGCAACTGCCTGTAAACTCTGCAAATATTCCCCAGCCTGAGAGGCTTCAATTCTAGAGTTTGCGGCAATAACCCGAGCGGCTCTTGCCGGATGCATAACCTCAGCCAGCTGCTCCAAAAGCTGAGCAACATTAGATTTAAAATCACGCTTGCACTCAGTCATATTGTGATGAGCTTTAAGCATAGGCTGTTTAAGCGAGTCTTCATAAGCCGTATCTTTTGCTAAAGCAGAAACAGCCTCAAACTTATTATAGGCATCAGTCATCCTATGTTCATCAACCGTTAATTGATACAGGGAAAGAGCATGTTCATTGATCGCTTCAACCAGCTCAATCGTTTCTTTAGCCAGTTCATTAATAAAGTCAGTAATAGGCTGAAAACCTTTTGCCTTTTCACCCGCTCTAAAAGCAATGGCTTTTGCATTAGCTGCAGCTAATGAAATTTCTTTAGCCACATCCATTACAGCACTTAATTCAGCGGCAATTGATGCAACAGCAACAAATTGAGATTTTGTTTGACCTACTTTCATGTATCAGCTCTAAGTATTAATTTTTAAACCTTCTATAACTTAGATTAGATCATATTTAAGAAAATTCTAGCCAGCAGCTGAATTTCGATAAATATTTTAGAAAATAGTTTTTTAAAGAGTAAAGAGATAGGCTTGCAATTGAACAGTGATGGCATTGTAATTGATGAGTCTATTGAATGTGAGCATCATTTAACCTAGAAAAGGCTGATGTCCAATTAATGTCAATTCTATACTAGGAATATTGTGAAACTATCGAAAAGCCAGGAAAACCTAAAAAACCTATGCTCATAGGTTTATTTAGGTTAAATAAAGGTTTCTATATCCTGATGGTTACAATTACATGCCACTTGAAGAACTGACAGCAGAATAAGAAAAATCATCCCAGTTTATAAAAGAACCCTGAACAGGTACTCCACCCGTATGCAACGTCCTGCTAACTTTTAATTTTTTAAGGTTCAATTCAAAGAATGTACCGTTATCACTGGCAAATGCATAATAATATTTACTGTCAGGACTAACATGGTTAGTGTGTGATTGTAGTATTTCTCCTTTAGTTTTGGGGCCGCTTACAGAAATATCTTTAATCTTGCTATGATTTTCAGTATTGACCACAGTAACAAAAGTATCATGATGATTGGTTACTATAGCCAAGTTTTTTGCTGGTACAAAACGTGTATGTCCTGTACCTAATCCTGTTTTTATAGTTGAAACTATATGTTTATTTTCCCGATTAATTACAAATAGATGGCCTTCACTTGAACCAACATAGATATGCTGTCCGTCAGGGTGAAAATCAGCGTGATGAGAACTCATAACAGTAGGGTCGCCAGGCAAAGATATTTGATCAACTAAAACTAGGCGATCTCTTGCAGTTAGACGAAGCTCCAATATAGCTGGAGCAATTACGCCTCCATTTTCAGTTGATGATTTACCTTCTGCCAAGGCATAAAAAGTACGTTTCTCATGTTTAGATAGCATTGATGCATTGCGTTGAAGCATATGATGCACTGCTGTTGGTGTATCCATTTCGTCTAATAAAAATACGTTCCAGTGATAATCTAAACTGTCTGATATCTGCAACTTCTCAATGCCCCATAATTGAATCAGCCGTGTTTCCCTGTCAATAACGACAAATCTGTCTTTAGTTAGCCAGGCAGGGTGTCCAGATGAAATGCCACCTCCATTATCTCTAGTCTGAGTCGTTAATTCATCTCTGCCTGCTTCAGCAACCACGACATCATTTACCACATCAATAACACTGGTTAATGGCTTATTTGCTCCGGCAATTAAAGCCAAACCTAATCTTGAATTATAGGACTCGCCAGAGCGTGGAGTATGATTGAGCTTAAGCAGCCCAAGATTTTCTAGAGTATTTGCATCAATTACATCCATGGAAGAAGATCCACGTGTTATTGCGTAAACTTTATCCAAATAGCCGGCCCTATCAACAGGGTAGGGTGTCAGCCCTTTAGTGGCAACTTTCTTTATCAATTTCATTCTTTTTACATCAATAACTACAACTTTATTTTTTTCTTTATCTCCATAAAATGCTCGTACATAATTATGTCCCCTGGGGCCTGCATTAGACGCTTGAGAAAACATCATCATTACAGATAAAAACAATATTGCATAAAAATTTCGCTTCATAGACTTACCTCATTTATTATGTTGTTGTGATTAGCGGTTAGCCGGGTTTCAAAAAAACAAACTTAGCTATTTATTGATGAAATGCTTATTCTGAACCGCGTTGGATATAATTTAAGCGGAAATAGTTACTAAACTATTTCTATATCCATATCTTTTGTAACGATATGTAACAGAAAGGGATGAACACAGTTGAATAGCATTAAAATACCAAAAATATTAGTTGTAGATGATGATCAGGGGTTACGAGACCTGCTCAGGCAATACCTTGAAAAACAAGGTTTTTCAGTTGATTCAGCAGAGGATGGAATAGAAATGGATAAGTATCTGAAGAAATCATCTCCTGACCTGATTATTCTTGACCTGATGCTTCCTGGCGAAGATGGCCTTAGCATTGCCAAACGCCTGCAGGTAAATAGTCAGCTTCCATTAATCATGCTTTCAGCCTGTGGAGAAGACGTTGACCGCATTATCGGGCTTGAGGTTGGAGCTGATGACTATTTAGCTAAGCCATTTAATCCTAGAGAATTGCTTGCGCGTATTCGCTCTGTACTGCGTAGGCATAATCCCTTAAAAAAAACTGAGCCAGAAAATGAACCTACGATTTTTTCATTTGGCTCCTATCAGCTAGATATACTGAGTCAGTCTCTTAAGCGCGATAATGAAAACATTCCCATCACTAGCGGTGAGTTTTCTTTGTTAAAAATATTTTTAGAAAGCCCTAATAAAGTATTAACAAGAGATACTCTATTAGAAAAATTAAAGGGCTATGACTGTGCACCTTTTGATCGGAGTATTGATGTACGCATCATGCGCCTACGCCAAAAAATTGAAGCAGACACAGCTAATCCCCAGTTTATTCAAACTGTCTGGGGTGAAGGCTATCGGTTCGTTTTAGCGGACTCAAGGCAATGAACTTGTTTCGGCCGCCAAAATCATTATTTGTAAATACCAGCTTAACATTGGCATTTGGCGTCATTATATATACTGGCTTATCAATTGCATTGGCGCTGTATTTTGTTTTAATGCCGATGGCAAATAGAGCTGCTGAAGATATGGCGGCATTTATCACCATGGCAAGTGAATCATGGGCACGTTTAAACGAACAGGATCGGATAAAATTTCAGGCTCACTTACGCGAACAGCATCAGCTTTTTATCACAGTAGACCCTGTTCAGGTGACCGAAATAAAGCAATTTTATCCTTTTATCCCTCTTCTGGAAAAAGCATTATTGCGTCATGCAGGGCAGCAAGTCGTTATCAAACAGAGTTTGGGTAAAAAATGCTGTTTTTGGATTGACCTTCAGCAAGGCGAACAAAAAATCACCATCGGTTTTATGCACGAGCGCTTTGGCCCTCGTCCGCCTATAGCTCTTGCCGGTATTCTGGCAACTGGCTGTTTTCTTATTGTTATAGCAAGTATGCTATTAGTTCATCGCATTACAAACAGCGTTAAAAGGCTATCAATTGCAGCCAATCATTTTGGCATGGGAGATTTTTCAACACGAATTCCGGAAACTGGCCCAGAAGAACTTGCATCATTAGCGCATAGTTTTAACCGTATGGCACAAGAGTTGACTCAGCTAATGTCCAACAGAACTGTTCTTTTTGGGGGGATTTCACATGATCTTCGCACGCCCATTACCCGAATGAAAATTGCTCTGGAACTATTGGAAGAAGATGAAAGCAACTCATTATTGACTGGGTTAAAAAACGACCTTTCTGAAATGGAACAGCTAATTCAACAGGCACTTGAGTTAGTCAAAGGGCTGGATAAGCATCCCCCGATTGAAACTGACCTTGATCAATTGCTGGAGAAAATAGTAAAAGACTACCAAAGACAGCATCATATGATAGTAATGGAAACAAAAAAGACCTGTGGAATTCATAAAATACAGGCTGATGTATTGAAACGTGTATTAACTAATTTGCTTGATAACGGCTTTCGATACGGTGGCGATGATCCTGTTAAGTTATCTTGTCTTAAATTAAAAAATAATCTGGTCATTCGCATTAAGGATCAGGGTCCTGGCATCCCTAAAGACAAGATCGAAGCAGTATTCCAGCCTTTCTTTCGCTTAGACCATTCACGCAGCAAAAAAACGGGGGGAAGTGGTTTGGGGTTGGCCATTGTTCGTCAATTGTGCGATATCCATGGCTGGAAAATACAGCTCTTCCCTGGTAAAAGGAAAGGCATAGAGGCCTGCTTAATTATTCCGCTAAGTAATTGATTTAAAAGTATGAGTGTCCTTCATAAATGATATAAATCAAACAATGTCTTTTATTGCCTGTGCAAGTAAGTGATCCAAATAAATGCAGGCACTGGAATGACTAATGCTGTCAGTACTCCAAATTTTATTTACCCCGGCCTGTAAAATATGCGCTTCAGCATCGTCGCAAAATAATGGGTGGGTGACAGCGACATAAACCTGTTTCGCACCCTCCGACATCAATAAACCGGTGGCCATAGCAATGGTTCTGCCAGTACTGGCCACATCATCAATGATGACCACAGGCTTATTATTAAAATCATATTCTGGCAAAGTGATGATTACCTGCTTATCTCCCTGACGTATTTTTTTTGCTACCGCATAATCAAAGCCTATTTTTTTTGCAATGGAAGAAACCCATTGCTGGGACTCTGCATCTGGCCCAAGCAGCACTGCGGTGTCAAACTGCTGTTTAAGGAAATTGCCAATGTTATCAGCTGCAGTCAGATTAATTGCATTATCTATCGGTATGGCCTGGTTCAGTCTTGAAATACGATGTAAATGTGAATCTACAGTAATCACATCATCAAACAGCTCTGCCAGCATCTGCCCGATAATTTTCTGACTGACTGCTTCGCCGGGCTGGTTGGCAATATCCTGGCGCATATAGCATAAATAAGGTGCAGCTAAAGTAACTCTTTTGGCACCCAGCTGTCTGGCAGTTTTTACACACAGCATTAATTCTATCAGCTTATCATTGGGCTGATTAAGGCTGCGACAGATAATCACATGTTCGGGTACAGAAATTGGCAGCCTCAGCAGGCTTTCAGCATCGGGGAAATGATGCAGATATACTTTTTGTACCGGAACATCAAGCGCAGCACCTAAGCGCTGCGCCTGCAGCATGTATTCATCAAATGCAAGAATCAGCATAATTCATCCTCTTTAAAATGCAGTTAACGGTTTTAAAATCTGTTCATTATCACCAAGACTATAGCCGCTATTCTGTTGTGCCAGCTTTTTTGCGAACAGGAAATCTGCCTGAAATTCCGCATGAATCTGATATAAAGGTTCACCTTTTGATACCTTATCACCCATTTTCTTCAATAAATCAACACCAGCTTTTTTCTCCATAGGTGCACCCGCCATACGGGCAATTTTTGCAGTTTGAAAATTATCAATCTGAGTTACAACGCCATCACGGTCAGCACAGACTTGATAATTCAGCTTACCGGGCTCTAAATCAATTGCTTTTTCACCTTGAGCCTTGATAATAGAATTCATCTTAGCGCATGCTCTCCCCGACTCCAATATATCCCTGGCAATAGCATACCCCTGTCCGCCACGGACATCAGGGTCAAATTCAATAATTCGTCCAGCCAGCTGCAAAGATTTTTGACGCAAATCAGCAGGGGCATCAGGATCATTGTTCATCACTTTCAAAACATCCCTTGCTTCAAGCGCAGGGCCAATACCGAATCCTATAGGCTGGCGACCATCAGTAATCATCACCTCTAAGTGAATATTTAGCCGGTCACCAACAAATTCAAACAGCTTGCGCAAAGCCAGTGCCTGTCGCATATGCCTGACTTTAGCCGTTGGCCCGACAGGAATGTCAACAATCAAATGAGTAGAGCCTGCCGCTAATTTTTTTGACAAAATAGATGCCACCATTTGCCCCTGAGAATCTATGCCCAGTGGTCTCTCAACCGAAATCAGCAAATCATCAACAGGTGCCAATTTTGCCGTTCCGCCCCATGCTAAACAGCCACGCTGTTCCCGCACAATCTCCAGCATCTGTTCTGGCGTCAAATTAACATTGGATAAAATTTCCATAGTATCAGCCGTACCTGATGGTGAAGTGATGGCTCGGCTTGAAGTTTTAGGGATCAGCATGCCATGCGCTGCCACAATAGGTACCACTAACATTGATGTTCGATTGCCCGGTATGCCGCCAATGCAATGTTTGTCAGCAACTAACGGTTCATGCCAGTTTAGCTGTTCACCCGTTTGCAACATGGCTCTGGTCAAAAACAGCAGTTCGCTACGGTCAAGATTATTTTGTCCAGAGGCAACCAGAAAGGCAGCCAATTCCATTTTTGAATAGCGTGTTTCAGCAATATCGTTGCAGATATCAGTGAAATCACCCTGATTAAGGTTTTCGCCATTAATCTTACGTCTGACAGCATCCATCGATTTAGGCGGCTCTGCATGATTAACCTTCGCAAGAGTCCCTTCATCTAAATGCAAATGTTCAAATGTCTGCTGCGAGAGGCCCAGCTCACCTGGCAAGACAATAGAATCGTCATCAACCACATTGAGCACGGCCAATAAGGTAGATCCATTGGCGCTGACAAGAATTTTAGATAGTGCCTGAAAGCCTTCTGCCCGATAGATGCTGCATTCACGATTTAGATAGGCGACATTTTCATGATAGGTATCTATTCTTACACTGCGCAGTTTTAAGGTATCAATACTCATAGGATTAATTTATTGAGATAATAACTGCTGATGATCCTCATAAGGCGCTATCTTGTCAACTATATTAGGACTAAACATTCTATGCCGTGACCTATAGGTCTAGCTGATACAGAGTATTTACATTTCCCCCAGCCTCTCTTTAGTAAAGAGGGAGGAGATAAAAAATCAATGTATTTTATTATCAGCCCGTGGCGTATAAACAGCCATGTTAATCTATAGCTTTATCCAGTTTGCAATGGTGACAAACCGTATGAGCAGTTCATCTATATTGATTAAATCTCTGCAAAACCCTGAGCTGTATTCTTATAAGGTTGAATATTTCAAGGTTATTGAAACTCATATCTCCTGGGTGCTACTGACTGGTTTATATGCCTATAAAATTAAAAAACCGCTTAACCTCGGTTTTCTTGATTTCTCAACCCTGGAAAAACGGCGACATTACTGTTTTGAGGAGCTGCGTTTAAACTCTCGATTAGCGACAGACATTTATCTTGATGTTGTTGCAATTAGCGGTACTGAAGACAATCCGGCATTTGACGACTCCAAAACGGTAATTGAATATGCAGTTAAAATGCGTCAGTTTGAGCCAGAAAATACATTTGAGCAGTTACTGGCTCAGAGCAGAATAACACCCGAACAGATAAAACAGCTGGCTAACACTATCGCTGATTTTCACAGCAAAATTAAGATTGCCAAAGCTGATGCTGATTTTGGCAGTGCAGAAATGGTGATGCTGCCGGTACGTGAAAATTTTAACCAGATTTCCCAACTGGAGGGTATCGATAAACCAGACACTTTAAATCATTTAGCTGATTGGAGTGAACAGCAGTATAACTCACTACTAGCCTTTTTTAATCAGCGTTTACAGACTGGGTTTATCCGCGAATGTCATGGCGATTTACATCTCGGCAATATTGCTTTAATTGACAATAAGGCTGTACCTTTTGACGGCATTGATTTTAATCCCACTTTGTACTGGATAGATGTGATCAGTGAAATCGCTTTTCTGATAATGGATTTACAGCATAAACAGCGAGACGATTTGGCTTTTCAGTTTCTCAATAGCTATCTGCGGCACAGTGGCGATTATCAAGGTCTGAAACTGCTACGCTTTTATCTGGTTTATCGTGCGGTTGTAATGGCTAAAGTCAGTGCGATTCGGGCCAGTCAGCGTTCGTCTGCAGAAGAACATCAACTGGATATAGACAAATATCATGCTTATTTACAGCTGGCCAATAACTACACCCAAACATCCAGACCAACAATGATTTTTATGCATGGCGTCTCTGGTTCTGGAAAAAGCTGGCTATCTGAACAAATCACTCGCCGCTATCCAATCATCAGAATACGTTCTGATGTGGAGAGAAAGCGATTGCATAAGCTTTCAGCCCTGCAAATAAGCCATTCTGATATTAATAGCGGGCTGTATAGTCAAGCGTCCAGTGATTTAACTTATAGGCATTTACTGGAACTTTCCAATGTCATTCTTAGCGCCCATTTCAATGTCATTATTGATGCGACTTTCTTGCGGCAACAGCAGCGTAGGCTATTTACTCAGTTAGCTGAACGGTTAAAAATTCCATTTCTTATTGTGTTCACTCAGGCAGATAAACGCACCTTGATTCAGCGTATTGAACTGCGTAAAAAACAGCAAAACAACGTCTCTGATGCAAATCAAAATGTGCTGAAAAATCAGTTAGACAATCTTCATCCATTGAGCATTAAAGAAAAACAGAATAGTATAGCCATCAATACCGGAAAAAGCTCTGATTTGGCTGTATTATGGGGCTGGCTTGAACGATGGATATTATGATTGCGAAGTTTTTTTGATATTGATCAGACTATCTCAAGAAATGCATGGCCGGGTATGCGGTGATTTAGAAGGCATGATCGGGAGCAAAGAAGGCAAGCTAAAATTTGGAAGTTATTCAATTCTCATTTGAGCCATCCTCACTGCTTTCTGGCAATGAATCAATTCACTTTTAATCACACACTATCGTACCTAAAAAAACCGGTTCTAATAAATATATGCCACTAAGATGTGATACAGTAAAAACACGTACGATACATGCTCATAACAGCTTAACGGCAGATCAACACGGAAACCAGCCATGAAACAGTATACCCAGTTTTTTATAGTGATAGCCTCGGTTTTCAGTTTGCTTTCACTGACATCCTGTTCCACTTTGCCATCAAAAATAGAACGGCCTACGATTACGCTGGCCGGAATTGAGCCATTGAATATGACTCTGTTTGAGCAGACCTACAGGCTTAAATTGCGTGTTCAAAACCCTAATGACTTTGATTTGCCCCTAGAGGCCATGAATTATGTTGTTGAATTAAACGACAGTCAATTTGGGCAAGGGGTTAGCCGTCAAAGTGTGACCATTCCAGCTTATGGTAGTGCCATCATTGAAACAGAAGTTATTTCCAATTTGTTTTCTCTTTTTAAACGGCTGCAAGACTTTTCTAAACAGGGGAGCAGAGGGATGAACTATCGGTTATTTGGGAATATCAAAATAGGTCATTGGGGCAATAAAATTCCTTTTGATTATAATGGGGAAATTGACCTGGATCCGACTCACTGATACCCTTTCAGCTAAGCAGAAGATGACTTATGCTATTCCGTTCGCAAAGCATCTATGCACCTGGCTTCACACCATCACGGCCTACTGAAAGAACAATAGTATCGCCTTCTGATAAACCTGACGCTACTTCTATGTAGTTCCAGTTTGCAAGGCCTGAGTTAAATTGTCGCGATTCTAGCAACCCATCATCTGCAATCAATAAAACGCTATTGTTTTCCAGTACGGCTTCAGTAGGCACTCTTAAAGTAGCGGTATGACGAGCAATTAAAACCTCAATATCCGCACTATAGCCTGGCAATAAACTCTTTAAGTCTTTTTGCTCACTAAGAGTGATTTCTACTTCGACTGTACGTGCCTGCTTTTCCTTTTCTAACACATAGGGTGCAATTCGTGTCACCGTCCCCGAACAGCGAGGTTCTGCAAATGCATCCAGAGTAACACAGGCCGTCATCCCAACTTTAATCTGCGGTGCATCTACCTCATCTATCGGAGCGGAAACTTTCAGGCAGCTTATATCCAGCAGATCTATCGGTGGCAAAGTCGGGATGCCTGGCGGTGATGGGGTAACAAATTCACCCAGCTCTGCATTTATTTCAGCCACCGTTCCATCAAAAGGTGCCCGCACTAGGGTTCTTTCTATGGCTTGCTCAACAATGGCCAGGTTTGCCTGTGCAACTTCTATGGCTGCAAGCGATGCCAGGCAGGAAAATGCTTGAGCTTTAGCGCTGGTCGTTGCTTTATCCACCTGATCTTCAGAAATAATATGATCTGCTTTTTTTAGGCTAACTAAACGTTTGGCATCACGTTTAGCTCCCGAAGCCAATTCACAAATCTGCTTTGCTGTGGCTTTATTCACCTTTATTTGTGCCCGCTGCAATTTTACCTGTGCTTTTAAATCGCCATTCCAGACTTCAAGCAACAGCTGCTGCTTTTTAATCTTATCGCCTTCTTTAACGAATAAGGTTAGATTGTGATCGCGAAGCGAGCCACAATCTGAACCGTTTGTTGGACAAGCCCGGTTTACCCTTTGAGATGAATTCCGCTATTGCAAATAGCTTTTTGCTGAACAGCCCGAAT
>Ga0256840_1001120_pt1 | contig 25780 bp, 26 predicted proteins | sample 355202metaG_FD_185969 | JGI IMG/M metagenome (GOLD analysis project Ga0256840, IMG submission 185969) | Hydrothermal vent microbial communities from Mid Atlantic Ridge, Atlantic Ocean - 355-202 | ecosystem: Environmental > Aquatic > Marine > Hydrothermal vents | place: Atlantic Ocean: Mid... | reverse complement strand
AGCAAAATAGGTGTCAAAAGCAGACGTATGAAAGCTGGTTGGGATAATCATTACCTCATTAAAGTACTAAATTTAATGAAAGTTTAATGCGTTTGCCCTGTGTAAGGAGGACAACGTGCTACTCAAGTGTGAAATTATCATTACTTGATTTTCGATGATGTTCTAAATACTGATTTACCATTTTATCAGTTATATTTCCCGTACTCGAACACCCAAATCCTATTGCCTAAAAACACCTATCCCAATATAGATTCTTTAAAATTGGAAACTCTTGTTGGATTTTTTGAGAAGTTTTTACTTTCAATTTCTTTACTATTGTATTAATATCTTGTAACGGACGATACAATATAAATATGATTACTTGAAACAACTCCTATTAAAATTACAATATCTTCTGAATCACAAATCCAAATCAATAGTACGGCTCTACATCGTTTTTGAATATCTCTTCGTAAAACCTGATGCCAGTACTTTGTACTCCAAACTAAATGAACTGTTAATCTAGATACTATATGACTATTTGTTTCTTGTATTGACATAATACAAAGATAAAAAATTTTAGAATCTAAATCGAAACACACTAAAACGCATAGTTTTAACTACATTTGTGACCAATAAAAAGGTTAATATTTTTTTTTAATACATTTATTAAAACATCATATAAAAAAAGTAAAAAGGAAAGTGGGTAATAAAACAAGTACCTTTTTAACAACTTAGGCTCTTTATATATTCTATAGAGCCATCGTAAATTAAATTTATTAATAAGATATGGGTAATAAATAAGCCCTTGAGCTGTTTGATGAATAAACCCTCCGCACGTGTAACCTGTTCCTTGCCAACCAACTTTTTTTAAATCGATTAAGAACTCTTCTTGATAAGGTGTACCCATTCCTACAATTATAACATCAGGGTTTACTTGTGAAATTTGTTTAATCGTATTTTCTCTTTCAAATTCATTTTCAAAATACCCATTGCGGAAACCTATAATCTCAAGATCAGGAAAACCATCTTTAATAACTCCAATAAAATTATTAATAGTTTTTTCTCTAGAACCTATAAAATAGATGCTTTTTTTATTTGATATACAATAATTAAAAACTATTGGCGCTATTGATGTCATGTCAAAACTATACCGAATAATTTTTGATGTAATAATTTTACACAATATAACTAATGAAATGCCGTCAATTAAAATTAAATTGAAATTTTGAAAAAGTTTAGTGTTTTTTCTAAAAAACAAATAACTATATGGATTTAAAAAAGTAATTATTTTGTTTTTTTTATGTAAAATATCGATATTTTTATAATTTATTTTCTTTTTTAAGACATCAATACTATTATTTAACTCCATTTATTTTAACTCATTATTGTAAATTAACAACCCATTATTCAGGACTTCTTTAATGGCAATCTCTTGTGCCCAAATATTCCCTTTCAAATTTGATTGACCTATTCTAATTTTTCTGTATTTTGAAATGTCATGAAATAGAACCTTAGCTACTCTATATTTTTTTAAAGATAACAACTCACTAATTTCAGCATGTTTAAAATAGAAATCTAAATTTAAAAAAGTATTATCGGGTTTTATCAAATGCAACATCATCTTGTTATTTAAATCTTGCTGATTTTCACTAATAATAAATATTTTATTATTTAATAAAGAGATGTAAAAACCATTACTAATTTTAAAAAAGCGACTTTTATTTAACGAGTTTGTAAAATCATCTTCTATTACATTTTTATTAATTAAACTATTCAATTCGTTCTTATAGAATGCTCCTGTTTTGTTTTTTAAAAAAATTTCTTTCGCCCATATATTGCCTTTACTTATATTAGTAGGGTCAAATTGCCCAATTCGAATTTTCTTATACAAATTTAAATCAATTTTTATGTGAATTATTGCAATTTTTTTAAATATTCCTTTTTGTGAGTTTTTAACTAAATATTTTTCTTTTAAGAAAGAGAAGTTGTCAAATGTATCATCTTTTTTTATTAGATGAAACATGAATTTATTATCTGAAAAACCCAACTTAGTATCGGAAAGTAAATAAAAATCATCTAAATACACCAAGGCGGATATATTATTAATTTCAAAATAGGTACCGTTTTCTAAAGCGTTATTAAAAGATATTTCAAATTTAGTTTTTAGTACGTTTTCTTTTTTATTACTACATGAATTAAGAAGAATTAAACTTAAAATTAATATTATTTTATTTAAATAACTTACCTTTGTCATTAGTATTGTTTGTTTGTTACAAACAAAGGTACTAAATATAATTAAAGCTGTGCGAAAAACTATTTTAAATTTCATAAAATCTAATTGGCATACTGGAGGTTTATTTTTTTTTATTTTCTTTAGTGATTTATTAACTTCAATATGGTTACAGGAAAAATTTAATTATTCTTTTTTGGTCAAAAGTTTTAGTATTATTTTTTTATTTTTTTATATAGAAAGAAAACTAATATGGTTTTTATTACTTTCGTATTTGTTAATTAGTATAGGGTTGGTTTTCAATTATCAAGATGATATAATAAAACGAACTGCATTATTTTTCGAATATTTTTCAGGAATATTAATTCTTAATTATTTCATTAAAATCAACTCGAAAAAAAAAGTAAAACAGGCGCTATATATAATTTTTATTTTTTATATAATAAATATATTTGTTGCCTTTTCTTTTCAGATTGATAGCTTTAAAACATATTCGCATCGCTTTGGGTTTATGCCTTTGTTTAGCTCTCAAAATGAGTTTTCTTTTATTATGATTGCAGCAATTATATTTTTTTATAATAAATTGATTTTACAAAAAAATAAATTTAATTTTTTTTTATTAGCTTGTTCGATTATAGCATCATCTATTGTAGGAACAAAGGTACTGTATCTTTTTATATTGATGTTCTTTAATATTATAATCTATAAAAAAGTACAATTTAAAAAGTACTCACTGTTTGTAGTAATTATCATTGTATTAAATTTAGTTTTTCTAGACATATGGCGTAAAATCATGAATAATCACTTTAAGAATCTAGTAGGCTTTTATGAAAAACACGGATTTTTAAATACTCTTTCTAGTTTTAGGCTTGAGTACCTACAAGATAGATTAAGTTGCCAAGCGACCAATTTCAAAAACATTAATTATCTTTTTGGAGGTAGCGTGTTAAGTTGCATAACAGAAATGTCATTTATTGATATTTTTTTATTTTTTGGTTTTATTGGTGTTATTTTATACGTATATATGTATAAAATATTTGTTTTTAATTCTTTAAAGCTAGATTTTGTGGCTTCTTTTTTTATTATTTCAACAGTTTTGTTATCTTTTCTTGGAGGTTACTATTTTGAAAATTTCTCAGCACAATTTTATTTCATGAGTGTTCTATATGTTTTTTATCATAAGCCAGTAGAGAATAAATGAAAAGTAGATAAAGCATAAAGTTATAATATACTCCCATTTGTCTATCTAATAAATTTTCAGTAGATAAGACTATTAAATATGAAGAGAATAAATATAATGATAAGTACCTGTTTTTTTTATAAACTTGATTAAAAAGGAATACAGTACTGATTATGAATAGTAAAAATCCTATAATACCAAATTCATATAAAATCGTTAAATATTGATTATGTAAGTTTTTTTTGGCATTTATTTTTACAGCTGTGTCGTAAGAATATCGATTTGGATTTTCTAATAAATTCTTTTCAATTGTCCAGCCGTAAATTGTTTTTTGAGAAGCTAAACCATAACCTAATAGAGGCTTATTTTTAATCTGTTCAAGCGCACTTTTCCAAAGCCATACCCGTTGAGAGATACCATTCTCTTTAAACGTACCCATTTCTAAATTGTCTGTCACTTGCTTAAATCTTGAATTACCAATAAACACCCCAAATACAACAGAACAAATAACTAAACTCATTAATGTTGCAGAAATTTTGACACTGATTTTTTTATTGAATAATAATGATAGATAGATTCCAAACATAGTAATGATAATTATTTTTGTTTGAAGTAATAAGATAAATGTAGTAAATGTAATTAATAAAATAAGTTTATAACTAGCAATAATTTTAGTTGGGTAAATTAACATAAGTATAATTGCAGTCAGTATAAAAAGGGAGTAATATGTTGGGTGAATATGTAAAAAAGAACTTAAATCAGCGTAAAATAATTTTACTGTACCACAAGTAATATACGTATAGCTTAAATAAATCAAAGTTAACACCATTGATGTAAGCACACCAATTACAAAGCTATTAATAAATTTACTTAGGTTTAAATCAGTTAATAAATCTGTTCCTATTATTAAAAGGGGAATAAAAAAAGTGGGAGATAATCTTATCAATAATTTTAACGCCATATCTTTATTTGGAGAGAAATAATAACCTGCTAAATACATTATAAATAAAAATGATAATAAAAATATAATTTTTAATTTTTGATTGTCATAATTTTTAGCTTTTATATGAAATAAACTGGCAATGGAAAAAAGCAGCAAGGCCATCGAAGAAAAAAAAGGTGTTAGTGTAAAACTAAATGCTACTATATATGTTGAAGCGTGTAGGAGTTTTCTTGAAAAAATACTATTTAACATGACTTTTATTATTTGAGACTAAAATTAAAATGGAAATAATAAATAGGTTAAAAATCATATTAGAATAAAAAAGAATTAAATACAAAATTGAAATCATCAGTGATTCTGTGTTTTGTTTTGCAATTCTATATAAATATAAAAAAAACACTAAGCTGCCTAAAACTCCCCAATCTATAATTATTCTAAAAAAATCATTGTGCGGGAATAAATCTTTATTTAAAATATCTTTAACTAACAGTCTAGAATACTCATTACCTCTTCCAAACAGTATTTCTCCCACGCTACCTTGAAAATATTCTATTCTCATTATGCTTGATAGATAATTACGTAACGCAAATGAAGAATCTCTTCCTCCTTTATATCTTGAAACTAACATTTCGGGATAATAACTTGCAATTAATTCATAAGCTGGATATATAAAGAAGAGTGTCCCAAAAACAATCAAAAAAAGATATTGTTTTTTAATTTTGTTAGTATTAACAGCATAGATTATAAATGGATATACTATCATAAAGGCTAGTGTTAATCTAGTTTTACTCAACAAAGTGAAAATAAAAACAAGTGTATATATAAAAATTCGTTTCCAAATTCTAGTTTCAAACTTTAAATCAACTAAAATATATGATATAATTATAAAAGCAGAATATACTGTTGGTGAGCCTACAAAGCCATTAAACCTGTTGCTAATTGCTATAAAACTGAAATCAAATGCAATTAAAAAGACGAAAGAAAAACTTACATAAGTTGTGAAAAAAAAAATTAAATTCTTTTTTGAAAACTTTTCATCTGTTTTATTTGAAGAATAAATGAATAATTGAAATATAAATATATAGATTGTAAATAATACAGGTAAGCTATATCTTACTGAGCTAAAGTTGATTGTTGAAATAATTACAATAAAAAAAACAATTAATACATTAAGCTTTTTTTTAATTATTAATTTACCTCTATAAATCATTAGAATCATGATTATAATTAAAATTAGAAAAAAATAAGGAGCTGTAATGAAAAAAGGCTCTATATTAAATAAATAAATAAGCCCTAGTATAACTGGATATAAAAAGGTTATCTTTTCTAATAAATCCACATTATTTTTTATTTTTATTTTCAACTTTATATATCTGTATATTAAAAATATGCGCAAATATAATGTTTTATTAAGTGAAAGTTTGTATATTTGTGACGATAAATTAAAAACCCCTTGATTAATAAGGGTTTAAAACATTAGATCAGTTAGGTGTTTTACCTTTTTTAAACTTAATAAGCATATTTATTATGAAAAAAAAATTATTACTATTATTATTGCTACCATTAATACTTTTTAGCTGCCAAGAAGATGAGGATTCAAATCAAAATATTGATACAAATAATCTTGAACTTATTATTGATAATTATACCTATGATGGAGAATGGATAAGTTCTAAACTAAATTGGAATATGCTAGATGACAATGTTGTTTATAAATATTTTTTATATTACGGTCATATATCTACAGAAGGAAGAAATGCTTATTCTAATGGCAATGGTATTCCTGAGCTAGTACATTTTAGCAATCTAAACTATCCTTATACTATTAAAGTGGTTGCCTATAATAATGATGGAGGCACTACTACAAATGAGTTTAGAATTACAACCCCTTCCATCCAAGATTTTGAAGGAATGCCAGAAGTGGATGTGAGTGCAAGTTATATTGGTTATTCTGCAATAAATTTTAATATAGAAGGATTAGATTACAGTTTTCAAAACAAAATTTATTTAACCAATGGATATGATGTAAGAGAATTGTTTGCCGAAAATTATCATGAACAAACATTACTTGTTAATAATTTACCAATTTTTTATTACCTTGGTGTAGAGAAAGGGGCTTCTTATATGTATGGGATAGAAGTGGATGTTTATAATGACAATAATGATATTTTATTGATTAGGAAATACAAATTTTCTACATATACAAAAACAGTATATAAGCTTCCAGATGATGATTTAGTTATGGAAGTTTTTAACATTCAAGATAATTCAGTTAATGTAACTGCATACAATAATACTGATATTACTACATACGATCCTACTTCGAATGGAAATGTAGCTGAAAATTTTAAAGTATATTTAAATAATAATTTGTTGGGTACATATCAATGTTATTTTGATGGGTCTTTTGGTAGCGCTAGTTTCCCTTTAATCGATGGTTTAGATCCAAATACAATTTACACAATAAAAATAGAAGTTGATTATAATAATGACCTTGTAAATACTGATTACGAGGATGATTTTAATATGACTACATTTAAAGAGTCTGAATTTACTACTTACCAAGACCCTTTAGTTTCAAATTTAGATGTCAATATTGATAATATTTATTCAAATGGATTTGACTTTAGATGGAGAACTGATTTGTCTAATTTATATAATTGTAGTATTTATGATTATGATTATGAATTTATTTTAGAAATAGATGGTGTTAATGTGATGACTTTTGATTCATCTCAAACAACTATTAATGTAGAAAACTTGAATTCAAATACTACATATTCAGTTAAATTAATATGTAATTTTTACCTAGGATATGGTAATGTTATTGAAACTAGAGTTAATGAGTTTGATATAACTACTTTGTAAAAGCAACTTATTTTTGTAATATTCTATTTGACTTAATCAAGAAATTTGCAAAATCAAAATCAAGTTGATTATCAATATCTACTGAATGTGTTTTACTCATTACAAATTTGATAGTTTTTTTAAAACTCATTGAATTATCATTTAATAAGGAGTTTACTTTTATAATATATATAGAACCATTATATTCATAAACAACGGGGCAATCTTGACGTCTAGTGAAATTAGCATCTTTACTCTTTTCTAAAAATCCTTTATCATTTTCTTCAAATAAAACATAGTATGGATTTGATGAGGTTTTTTTTACTGAAACAACCATATCTACATTTGTTTCAATTGCTTTTTTTATAGCTAAATCAATATCTCCTTTTTTTCTAAACGGAGATGTTGGTTGCAATAAAACAATGAAATCAAAATTGATGTTTTGTGTTTTATAAAATTCTATTGCGTGTAATAATACATCTTTGGTAGTAGCTGAATCTGTTGCTAAATTTTCTGGTCTTTTAAAAGGAATTTCCGCTCCGTATTGTTTTGAAATAGCAATAATTTCATCATTATCAGACGAAACTATGACGTTAGAGATTAGCTTGGATTCTAAAGCAGATGCTATACTCCAGGCTATTAGAGGTTTATTTCCAAGAATTTTAATATTCTTTTTTGGCAAACCTTTACTTCCACCTCTAGCAGGTATGATGGCTAATATATTCATTTAAAATTTTATATTTTTTATATCTTTTTGAGCTTTCTCAAAATCTATATGTTTACCTATATCCAACCAATAATCTGTAATTGGAAAATGCAATATTTTTTTATTCTCTGCAATTCCTTTTTCTAATAAATCAGTTGCGTTAAAATGCGTATTTTGTGGAATAAAATTAACCATTTCTTTTTTGAAAATGTAAATTCCTGCATTTGAATAATACGTGTAAGTTGGCTTTTCTTTTAAGCCTGTAACTTTATTACAATCTGATTCTACAACACCATAAGGTATTTGCACTTTATAATCGGTTGTTGCTATTATCATGTCGGCATTGTTCGAAACCAATTCTTTAAACATTGCTTCTAGGTTAATATTAGTTAATAAATCCGAATTCATTACCAATATATAATCATTATGAAATTGTTTTATTTGTTTAACAGCACCAATTGTCCCTAAGGGTTCATTTTCTGTTATATAAGAAATATGCATTTCCTTTTCTGAACCGTCTTTGTAATAGTCTTCAATGATGTTTGCTAAATAGTTAACCGATAAAGTTAAATGAGAAATACCATAAGATTTAAGTAAATCTACATTGTATTCCATTATGGGCTTACCTCCAATTTTGAGCATTGGTTTAGGTGTGTTTTCGGTTAAGGGCATTAATCTTGACCCTACTCCTCCAGCCATTATTACAGCATCTATTGGTAAAATGGTTTTTACTTTGTTGAAATTTATTATTCTTGATAATACACCATTTTCATCTAAAACAGGAAGGATTTTAAGTTTTTTTTCTTTTATGAAATCTAATTTTTCTTTTTCATATTTACCTTTGTTTAAAAATGTAAAATTTATATTCATAAATTCAGCAAGGGAATTGTTATTTCCCAATCCATTAATTAATCCTCTACGAATGTCGCCATCTGTAATTGTGCCTACAATTTTATTATTTTCTTCTATGAAAAGTGTTTGTATTTCTACATTAGCATCTAATTTTACTAATGCCTCTTTTAAGGTGGCGTTTATGTTTAAAATGATATTATTAATCATATTGTTTTTAATATTTCAATTATTTGTGAAGCGGTTGTTCCGTTACCATAAATATTTTCTTTTTCAGGAATAGGTTTGGTTTTAATTTTTTCAGCAACTTTTAAGATATCATTTTTTGTAATTGGAGTAGTAATTATATTCTTAGTTTCAATTCTACCTTTTTGTCTATCTCCCAAATTTATCACAAATTTAGGGAAAAAAGAAGATTCTACAAAACCACTTGATGTATTCCCCAACAGAAACGAACAATGTTTTAAACATGATAAATAGCCTAACATTCCAAAAGATTCTATTATTTTTATTTTAGGATTTAATTCTTTATATTTTATTATTTCATCTCTAATCATTTGCCCCATCGTATCTGTATTAGGCATTGTGATTACAATTTGGTATTCTTCTTTTAATACATCAAAACTATTTAATAATTCTTTGATGTAAATTTTATTTTTTTCAAACGAAACTGTTTCTGGATGAAAAGTAGATAAAATAGTAGGTTTGGATAAATCTATATCAAATTTTTCTTTAAAATTAGCAATAGATAAAAAAGTTATTTTTGACAAATTATCAATGCTTAATGCGCCTACATTAAAAACTTTTATATTTTTTTCGATAATACTTTCTGCTCTTTTTTTATATTTATCTGTTGAAACAAATAAATATTTTGAAAACAATGAAATAGAATGTCTGTAAGCATTGTCAATAGCTCCAAGAGTTGTTTCTCCTGCGTGAAAATGTGCGAATTTAACATTAAATGGTGTGCCAGAACAAACTGCTGCAAACATTTCAAACCTGTCTCCTAAACAAATTACTAAATCGAATTTATTATAATTCCAAAATTTTGAAAATATAATCGTTGTTTTTCCTATACCTTTTGAAATGTCTTGAGCAGAATCTGAATTTGGAACGGTTTCTAATAAATGAACTTTTTTAAAATTATATTTTTCTATTTCTGTAATAGTGTAACCATGTTTTTTAGATAAGTGTGTCCCAAAGGCAATAATTTCTAATTTAAAAAACGAATCTCTCTGCATTGCTTTCAATAAAGGTAAATAAATACCAAAATCGGCTCTTGAACTTGTTAAAACACCTATTTTCATATCAATTCATCTGCTTTATAATCTTTATTTGCAATTGTTCCTAAAACATCATACCATTTCATTGCCGAAATTCCTGTTCCTGGTCTTTTTACGCTAATATTATTTTCTGTAAAAGCACTTCCTTTTTTAATATCTACGCTTGCAACAATGCTTTTTCTTGCTATTGTAATATTTTTTTGTTCGCTTTTACTTGGTGTTTTTATCCCATTTCCTAAAGCTTTTTCAATATTTCTAATGGCTGTAACCATTGCTTTTAGTTCATTAGGTTCTAAAGAAGCTATATGATCTGGCCCTTCCATTGCTCTGTCCAGTGTAAAATGTTTTTCTATTACTTTTGCACCCAAAGTAACTGCTGCAATAGGGACTTCAATTCCTAAAGTATGGTCTGAATAACCAATTTTCACTCCTAATTCTTTTGCTATACTCAACATTGCGGTCAAGTTTACATCTTCCATTGGTGTTGGATATTCTGTATTACAATGTAAGATAGTGATATTTTCTTTTTTAATGCCGTTTTTTCTTAATACATTAAAAGCACTTTTCACTTCTTTCATTGTTGCCATTCCTGTACTCATTACTATGGGAAGTCCTAAATTAGCTACTTTTTCAAGATAAGGTAAGTTGGTGATTTCTCCTGATGGTATTTTGTAAAAATCAATTTTATCTTTTAAAAATTCTATGCTTTCAAAATCGAAAGCAGTAGATAAGAAATTTATATTTCTTAATTCACAGTGTTTTATTAACTTAAAATGATCCTCAAATGATAATTCTAACTTTTTTACCATTTCTAATTGAGTTTCATCTTCTTTATTAGTGTTTTCAATTTGATAAACGGCTTTTTCTGCAAAAGTAGAGATACAATTTTCTGCTATAAAGGTTTGAAACTTTACATAATCTGCACCAGATTTGGCTGCGGCATCAATTAATTTTATTGCTAAATCGATGCTTCCATTGTGGTTCACACCAGCTTCTGCTATTATTAAAGTTTTACTCATTATCTTAATTTTTTTACAGGACTCCCAATGTAAACCCCTTCTTCTTCTATATTTTTGGTTACTAAAGAACTTCCTCCAATTGTTATATTAGATGTTATTTTTTTGTATTGTAAAATAGTTGTTGCAGTTCCGATTAAATTTTTATTTCCCAATTCTACTCCGCCAGAAATATTTACAGATGGATTAATGACATTATAATTTCCTATGATTGTATCATGACCTATTGTACAATCTAAATTTATTAGATTACAATTTCCAATTTTAATATCTGTTGTAAATGTATTGGACGCACAAATTATATTTCCTTGTCCCAATTCAATATTCTTCCAATCTCCTATAACATTTGGGTGTATTAAATTTGGAAAATTAATATTTTTGTTAATTGAAAATTTATTATACAATTTTTCAATCAATATAGGTAAACCAATACCAAAAACAATATTTATTTCTTTTTCTATATTTAATAACCATTCATCATTTTGATAAATCTGATAATTTCCGTTATATTCTCCAATATTCGAATCTATGAATCCTAATAGATTCCATTGCTCATTTTCTTTGTTGATATCATCAATTAAAAAAGCAACCTCCTTGGCAAATCCTCCAGAACCTATAATTACTATATTTTTCATATATTATTATTAAGATTTTCAATATCCATTAAGAACTATTATTAAGATTTATTATTTTTTATTTTATCCTTACACTGCTAGTTATATTCACAACTCGTTCTTCTAACCATTCAGCATTTGTTAAATCTGCTTTTGGACTTTTTTTAAACATTTCTAAATTATTCATTAACCCCCAAACAGGCCTTGTCATTATTCCGTTAGTATTGGTGAAATTTAAAAATTCATCTCTTGCTTTTTTATCTTCTAATAAAACTGCATTTAGCCAATAATTTGCTTTTGTATTTTTTTTTTCTCTTACTAAAGTAATATTTTTTTTATTCTTAAAAAAATCAAAATACAAATTAGATAATTCTCTTTTGTTTTCTACATAAAAATCCAATTGTTCTAGTTGAGCACAAGCTAAAGCTGCATTCAAATTTGGCATTCTATAATTATAGCCAATATGGTCGTGTTTATACTCCCATTTGTGAGGTATTTTTGCTTGGGTGGAAAGGTGTTTTGCTCTTTTGGCTAATTCTTCATCGTCTGTAACAATGGCACCACCACCACCAGAAGTAACGGTTTTATTTCCGTTAAAACTAAAAGTGCCTAGTAAGCCAAAAGTGCCTGTATGTTTTCCTTTGTAATAAGAACCCAAAGATTCTGCTGCATCTTCTATTATTGGTATATTATATTTATTGCAAACTTCTACTAATTCATCAATATATAAAGGTAAACCAAAAGTATGCATTGGTACGCAAGCTGCAATTCTTTTTCCAGTATTCTTATTATAACATTTTCCATTTCGAATTTCTGCTATTTGTGCTAAATGTTTTGCCAATAAACTAGGAGATAATCCCAAATTATCTCTATCAACATCTACAAAGTGAGGTGTTGCATTGCAGTATGAAATGGCATTTGCCGTAGCAATAAAAGTTAAAGATTGAGTGAGTACTTCATCTTCTGGTTTAACACCAGCTAATAGTAAAGCAAGATGTAACGCATTTGTTCCGTTCACCAAAGCAATTGCATATTTAGCACCTGTAATTTTGCACATTTTTGATTCAAACTTATCTACATAAGTACCAACAGATGATACAAAAGTAGAATCAATAGCATCCATTACATATTCACGTTCTTTACCTACAAATCTAGGTTCGTGCAATGGAATAAAGTCTTTTTTAACTTTAAAAATTTCTCTTATAAATTGTACTAAATCGTTATACATTATAAACATTTGCTTTATATTGTCTTAAATTTTCTTTATCACTAAACCATTCAATTGTTTTTTGTAAACCTTCTTTTAAAGTATGTTCAACTTTCCAATCAGTATGTTTGATTATTTTTGTATTATCTCCAAATAATCTAAAAACTTCAGATTTTTCAGGTCTAATCCTATTTTCATCATGTACAATTTTAGCATCTGGATTAATAATTTCTATTAGTGTGTCTGCCATTTTTTGCATACTAATTTCTGAATTGGTTGCAATATTGCATTCATGACCAATAAGACTATCTGAATTAGCTATTTGGATAAAGCCTTTTACCGTATCTTTTACAAAAAGCAAATCTCTAGTTGGAGTTAAATCGCCGAGTTTAATTTCTTTAAATCCATTTAGTAACTGGGTTATTATCGTGGGGATTATAGCTCTTGCAGACTGTCTAGGTCCGTAGGTGTTAAAAGGTCTTACAATGGTTATGGGTGTATTAAACGATCTATAAAATGAGTCTGCCATACAATCAGCGCCTATTTTTGAAGCAGAATATGGAGATTGTGGTTGTTTTGGGTGTAGTTCGTCTATTGGCACATATTGTGCTGTACCGTAAATTTCAGAAGTAGATGTTACTAATACTCTTTCAATATTTAACTCTTTTGCAGCTTGAATAATATTAAGAGTTCCTTTCACATTGGTGTCAACATAACTGTCAGGAGAATGATAAGAGTAAGGTATAGCTATTAGAGCTGCCAGATGGTAAACAATATTACATCCTTTCATTGCTGTTCTAACTCCATTTGGATCCCTAACATCACCTGTAAATATCTCGATTTGATCTAGTAACTCTTTAGAAAAACTATCTAACCAACCCCAAGAATTGAATGAATTGTAATAGCAAAATGCTTTAACCTTATATCCCTGACTTAATAACTCTTCAACTAAATGGCTTCCAATAAAACCATCTGCACCTGTAACTAATACTTTTTTCATTAACTATAATTTTCAATTAAACATTTTTCAAAGATAAGTTTTTTTCCAAACTCCCCTATGTCTTAGGAGTTTTTTTGTCCAAATATAAGTCGTTTGACTGTAAAAAGAAAGTATTGGTTTTTTTGATAGCCCAATTGTTATTATGTCTTTTCTTGGATATTTAGATTCTAGTAAATACATCACTATTGATGAGGAGAAGTTTACAATTTTTAAATACTTATTAAAGTTAATATCTTCGCCTAATATTTTATGGTCTAACATCTTTATTTGAGGTATATTTTTTAATATATCTTCTAGTTCATTTATATTTTCTCTTGGATGAGGTTTGATAAACATAATTTGTCCTTTTTTTAAATATTTATCTTTTAAACTTAAATATATTTCTTGTTTAAATATTAATGATTTCCCTAAATCTTGTTCTGGAAAAGAAAAAAATAATATATTTTTTCTCTCTGTATGGTCAGTAATTAATTGTTCCGTTTTTAATTTAAATTTTATATACTCAACATTAGTTCTTTTGCTTGGTAGCATTTCTGGATATCTACAATAAACTACGCTAATACGTTTATCTGTTCCAAAGCGAGTTACGTAGTTTATTTTATGTCCCATTAAGATTTCACTAAATAGGTAATAAAGTGGCTTTAAAAATTTAGTTTTAATTTTTTCATTTACATAATAACCAGTTCCCTCTTCAACTGCAATTAATTTAACATTATTAGTCTTACACATTTTATTTAATAATAATTGTGTAAAATTATCCTTTTCAGTCCCTATTGTTATAATAATTTTAGAATTGAATAAGTAGTTGTTTTCCAGTTTTTCAATAAATTTAGTTATAGTTTTTAATTTATTTCTTGTAATTAGGAACTCTTTAAAAGGGTTTTTCAATATTGAATCAATAGAAAATTCAATATTGGGGTGTAGGAGTGTATGCTTGGAATTTATTTCATCAAAGATATTTTTAGAATAAATAATTAAGCTACTATCAAGCTGCATATCAGTTTTAAATAAATGTTTCATCACTTTAAAATGAAAAGGAGTTAATATAATATAGATGTTTTTTATCTTTTGCTTCATTTTTAATTTGTTAATCTATAATAATAACTTTTCGTTAACAGTAGTAAAATACTACTTACTAAAAAGGTGAAAGCTGCTCCAGTAATTCCATAGATAGGTATTAATATAATATTACAAATAATATTAAAAACAGCTACAAATAGTGTGGATTTAACTATACTTAATTCTCTTCCTTTAGCAATAAGAATATAGTGATACGAGAAACTAATATTTAAAAATAGCCCTCCTAAAAGTAAAATAAAAAATATAAGTTGATGAGGATAAAGCTCATTTTTATCTATGGTTTTCAAAATCAAAGGCAATGTAAACCAGAAAAAAGCACCATATAAAATGATAATTAACGAAGATTTTATTATTATTTGGTTTTTAAGCTTTAAAATATTTTGTTTATGATTGTCATTAACTGCATGAAATATTTTTGGATATGTAAAAGAAATTATTAGAGTGAAAATTACTACATTAATTAGATTGTATAGCTGAAAAAAAATAGAATAAATTCCAAGATCAGTTTTTCCTAAAAAATAATCTATTAAATATCTATCTGAATATTCTACTATTTTAACACTTATTGTGGAGATAAACATAACTAAACCAACTTTAAGCCCTTTTTTAATCCATTGATTATCAATTTTAGTATCAAAAAGAAGTTTAATGTTTGGGAAATAAAGCATACCTGTAAATACACTCAGAATAGCTGAAAACAACCATAAAATTAAAATGGTTTCTAGATTTAATTCTGAAACTTTAAATAAAAACAAATATCCAGATAGAGCTATAGCCCAAACCCCTGTCCTTAGAAAGAGTAATAAATTAGCAAATAGTGTTTTTTCAAGAATTAGATACATTCTAAAAAGCTCTTGACCCAAGTGTTCAAAAAACAATAAACTAATTATTAAGAATATATAATAAATTGAGAAAAACGTTTTAAAAAAATAAAAATACCCAACTATCAAAAATGAAATAAACACAAAAATAACTGAGTGCAGGAATAATTGGTTTTTAAGTATGAAAATTGAACTCTCTTTTTTTTTTACTATTCTTCTTGAGGAATAAATATAAAAATCAAATCCAACCAACATAACTAATAAAGTTATTGTTGTTGCTAGTAGAGTATATTCTCCTTGTAGTTCTAAAGACAATTCTTTTGTTATAAAGAAGGTAAGAGCAAATCTTCCCAACAAACTTATCCCTCTTAAAAATAAAGCTAAAAACTTATGAAAATTCATTTATTAAAAGGTTTAAACCTTATTATTGATATTTATCTAAATATTTATTAAACTGAAAGAGTAAAATAGCCAAAATCATTAATAATCCTGCTAAAAAACCATATTTCATCCATTTTGTGGCTATTAAGTTCTTCGGTTGATAACCCAATTCAAACTCTACAATAGTATTAGTAATAAAAGCAGAGCGTATGATATCTTTATTTACATTTTTTAATTGATGTGAAATGGAATTAGCCTGATTAAACAAAGTTATATCAGGGTTTTTAGGATTCCTTTTATCAGAAAAATTAATGTTTGTTCCGTTTGTATTTGTGTTTTTTGCATTTAACAATGCAACTTCTTTATATACTTTTCTTAATGAATCAATAACTGATAAATTTTTAGTTAACAATTCTTTTCTATTATCCAATTCTACCTTTTTAATGTTTAATAAATTGTTAAAATAATTATTATGAACTAATTTAGAAACTCCACTATTTAATTTATAAAAAATTGTTTGTTCTTCAGAGAAAGCGGTTATTTTTTGTAAACGATAATCTGGATCTTGAAGTTTTTTAGCATAAATTTGTGGAGTTAAATCTTTTGTATAGATAGTGTCTGTATGCTGTATGTAGTAATCAAATTCTTTAATTAGATTAACCTCTTTGTCAAAAGGCTCTATAGAAAAACCTTCTATTGTTTTTGCTTCTTCCTGAGAAATATTAAAAATAGAAGCTAATTTTTTATACGATTCAGTTTTCACTAAAGTATTTAATTTATTGACTTGATTGTATAATTCATGACCACTACCAAAATTTGTTTCAATAATAGAATCAGATTGATAAACAGGATTGTCATCTTTCTCTAAAAAATATCCTATTCCTGCACCCAATATAGAAGCAATTACAATTTTAATAAAATGTTTTTTTAAAAAAATTATTGAAACAATTAAATAATGGAATATACTTTTAAAAAACCCACCAATAGCCTTAAACAAGTTGCTAAACCCTTTACCTATCAATTGAAACAATTTTCCTAAATCTATTTCTTCTGATGTGTTGTTTGTATTTTCTCCCATAACTAATTAAATATTTGTTCTAAAATTTTTTGTGTTATTATATATGTTGGTTTTACACCTGTTGTTCCTAAACCACCAGAAGCTAATGTGCTTCCTGTTTCTAACGGATTATCAGATGCATAATACGCATATCTTACTTGTACATCTTTACCAATATTACCTCTAATTTGTGAGGCTGCTTGAATGGCTTTTTGGTAATGTGCACCTTCCATTTCTAAGCCAATGGCATTCCATGTAGAATTTTTAAAGAATTCTAATAGGTTTTTGTTTTGTAGCGATGTGCCTAAAACACTCACCATTGTTCCTTCAAAAACACCTAAATCAGAATTTTCAAAATCTTCTTTTGAAAGTTCGTTTTTAAACGGATAATTATCTGCTGTACCTTCAAAGAAATGCGCAGAAGGTATCATAATATCGCCTTTTCCACCTTGTAAAATTCCTGCTTTTCCCATAATAGAAACAGATTTCACATTCAAATGATGCAGTTTTCCTTTTTCGCAAGTGTAAGGTTTTAAAAGTTCGTCCATTGTTTCGTAGGCTTGTTCGCCAAAGGCGTAATCCATTACAATTAAAACAGGTTTATTTTTATTTGTTACCTTATAATTAGATTTTTGAAAATCAATTTTATCAGTATCAATAATTTGAACATTAATATTTGTACCAGATTTATCTTTAATATAAATCAAGCCCATTTTTGATGCTGCTTTTTTAATTTTTTTACGGAAAGCTTTATTTTTTTCTTCACTTAAAAGTTCAAACAAGGCAATACCTTCATTATTTTTAGCTTCTTCTGGCAAGAAAATAGGAGCGTAAATACTGTTCATTACACTGTGCATATTGGCACTTATAATATGAATTTCTCTATTTAAAAGCCCTGCTTTTTCTAAATTTTGTTTAATAGAGTCTGCCCAAACTTCTCCATAAATATGATGACCAATACGCTCTCTTAAAGTAGCAGAGAATTTTATGCTTCGTTTATCACCTTCTAATGTTTCTTTAATGGCGAGTTTTCCCATCCAATAAATAAGGCTAAAAAATCTATTTTTATTGTTGTATGTGGCAAAGTCTTTATCTGCTTTTTTTATTTCTGAAAAAGTTCTTCCTAAAATAGTGGCTACGTGAGAAAGTAATACTTCACGTTCTTTTGTTGCAATTTTACGATTGTTAAGAACAATATCTTCCAAAAGTTGCCATTCTCTTATGGTTTTTCCTTGTTCGTTTAGTAGTACGTGATCTTTTATTTTATTTGCTTCAATAAATAAAAAGGTAAGGTGTGTTAATATATCATAAACATCAGAGCGACCTCTAGTAACTTCAATATTCATTTGATGACTGTCTATTCTATAACAATTTCTTCTTCTTTTAGACGGAATAATAGTTTCAAAACCTGAATGAGAAAAGCCTTCATCTGCTGTTAAGTCTATAAACTGGCATTCTTCTATACCAATAGGTAATCTATCTATAACGTACAGTAAACCGTCTAATTCTGTTTTATTTTCGGCAATAGAACCATAAATTTCTGGTCTTAAAGACAATAAAGCTTCACGCAAAGTTTCACCAGAAATTCCCATAGGTTTGTAAAAACCTCTGTTGAATAAATGACGCATTGCAATATACAGTCGTTCAATGGCGTTAGATGATTCTTGTGCTTTAGTTTGAGTAATTTTTATCATGTTCTTTTCAAATAGTTTGCAAAGATACTTATTTTAATAAAACTAATGATAAACTGTAATGTAAAAATAATCATACAATAGACAGATAGAGTTAGTTCTTCTTCTAACGAGATAAAGGTAAAAATATTGTAATTTTAAATACTTTTTACGATTAGGGTGTTTTTTGCTTTTTCAGCAAGTGTTTTCGCCTTGTTGAGGTCTTGATGAACAACTGTAATGTGTCCCATTTTTCTGTTTGGTTTTGTTTGTTTTTTTCCATAAATATGAGGAGTAACTCCTTTAAAGGATAAAATTTCATTCATATTTTCATAAACCACATTACCAGTATAATTTTCAGCGCCAACTAGATTTACCATAACCGAAGGTAATTTATTATCGGTATTTCCTAACGGAAGATTTAAAATTGCACGCAAATGTTGTTCAAACTGATTAGTTATAGAAGCTTCTATGCTAAAATGACCACTATTGTGTGGTCTTGGAGCAACTTCATTAACTAAAATTTCATCGTTTTGGGTTAAAAAGAGTTCTACTGCTAATAAACCAACGTGTTGAAAAGCTTTAGCCACTTTTAAAGCAATTTGTTGCGCTTTTTGTTCAATTTCTTTTGATATTCTTGCAGGACATAACACATATTCTACCTGATTTGAAACGGAATTAAATTCCATTTCAACCACAGGATAAGACACAATTTCACCTTGATTATTTCTAGCAACAATCACGGCTAATTCTAATTTAAAATCAACTAATACTTCTGTGATGCACGCAGTGTTTGGAAGAGTGTTTAAATCAGTAACCGAATTAATTTTTTTCACACCATTACCATCATAACCAAATTTAGCTGATTTCCATATAAATGGATAGCTTAAATCCGATTTTTTTAATTCTTCTATTGTATTAAATCGTTGATAATTTGCTGTTGGAATACTATTTTGAGCATAAAAATCTTTTTGCAAGCCTTTATCTTTAATAATTGCTAAAACTTTGGGTTGCGGATAAATTTTTAAGCCTTCCTTTTCTAATTGTAAAAGAGCTTCAATATTTACATGTTCAATTTCAATAGTTAAAACATCAACGGTTTTACCAAAATAATAAACATCATCATAATTATTGAGATTTCCTATTACAAAGGTATTTGCAATTTCGGCACAAGGAGCATTTTTGTTATTTTCTAAAACAGAAACATGAATATCAAATTTTTGAGTTTCGGCAAGGAGCATTCTCCCTAATTGTCCACCTCCAAGAATTCCTAATTTAAAATTAGATGAAAAATAATTCATTAGTAATCAGTTTTTAACGATTAAATAATCACCATTTTTAACAACAGAATAATTTCTAGCAGCATACCGAATACTAGAATCTAATGGAGCTCCGTCTATTTTGGAAAATTCTTTATCATCACACGGACATTTCATACTTAATTGACTTTGTTCAAAAGTCATTGTGGAGCATTCTTGCAATTCAATATGCGGACAAGCTAAGTCAAAAGCCGTAAAATTATCTAAACCATTATTAAAAACAATAACACCTCTAATCCCTTTATTAGGAAAAATTTTATAATTACCTCCAGTTCTTAAATCAATGCCTTCTGGTAAATTAAGGTTTATAGTAAAATTTACCGTTACATTCGGTAAGAGGGTATTGCCATCAACATAATCATCTTTACAAGAAAATAATGAGCTAATTAAAATAAATAGAAAAACGTTCTTCATAAGTAAGTTACTTGATTTTATAAATACAAAACTACTATTTTATAACGATTGTAAATAAAGTAAATTATAATATTACAGTAAAAACTGTATATTTGGCTTTTTAATTCCATTTTAAATGAAAAAAACGATTGTTTTAACCTTATTATTAACCATTTTATTTGCTTGTTCTACTAAGAATGATATTTTTGACATTGCAAGGCATGGTAATTCAAAAGAAATGGAGCAGTTTTTAAAAACCAATCCAATTAATTTGGACACCACAAACAGTAGAGGTTACACTCCTTTAATATTAGCTTGTTACTATAATAATGCAGATATAGTTGATTTTTTAATTAAAAAGAAAGTAAACCTTGACAAAACAAGCGATTTAGGCACGGCTTTGATGGCAGCAGCTTACAAAGCAAATAACAAAATAACTCAAAAATTGATACATGCTGGAGCAAATGTAAATCTTACAGATGATAAAGGTACAACAGCACTTCATTACGCTTGTTTTCAGAATAATATAAAATTAGTAATTTTGTTGCTTGAAAAGGAGGTAAATATAAAAGCAAAAGACAAAAAAGGGAAAACACCTTTAGATTTTGCAATTGAAAATAACCATATAGAAATATTAAAAACACTACAAACTAAAACTAATTAAATTATGCGAAAAATTACTTTATTATTAGCGTTTATGCTATTTTCAATCATTGCTAATGCGCAATTTACAACAGGTGAAGTTACTTTACAATCTGGAATGACTGCTCAAATAGATACACAAGCAAACCAAGTTACTTTAACTTTAAAAGGTCCTGCAAATAAATGGTTTGCCATTGGTTTTGGAGGACAAAGTATGGGAGCAGTTTCAGATGTTTTTGTGTATGACGGAACAAATAATTTTGATAAAGTTGGTCATAATCAATCTGCTCCAACAAACGATTCTACACAAGATTGGACAATTCAATCAAATACTGTTTCTGGTTCGCAAAGAACTATTGTTGCAACTAGAGCATTGAGTGGAAATGATTCAAGTGACTACACGTTTATGAATTCTTCTGCAAGTATTCCCGTTATTTACGCACAAGGTTCTTCAATAAACTTAGCATTTCATGCTTCAAGAGGTTTTACAACACTTACAAGAACATCAACTGCAGCAGTTGGAAGTTTAGAAAAATTACAATTTGCCATGTATCCTAATCCTGTTCAAGATAATCTAAACATTGTATTGCCTAGTAATGTGCAAAGTGCTGTTGTAGAAATTTATACTATTTTGGGTAAAAAAGCACAAACAAGCAAACTAACTACTGCTTTTAATGAATTAAACATATCAAATTTAAACGCTGGTATTTATTTAATAAAAGTAATTGCAAATGATGATACTTTTGGTGTAAAACAGTTTGTTAAAAAGTAGATTGGTTAGTTAATCATAGTTTTTAAACCACATAGACATATAGAAATTTGGTTTATAAAGTTACATAGAATGAGACGCTGAACGTCATTCTGAACTTGTTTCAGAATCTTTGTAATTTAAGATTAACCACATAAACACACAGTATATCCACACAGTTCTGCGAAAATCTGCGCAATCTGCGGGAGATTTAACCGCAAAGACCGCAAAGAAGACACTAAGCTGTCCAAGAAAATTACATTCCACTTTCAAAAGAGTTTATTATTTTTCTAGGATTATAGTAGTATTACATCACAAACAGTCTAATTTTAGGCTGTTTTTTTCTTTTTAAAAAAGGAATTGAATCATATTCAAAAAAATAAGTATCTTTGCAAACTAAATCTCAGTTCAATAAATATTTGGAATTGAGATTTTTGTATTAAAAAAGCTTATAAAAAGCTAAAAAAAATATTGATTATGAGTAAAATATCATATTACACAAAAGAAGGTTTAAAAGAACTAAAAGCTGAGTTAGAGCAGTTAGAACACGTAGAAAGACCACGAATTTCAAAAGCAATTGGTGAAGCAATTGATCAAGGTGATTTAAGTGAAAATGCAGAATATCATGCTGCAAAAGAAGAACAGTCACACTTAGAAACCAAAATAGCAGAATTAAAAAATGCTGTTGCTAACGCACGATTAATAGATGAATCTAAATTAGATTTATCAAAGGTTCTGGCTTTATCTAAAGTGAAAGTCAAAAATTTAAAAATCAATAAAGAGTTTGAATATACTTTGGTAGCTGATGCAATGACCGATATTAAAGCTGGTAAAATATCTATCAATTCGCCAATTGGTAAAGGATTATTAGGTAAAAAAGTAGGCGATATTGCTGAAATTAAAATACCAGCAGGAATTATGCAATTAGAAATTTTAAATATTTCAAGATAATGGCATCTATATTCACTAAAATTATAAAAGGAGAGATTCCGTGTCATAAAATAGCAGAAAATAAAGATTTTATTGCCTTTTTAGATGTTAATCCAAATGCAAAAGGGCATACCTTAGTCGTTCCAAAAAAAGAAGTAAACAAATTATTTGATTTAGATGTTGATACCTATAATAAGTTAATGTCTTTTTCAAGGGAAGTAGCCATCGTTTTAGAAAAAGCCATTCCTTGTAAAAGAGTTGGTATGAGTGTAATTGGTCTTGAAGTACCTCATGTGCACGTACATTTAATTCCGTTACAAAAAATGGAAGATATTCAATTCAATAAAAAAGAAAGTTTTACAGCAGAACAAATGCAAGAAATTGCAAAAAGTATAGCAAGTTACCTATAAAGACGTAAAACTTTACGTTTTATAATAATACAAATTTAATTTAAAATGTCACAAAACAAAAACTCGTCGAGAGGACGACAAGCTAGAAATAGCAAATCTTCTACTCCAAGAAACAAGAAACAAAACAATACTTCATCTAAAAGTAAAGGAAAAAAATTTGGTAATCCAAAAGATAAAAATTACCGAATTAATCCAAATTCGATAAAACACTTCAAAAAGAAACCTTCTAAAGATTCTGTAGAGAAAAAAACATCAGACGGAATTAGATTGAATAAATATATTGCCAATGCAGGAATCTGTTCACGTAGAGAAGCAGATATGTATATTTCAACAGGAAGCGCTTCCGTAAACGGAAAAACCATCACAGAAATGGGCTATAAAGTGCAACCAAATGATATTGTACGTTTTGACGGACAATTATTAACGCCAGAAAAAAAACAATATATCTTACTCAATAAGCCTAAGAATTACATCACTACAATGGATGATGAACGAGGCAGAAAGACAGTAATGGATTTAATTGCAAATGCTACCAAAGAGCGTGTTTATCCTGTTGGAAGACTAGACAGAGCAACTACAGGTTTATTGTTGTTTACCAACGATGGTGAGATGACTAAAAAGCTCACACATCCAAAGCATAATGTACGTAAATTATACCATGCAACTTTAGACAAAAAATTAAAGATGAGTGATTTGCAAAAAATTTCAGAAAATTTTGTATTGGAAGGAAAAATGGTTTTTGTTGATAAAATATCATATATAGAAAATCAGCCAAAAACAGAAATTGGTATTGAAATCCATTCTGGAAGAAATAGAATTGTACGAAAAATATTTGCACATTTTGGGTATCACGTAGTCAAACTTGATAGAGTGGTTTTTGCAGGACTTACTAAGAAAAATTTACCTAGAGGATTTTATAGAACACTTACAAAGCAAGAGGTTAATTATTTAAAGATGATTTAGGATTGGTTTTCAGTTGGCAGTCTTCAGTCTTCCGTCTTCAGTATTCAGTCTTCAGTCTTCAGTATTCGGTCTTCTTCCATTTTTTGTTAAAAACTTAGCATCTAGAATGCTTGTCTTCCATCTTTATTTGTGTATTTTTGTTTTATGCAATTCAAAGATATTCTTGGCTTAGAAAATATAAAAGCACATCTTATAAAGTCAGCTGATCAAGGGCGAATTCCGCATGCGCAATTATTTGTTGGCGCAGAAGGTTCTGGAACGCTAGCGATGGCAATTGCCTATGCTCAATATATTTTATGTAACAATAAAAACAGCGAAAATACTGGCGAAAATGAAGCGTGTAATTTAAAATGCAACCATTTATCGCATCCAGATTTACATTTTGCTTTTCCTGTGGCAACTACAGATAAAGTTAAAAAAGCACCTATAAGTAATTACTTTTTAAAAGAATGGAGAGCATTTGTGACGGAAAATCCGTATGCAAACCTTTATCAATGGATGCAATTTTTAGATGTTGAAAAAAAACAAGGAAACATAGGTAAGGATGAAGCTTTAGAAATCACCAAAAAACTCAGCTTAAAATCTTTTGAAGGAGGTTATAAAATTATGATTATTTGGATGGCTGAAAAAATGAATATTTCAGCAGCAAATAAACTCTTAAAACTAATTGAAGAACCACCAGAAAAAACACTCTTACTCTTAATAGCCGAAGATGAAGAACAAATCATTAAAACCATACTGTCTAGATGTCAAGTGTTGCATTTTCCAAAAGTAAGTGAAGAAAATATTATCAATCATTTAATAGAGAAAAAACAGATTGAGGTGAATTTAGCCACCAAAATAGCACATCAAGCAAATGGAAATTGGAATTTAGCTTTGCATTTAGTTAATCATAATGAGGACGAATCTGTATTTGAAACGTGGTTTATCACATGGATTAGAGCTGCTTTTAGAGCTAAAGGAAATGCTTCTGTTGTGGAAGAATTAATCAATTGGTCTAATGAAATTGCTAAAACAGGAAGAGAAACACAAAAACAATTTTTACAATATTGTTTGCATTTTTTTAGACAAGCTTTATTGTTGAATTATAAGGCAGATAAACTGGTTTATTTAGAGACTAAAAGTCCAAAATTTCAATTAAAAAACTTTGCGCCTTTTGTTCATGGTGGAAATATTATGGCAATTAATGATACTTTAAACGAAGCTATTTATCATATAGAGCGTAACGGAAATGCTAAAATTATTTTGCTGGATATTTCTATTAAATTAACACGATTGCTACATACAAAAGAGTGATGTGAAAAGATTATTTTAACCCGAATTATTTATAGGTTTTCGTTATGAAAAGTCAAAATACCAATAGAATTGGGAAGCGCAGAAGTTTTTTTAGTGAAGGAAACCTAACGAAGTGGTTCACGAACACCTTTAAAAAACAAATAAAAATGCGTGAGCTAATTGTAGCCCAATTTTGAGCTAAATAAATTTCGAGCATTTTCAATTATAGCAGGT
>Ga0256840_1001119_pt1 | contig 25800 bp, 26 predicted proteins | sample 355202metaG_FD_185969 | JGI IMG/M metagenome (GOLD analysis project Ga0256840, IMG submission 185969) | Hydrothermal vent microbial communities from Mid Atlantic Ridge, Atlantic Ocean - 355-202 | ecosystem: Environmental > Aquatic > Marine > Hydrothermal vents | place: Atlantic Ocean: Mid... | reverse complement strand
ATTATTTTTGGGCATGACGAGGGGAGTGAAGAAGAACATCCGCATACCATGCGTTCATATCGCTCAGGTGGGACACCGTGGGCAGTATTGATTTCCCCTGAAGGTGATGTTTTATATAATGATTTTGCGATAGATCCAGATGGTTCTGTAGCTTTTCTTAAAAGGGCGATTAAGGAGCTAGAGGTTTAGTGTGTTAGAGGGGGAAATGAGATATTTACTCAATTAAGGAAACACTGATTGAGCTCAATAAAATTTTTTAATGAGGGCGGGTGGTATTTAAGGAGAAACTGATCAAGTCATTAATATTCTGATTATTTACTTTTAACCTGATTTTAAAAAAAATCACTCATTAATCACTCTAATTTGTCTTGTATTATTGGCTTTTAACTCGTAAACCCTGCTTTTTCCAGATAATAAGCGGATTTATCCCAGTAGCTATTCTCGTTGCATGTATAAATTTGCCAACCCCAGCAACGTCATTACCTGAACCCGATTCTTTTCAAGTCCTTTATAGCGCGTCTTGCGATAGCCAAATTGACATTTTATTACCCTAAAGCAATGTTCAACGCGCGCCCTTACACTGGAATTTTTCTTATTATTCTTTTTCTGCTGATTGCTTAGATTGATACGTTTCTTTTTGGTGTGGCTCGGTAAGCGTTTTGCATTCACTTTCCAACTAATGCCTAAGTCACGCGCGCCTCGTTTGTAACTATCGCTGGTATAAGCTGCATCGGCGAAAACAACTTCATCTTCTTCTCGAAGTAGCTTAGGCATTTCATCTATGTCGGCAACATTGGCTGCCGTTACTGTTGCACTATGGATGACATTGGAGTTTACATCGCTATCGATATGAATTTTCATGCCAAAGTAGAACTGATTACTCTTGTGAGTTGAGCGTATTTCTGGATCTCGTTTACCGCTTTTATTTTTTGTTGATGACGGTGCTTGTACGATGGTTGCATCTATCATGCTTCCTTTTGATACAGCGATCCCTTGCGATACGAGATAAGCATTAATGTCATCAAACAGGGCGCTACTCAGATCATGTTTTTCAATCAGACGACGAAAGTTTCGAATAGTCGTTTCATCGGGTATCGCATCTTCTATTAGCTCTAGCCCTGCAAAGCGTCTCATGCTTTCCATATCATAAAGTGTTTTAAGTCTCACTATCATCATGCTGGTATTCACCAGGATGATGAGCTATTTATTCAGAACTTCAAAAATTTAGGTGAATTGTTGTGGGATAATGGATTAATAAGTTAACCCATCTTTGGAGGTATTTTTGTGATTGCGCTTATTCAACGTGTAACCCACGCTAAGGTAGAAGTTGAAAAAAACAATGTTGGAAATATTAATACAGGTATCTTGCTATTACTCGGTGTTGAAAAGTCAGACACTACAAAAAATGCAGATGATTTATTGAATAAAGTTATCAACTATCGGATTTTTGCCGATCAAGATGACAGGATGAATCTATCATTATTGGATATAGGTGGTGAATTACTTATAGTCCCACAGTTTACATTGCCTGCTAATACACGAAAAGGTACAAGGCCTAGCTTTGCATCAGCAGCACCGCCTGAAGAGGGGAAGCTCTATTATGAGTATTTTATAAAACAGGCAAAAACAAAACTAAAAATAGTTGGAACAGGTGAGTTTGGTGCGGATATGCAGGTAAGTTTGACCAATAATGGTCCAGTCACCTTTTGGCTTCAGAAATGAGATTTACTACCATTATTCATATCTAACATACTGATTGTTCAACTAATATTAGAATATCATCTTTGCCTAATATATTTGACAAATATCAATTTTCCTTGAATTAACAACTAGTTTGTGGTATTACTATAGCCCCAGTAAATAGATGCCCATATGGATTTCTTATGAAGAAAATTATTAGCCTTATGGCAATAATGCTTGTTTATATGTTGCCTGCGCTTACAGCTCCCGCTTATGCGGCAAGTCATGCGAAAGCTGATGCAGCAACTACAGATTCTGATTCTGATGAAAAGAAGAAGGCTGAAGAGGAGGAAGAAGAAGAGCCTGATTGTGATTAGATGATGATTCGTTGTATGTCATATTTTCAAATATAAAAATTTAAAAAGGCTGGAGCATATAACTTGCTTTTGGCTTTTTATAATAATAGGGCAATGATGCCCGAATACCCCCCCCGAAAAATCTCTAGGAGGAGAATTTCATGAAATTAGTAAAAATATTAACAGCACTTACGGTGATGGCAGGTTTAACATTGACAGCAACATCTGCACAAGCTGGCTCTCATGGAAAAGCAAAGCCTGTAGGAATTACGCCATCAATGGCAAGCGTGATGGTTAAGCACAATGGTCATGATGTAAAATTAGAGCGTAATCAAAATAATAAAGCGGTTGTGATTCCAGCATTTGCTAAAACTTCACGCCCATGTCCTCCATTTTGTATTCAACCAATTAGTCTAGGTGGTGGTGTTCAAACTATTGGTGAAGTTGAAGTGATTAACTACGCGAAGAAGATGAGCGATGGCGATAAAAGCATTTTAATTGTTGACTCTCGTACTCCTGATTGGGTTGCTAAGGGAACAATTCCTACTGCTGTAAACGTATCTTGGGTTGAGCTTACACCTAAGAAAGGTGCTACAACCGAAGGTATCATCAAAGTAATGACAGGTCAGTTTGGTGTTAAGTTAAAAGCGGGTAAAGACGATGTTGATGTTGATGAGGCAATTGCAGGTGGTGATACTGCATCTGTATTCGACTTCTCTGGTGCTAAAACATTAGTTATGTTCTGTAATGGAATGTGGTGTGGCCAGTCTCCTGCAAGTATTGCAGCTCTAAGAAAGTTTGGTTACCCAACTAGTAAAATCAAATACTACCGTGGTGGTATGCAAGATTGGGCAATCCTTGGTTTAACTACTGTTAAGTAAAATTACTATTTAAGTTGCTTTTAGCTTATCCCAGTATTTGGTAAACAAAGAATGGGGAGTGAGGAGTAACCTAGGCAGAAATTGAAAAGGGCTAGCAGTATTGTTAGCCCTTTTTATTGGGTAAAATTTATTTCTAAGGTCTCCTTAAGGAGATACAAGGATCTCCTTAATTTAAGGTTAAAATAGGTATTTGTATGTGGCGTGATAGTTATTCCCCCTTATATGGCTGGCTACTTATAGTAGGCGTTATTATTTTTGGCGCTTATTTATTATGGGATTTTGGTTTATTTTCCAAGTTATTCAAAGAAGATATTACGCATTTGTCATCTATAATAATAGCGTTGTTTTGTGCTGTAACAATCTACCTTGGTTTAGCTGCATGGCAACTTTCACGACAGAGCGCTTATGCTTTTCACTCAGTTCTTCATTCAAAAGGTTGGGCGTATGATCATTTGATGTTACTCCAATTACAACGTGAGGAAGGTCGTAGTGAGTCTGAATCATTATTAGCGAGATTAGTTGAAAGGGTTCACCGTGGTCATACATCAGGCTGGTTTTTTTCTGATATCTTAATGCGTCTTGGTTTAATAGGCACAGTAATTGGTTTTGTATTGATGCTAAGCACTGTTTATCAGCTAAAAGATAATGATATTCAAGCGCTACAACAATTATTAGGCACTATGGGGAGTGGTATGCAGGTAGCGTTATACACAACATTATCTGGCTTAGGATCAGCTATGTTAGTGACCTTGCAATGTCAGTGGCTGGATCGGTGTGCTGATAATCTTCTTAGTCAAATTATTAAACTTGGTATTGAAGCTCCTAAGAATGCTTCAATTAAGTAATGGCAAGCTTATTTAAAAAAAATCAATCCACTCCAAAAGTAGATCCATTTATTGATCTACTTTTCAATACTTTAATGGGCTTTAGTTTTTTATTCTTGGTCGCATTGCTTTTTATAAATCCAGAGGCAGATAAGGCGAAAGTTGATAAGCAAGCCGAGTATGTTATCACGGCTACATGGCCAAAAAATTTAGCGGATGATGTTGATCTTTGGATGCGTGGGCCTGCGGGCAGGACTGTATCTTATCTTGCCAAAGAAGCGGGTTGGCTAAACCTAGAGCGTGATGATAGAGGCGAATTAAATGATACGTTGATGATTGATGGTAAAAAAGAAATTCACCCAATAAACCAAGAAGTTATTACTATTCGCAAGCGGTTTGCAGGTGAGTACATTGTTAATCTTTATTACTATACGGCGAAGTCAAAAAAGCCTATACCCGTCGATATACGAATTGACCGTATAAACCCAAAATACGAAACAGTCTACCGAGAAACTATTAACCTGAAGAATCAGGATGAAGAAATGACTGCGGTGCGTTTCACGATTAAAGAAGATGGTAGCTTGCATAATATCAATAAACTACCTTCAACACTGACGCCTTATGCGTTAGATAGTATTCCAGCATTGATGCCAGATGCGATGTGGGGCAAACCTAGTGAATAGTTATTTGCTATTAATTGGTATGAGTTATGCATTAATAGTTATGTTTATAGTATGGGTTGGTTTTTCTAAAGGCTTTGGTACAAAATCAAAAATTATTATTAGTGTGCTATTGCCTTTAATTTATTATCTACATTGGATGGGCTTACAGCAAAGCAAAGGTTGGCCATCTGATCAAACTTTACCGTCTCAGTTTGAACTAATCAGTGCCGATGTTGTTGAACCCAATCAGTTTAAAGAAATAGAGGGAAATATTCATTTGTGGATTCGCCCAGAAGAAGATGGTGCTCCGAGGGCATATATTTTGCCTTACTCTCGTGATTTGCATAAAAGATTGTTCGAAGCTAAACAGCGTTCGGCTGGAGGTAGAAGGCAAATAGGTTTGCTTTCAGGAAGTGATTCGAGCGAGGGAGGTGCTGATATTGGCGGGGAGATGAAACTCGGGTTTAGGAATGCACCAAGAAGGCGCTTACCTGCAAAAGACTAATTTTTAGTTTATGCAAATACAACAGAGAAAAAGCTCAACCAAGCTATAACAATAAGTGTAGTGACAATTAACATGGGTAGGCCAAATTTTAAATCAAACATAATAGTATCCTTTTTTCGTATGGCGGGTATATTAGATGATTCTAATTTATCCTGCAAGTAGCCCTTGCATTTATACGTTTGACGTTACAATATCACAACTATGACTGAAAAATTACAAACCCCTAATTTTGAAACTGCAATGGCTGAGTTAGAAGAGTTAGTTGCACAAATTGAAACTGGCAATCTATCGTTAGAAGAGTCTCTAAAGCAATTTGAAAAGGGTATAAAGCTAAGCCGTGTTTGCCAGCAAGCACTCACAGATGCAGAGCAACGTGTGAAAATCCTTACAGATTCTTTAAATGGCGAAACGGAAGAAGATTTCCACATCCCCGAGTAAAAAACAGAAGTAGAAGCAGCCTCAATAATGAATTCCCAAGAAATATACCAACAACGTATTGAAAACGTTTTAGATGCCCTACTTGAGAAGGGTGAAGAACCGTTGTGTGAATCAATGCGCTATGCGGTTTTAGGCGGTGGAAAACGTATTCGCCCATTATTGGTGTATGCGTCAGGTGAAGCTTTAGGTGTAAATAAAGACTTATTAGATGCACCAGCTGCGGCAATAGAGCTAATCCATGCTTATTCATTAATCCATGATGATTTACCCTGTATGGATGATGATGATTTACGCCGTGGAAAAGCTACAGTACATTTAGCGTTTGATGAAGCAACAGCGGTACTTGCTGGCGATGCATTACAAACGCTAGCATTTGGTATTTTGTCCCAGCCGTTGCACGGGATTTGTGCAACAAATCAGTTGAAAATACTCCAAATCCTCACAGCATCATCAGGTGCAGCAGGTATGGTTAAAGGGCAGATGATTGATCTTTATGCTGCTGGTGAAATACTCACAGAAGACCAATTAGCAACAATGCATAATCACAAAACAGGCGCATTAATAAAGGCAAGTGTTTTAATGCCAACGTACTGTTTTGAGGGAAATGCGGATAATTTGACAACGAAACGTGAAAAACTTGCAGAGTATGCAGACGCGATTGGTTTAGCCTTTCAGGTTCGTGATGATATTATTGATATTCAGAGTGATACAGAAACGCTAGGTAAACAACAAGGTTCCGATAGTGCTTCAGATAAACCGACATATCCCTCTATCTTGGGAATGGATGCAGCGAAAGAAAAACTATTTCAATTACACGAAAAAGCACTAAGTTCTCTGAGTAGTTTTGGACGCGAAGCAGATTTATTACGACAAATTGCAGAATTCATCGTCAAACGAATAGCCTGATGGGCTAGGTAAAATAGAAGATGCTATTAGATAATATAAATACACCAGAGCAACTCAAGTCTCTAGACGTTGAACAGCTTCCTGAATTTTGTGATGAGGTACGTGCATTCTTATTGCAGTCTGTTTCAGGCTCAGGCGGGCATTTGGCATCAGGTTTGGGCGCGTTAGAGCTAACGGTTGCATTGCACTACGTTTACGATACGCCAAATGACAAATTAGTGTGGGATGTCGGGCATCAAGCCTATGTACATAAATTGCTTACCGGTCGTCGCGACGAACTAAAAACGATCAAACAAAAAGGTGGCTTGTGTGGTTTCCCTCGTCGAGAAGAGAGTGAATACGATACTTTTGGGGTGGGTCATTCAAGTACTTCGATTAGTGCGGCATTGGGTATGGCGCTTGCTGCAAAGCAACAAAAGATAGATCGTCATGCAATCGCGGTTATTGGTGATGGCGCGATGACAGCGGGTTTAGCATACGAGGCGCTCAATCATGCGGGTGATATCGACACTGAAATGCTGGTTGTTTTAAACGATAACGATATGTCAATTTCCCCCAATGTGGGTGGCTTGAGTAAATATTTAGCGCGCTTATTGTCGGGGAATTTTTATTCCACCATGCGTGAGAATAGTAAGAAAATTCTCTCCAAAACTCCTGTGATGAAACGCTTTGCACGACGTGCTGAAGAGCATACAAAAGGCATGATTATGCCTTCTGCCACGCTATTTGAAGAAATGGGTTTTGTTTATTATGGCCCCGTTGATGGGCATGACATTATTGAGCTGGTCAAAATTCTTGAAAATATTAAAGATATCAATGAGCCTAAATTCTTACACGTAGTTACCCAAAAAGGTAAAGGCTACGAGCCAGCAGAAGAAGATCCAATAGAATATCATGCAGTATCAAAATTCGATTTAGATGCGGGCGTCAATAAATCCAAAGCACCTAGCACGCCGACTTACACGCAAGTTTTTGGTCAATGGCTTTGTGATATGGCAGCACAAGATGACAAGCTTATCGGAATTACTCCTGCAATGCGTGAAGGATCAGGTTTAGTCGCATTTTCTAAGCAATACCCTGATAGATATTACGATGTGGCAATTGCAGAGCAACACGCAGTAACACTCGCGGCAGGTATGGCGTGTGAAGGCTTGAAACCGGTAGTGGCAATTTATTCTACATTTTTACAACGTGCTTATGATCAATTAATCCATGATGTTGCATTGCAGAACCTCCCTATCGTTTTTGCAATTGATAGAGCGGGCTTGGTAGGTTCAGATGGGCCAACGCATTCGGGTAATTATGATTTGTCTTATCTTCGTTGTATTCCAAACATGATTGTCATGGCGCCAACGGAAGAAAATGAGTGTCGTCAAATGCTTTACACCGCATTTCAGCAGGATTGCCCAACGGCAGTGCGTTATCCGCGTGGTAAAGGCATAGGGGTTGAGCCTGAAACAGCAATGACTTCAATAGAAATTGGTAAAGGTAAAGTTATTCGTAAGGGTACAGGGATTGCAATCTTATTATTTGGTTCTTTGTTAGAAGAAGCTTTGCAAGCAGCAGATGAACTTGATGCCACACTGGTTAATATGCGTTTTGTGAAGCCTATTGATGAAGTTTTGATTCGAGAATTGTCCCAGTCTTATCGAAGATTAGTCACTGTAGAGGATAATGCCATTCAAGGCGGAGCAGGCAGTGCTGTAAATGAGTTTCTAAGTCGTGAAGACATTCAAATACCTGTTACAAACCTTGGGATTCCTGATAGTTATATTGAACACGCAACTCGTGAAGAACAATTAGAAGAAATTCAGTTAACAGGTGTTGGAATCGTTCAACAAATCAAGAAAGTAGAGCCTGAAATGTTTAATGCTACCGTGTTTTCGGTTTCTAAGACTTAAAAGCACTTAAATTCCCCTTTTTAGCATACCACCCCCCCCTCTTTTTCGATGATTTGTATTTAGATTGAATGAAATCGATGCTTCAACCAGCATTGACACTTCTTTCGGAAGGTGTAGCGATATACTTTTAGTGAGCTTGTCGTTTTGTTGTTTAAAACGAATAACTCAGTTATTAGAGCTTGCCGTTTAACGGCTAAGGCGTACAAAACAACGAAAAAGAGGGGGGGTGGTATGAATAAAAGGCTCAAAAAGAGCAAAAACTACTCATGAAGATCTATCTGAAACTACTTTTCGCTATGTTGGTCTGGGGCGGGACGTTTACATCCGCAAGATTACTTGGAAATGAACTAGATCCTTCCATATCTGCCTTTCTACGCTTCTTTCTCGCTTCTTCTTTTATGTTAGCGCTACTTTATATAAGAGAGGGGCACTTGCCAGCTATTACAAAACAACAATTCTTGCCGTTATTAGGTATGGGTCTAACAGGGATCGCTTTTTATAACTTGCTATTCTTCTATGGTTTGGTTCACACCGAGGCAGGGAGAGGTAGTTTGATTACCGCAACTAATCCTTTATTAACCGCAGTAGGCGCTGCCTTTATTTTTAAAGAAAGATTTACTCTTATTCGAATCTTGGGTTTTTTGTTATGTATAGCAGGTGCGGTATTAATCGTTACCAAAGGAAATTTTTCTTCTTTGATTCAAGATGGAATTGGTAAGGGTGAATTAGCTTTCATCGGTTGCGCATTTAGCTGGGCTGCTTATACGTTAATTGGACGGTTTATGAGTGATAAGTTATCGTCATTGGCTGTTATTGCCTACGCAAGCTGTATTGGTACCGTTGTATTATTTTTTACGGCTTTAAATGCAAATTTAGCGGGGGCAATAACTACATTAACTATGAATGCTGGTTTGAATTTACTTTACTTATCATTGCTTGCAACAGTCATCGGTTTTGTCTGGTTTCAAGATGGCGTAAAAGCACTTGGAGCAGCAAAGGCTGCCGTGTTTATTTATTTTATGCCGGTGAGTGCAGTCTTTTGGGCTTGGCTAATATTAGATGAAAAATTCACACTAATATTAGCGATTGGTGCAGTGCTGGTAATTTCAGGAATATTTTTAGTAAATAAAAAGGAAGCATCGTAATGGGAGTAGATATTGTTCAATTTGATGCTACGAATGCGCCTTCTATAATCCATGTTCGTACAGAAGTTTTTGTTAAAGAACAGGGGATAGATTCAGAAATAGACTTTGATGGCTTAGACGAAGTTGCTACTCATGTTTTAGTTTCCGTAGGTGATAAGCCTGTGGCGACAGGAAGAATACTAGATGATGGACATATTGGGCGTATAGGCGTACTGAAATCATTTAGGAGACAAGGGCTGGGAGTAAAGGTTGTAGAGGCCTTGGTCAAAGAGGCTAAGAAGAAAAAATATAAGCGTGTTTATCTAGGCTCGCAAATTCATGCGACAGAATTTTACGAAAAACTCGGTTTTAATGTCTGCGGTGAAGTATTTATGGATGCAGGGTTGGAACATATTGAGATGGAGATGGAGATGATATTGTCTTAGGCGGTTGAATACCATTACCCACATAAAAAAACCACCGTGAAGGTGGTTTTTTTATGTGGCATTTAAATCTGGGAATTAATGATCAATAATTTGGCTAAGGAACAATTGAGTGCGCTCAGATTGAGGATTGTTAAAGAACTCTTCAGGATTATTCTCTTCAATTATCTGTCCAGCATCCATAAAGATTACACGGTCAGCAACTTTCTTTGCAAAGCCCATTTCATGCGTTACACATAACATGGTCATGCCGCCTTCGTTAGCTAGCTCTATCATTACGTCTAATACTTCTGAGATCATTTCAGGGTCAAGTGCTGAAGTTGGCTCATCAAACAACATGACTTTAGGGTCCATGCACAAGCTACGAGCAATTGCTACGCGTTGCTGTTGACCGCCTGATAATTGTCCTGGATATTTGTTGGCTTGATCTGGAATTTTTACACGCTCAAGATACTTCATTGCTATTGCTTCTGCTTCAGCCTTTGGAGTCTTCTTCACCCAAATTGGCGCAAGTGTTAGATTGTCTAAAATACTTAGATGTGGGAATAAGTTGAAGTGCTGAAAACACATGCCAACATCTGTGCGTAAACGCTCAAGCTGTTTTACATCACCTGTTATCTCTTCTCCGTTGACAAGAATCTGACCTTTTTGATGCTCTTCAAGGTGATTGATGCAACGAATCACCGTTGATTTTCCTGAGCCTGAAGGCCCACAGATAACGATTCTCTCACCTTCTTTTACGTTGAGGTTAATGTCTTTTAGTACATGAAAATCACCGTACCACTTATTCATATTGATAAGTTGAATTGCGTAATCTTCGTTCGTGCTTGCTTGTGCGTCTGTCATAATATTTTTCTCAGCTGCGTGTAACTTGTTTATCTAATTTTGTGTTTTGTAATATTTGTTTTTGGATCAATTACGATGACCTGTGTCTAGCTTCCTCTCTAGTGCCATACTGTAACGAGATAGGCTGAAACAGAACATCCAAAATACAAAGGCGGCAAATACTAATCCTTCTGTATGGAATCCTAGCCATGCGTTATCAGCTCCCAGTACATTCTCAATAATGGCTAATAGATCAAATAATCCAATAATCAATACAAGGGTTGTATCTTTAAATAAAGCAATGAAAGTATTAACTAGTCCCGGAATAACTAATTTCATAGCTTGTGGCAGGATTATCAAAAACATACTTTTCCAATAGCTTAGCCCCATTGCCGCTGCTGCCTCGTACTGGCCTTTAGGGATGGCTTGCAAGCCTCCACGAACTACTTCTGCGACGTAAGCAGATTGGAATAAAATAATACCAATCATAGCGCGTGCTAGTTTATCAAACGTTGTTCCTTCGGGAAGGAAGAGGGGTAGCATTACCGATGACATGAAAAGTACAGTAATCAATGGAACTCCACGCCAGAACTCGATGAAGACAACACTCAATGATTTTACAATCGGCATACTTGAGCGTCTGCCAAGTGCCAAGATAGTGCCAAAGAGTAAAGCGAAGAGAATACCGACTAATGAGATAATGAGGGTAAGCATCAAACCGCCCCATTTGCCTGTATCAACTTGCTCTAAGCCAAAGTAACCGCCACGAATTAAAACAAAAGCAATAAACGGGAAAATGACTAGGATAAATCCACCAAGCCATGCCTTTTTGGGTGTTTTTTCAAAAAATAGTGGAATGGTGAGTAATACCAGCATTATGCCAGCAAGGTTTGGTCTCCAGCGTTCAGCTTCAGGATAAAACCCATACATGATTTGATCAAAGCGATTTGTGATAAACGCCCAGCATGCTCCATCTTTTCTATCGCCATTAGCAAGTTTACATTCACTACTAGAATCAGCAAACCAGATGGCATCAATAAAAGCCCACTCAATTGCAGGTGGTATGACTTTATACAGAACAAAGGCTGCAAGCAGTGTAAAGATGGTATTGATCGGGCCATTGAAAAGGTTTGTTTTCAACCAGTGGACGATTCCTTTTGAATTACTTGGAGCTGGTAATTCAGGAAGTATTTTATCAGTTACGTACATTTTATTTATTCCTATCCTATCTCTCGACCAACGACATTTTGGCGTTGTACCAGTTCATAAACATTGAGATGAGCAAACTTACTAATAAGTAAACGCCCATGGTTACCGCCACGATTTCTACTGCTTGCCCTGTTTGGTTTAACGTTGTTCCCATAAATACTGCAACAAGGTCAGGGTAGCCAATTGCTGCCGCTAATGATGAGTTTTTAAATAGGTTTAAGTATTGGCTGGTTAGGGGCGGAATGATCACTCGAAGTGCCTGTGGAATAACGACTAGTCTTAAGTTTTGACTAGGTGTTAGCCCAACAGAGAGTGCTGCTTCAGACTGCCCATGACTAACGGCTTTTATGCCTGAACGAACAATTTCGGCTATAAATGCGGCGGTATATATTACAAGTGCAATAAGTAAACCGACTAATTCTGGAATAATGGTTGCACCACCTTGTAGGTTGAAGCGTCCAAGTTTTGGTACGTCCCATGTGATAGGGCTTCCTGTAACGAAGTATACAAGTGCAGGTAGTATTATTATTAAGCCAATAATTGAAAAGAAAACAGGGAATTGTTGTCCTGTAGCTTCTTGTCTTTTTCTTGCCCATATTCTTAGGATAAAGCTACCTACGATACCAATAATAAAAGCTATTACAGTGTATATAAATCCACTTTCATATCCAGGGCTTGGAAGATTGATGCCTCGTTGATTTAAGAAAAAACTATCAAATAATGAGAAGCTATCCCTAACGGCAGGTAAGCTGCCAACAATAAGCGCGTACCAAAATATAATCTGAATCAATAATGGAATATTTCTAAAGGTTTCTATAAAAACGGTGGCTATCTTTGAAATCAGCCAGTTATTTGAAAGGCGCGCAACGCCAACAAGGAATCCTAATAATGTTGCAAAAACAATACCTAGTACCGTGACTAACAGGGTATTTAGCACCCCGACTATAAATGAGCGTCCAAAGCTATAGGTAGAATCAAAAGGAACTAATGTTTGTAAAATATCAAATCCAGCCGGCTCAGACATGAAGCCAAAACCAGTAGAAACACCGCGAGCATTCATGTTATCTAAAGTATTTTGAACAATGCTATAGAAAAAGTAAGCCAGTGCTGATATTAAAAGTATTTGAAAAAACATCGCTCGATATTTGGGGTCATTCCAAATGGGCGGTTTGCTGGGGAGTTCACTGCTATTTTGTCGAGGATCACTCATAGATTTAAAGCCACGTTGGTAAATAAATTAAAGAAGTAGAAAGCGTATTTAATAATGCTTCTAAATTAGCAATTTCATGTGTTATCTAAGATAAATAAAATCACTAATGTAGAGACAAAAAAAGAGCCTGCAAACTGCAGACTCTTTTGTCTAAAACCTATTAACGAATAGGTGGAGCGTACATGATACCGCCCTTGCTCCATAAAGCATTAAGACCACGACCGATCTTAAGTGGTGAGCCAGTGCCTACGTTTCTTTCGAAACTTTCACCGTAGTTACCAACCTGCTCAATGATATTTGCAGACCAGTTATCGTCAAGACCAAGTTTCTCGCCCTGTCCGCCTAGCATACGCTGGATTCCAGGATCTTTACTATCTTTCATAGACTTGATGTTTGCAGATGTTAAGCCCATCTCTTCAGCATTAATCATTGCGTTTAAAGACCAACGAACAATGTTGAACCATTGGTCATCACCTTGACGAACAACAGGGCCTAGTGGCTCTTTAGAGATAACTTCAGGAAGTACAATTGCAGTATCAGGCTTAGCTAGTTTGATACGTAAAGAGTAAAGTTGAGATTGGTCAGATGTAAGCATGTCACAACGGCCAGCTTCAAATCCTTTGATTGTCTGGTCAGACGTGTCAAAAGTGATTGCTTTGTACTTCATGTTATTAGCTTTAAAGTAATCAGCAAGGTTAAGCTCAGTTGTAGTACCAGCTTGGATACATACCGCTGCGCCGTCCAACTTAAGTGCGCTATCAACACCCAATGCTTTAGTTACCATGAAGCCTTGGCCGTCATAGTAGTTAACACCAGCAAAGTTAAGACCTAGAGATCCGTCACGAGTCAAAGTCCAAGTCGTATTACGTGAAAGCATATCGATTTCACCAGACTGAAGTGCAGTGAAACGCTCTTTTGCTGTTAGTGGGTTGTATTTAACTTTTGTAGCATCGCCAAGTACAGCAGCTGCAACGGCACGACATACATCAACGTCAAGACCTTTCCAGTTACCTTTGTCATCAGCAGCTGAGAAACCACCAAGACCTGTACTAACGCCACACTTTAATACGCCAGCTTTTTTAACATCTTCTAACGTGCCAGCTTGTGCTGTTGTGCTGAAAATAGCAGCAGTCGCAAGTCCTAATAATAAACTCTTTCTCATGGTATACCTCTTTAATTTTTTGTAGGGGGATTTAAAATGCAGCTCATTAAATTTGTTGTAATCAATTTATGTAATTTTAATAAGTAAAAAAACAATACAGTTTGCAACAATAAAAACGAGCACACGGACGCATCTTACACAGAGTAAAGACTATATTTCAAGTTTTGTCAGTTTTTTTTATTTCTTTTAAATCAGTATATTAGAGTGTTCTTATTCTCATTGTTGTTTATATCGATTCCTAAGTATTTATACTTAATATATGGTCTTCCATTGGTATGTAGTGGATTTGTTAATACTCTCGGGGGGGGCAATTTGATGCTTTGTTATTGTTGATTTTTTTTCGTATACTGATTACCCATCTATTTTTATCCTGTATTAGGAGTTATTAAAATATGAGTCACCAACCCATCGATATAGCAAAGCCACGAGTACAAAATCAGGTTGATAAACTTGAAACTACTGTCGCTGAGTTAGTTGCTTTATGTGAAAAACTTTCGGAAGAAAATAATACTTATAAAGGTAGTAATCAGCAGTTAATGCTTGAACGCTCAGAACTACAATCCAAAAATGATAAAGTACGTGGGCAAGTAGAGGCTATGGTGAATAGATTGAAGGCCTTGGATAAGGCTTCTTAAAAAGCACTGCTAAATAAGGAATAAGCTAAAATGAGCGAAAATTCAATACCCGTTACAGTTAAAATTGCAGATAAAGAATATAAAATTTCATGCCCAGAGGGCGAGCATGAATCGTTATTAGCATCTGCTCGACGTGTTAGTAGTGATATGAAAAACATGAGAGAAGGCGGTAAAGCATTAGGCTCAGAAAAAATAGCCGTGATGGTGGCGCTTAATATAGCGCATGAATTAATCAATATAGAAGGATCATCTAATAGCGATGATTCTTATATTTCTGAGCGTTTAGATGTTCTTCAGAAAACGGTTGATGCTACTCTTGAGAGTTATTCCTCGAAATAGATAAAAGCTTAATAAGCTCTTATCTATTTGAAAGCATTTACTACCGTTAGTGTCGGTATCAGGTGTGATAACACTCTGTTCCATCGTATAGAAGGAGTCGCCGTAATGTAGACAATATCTCTAGGGTGTAAATTAAACTGCTCTGCTAGAAACATGGATTGAATAGCGACAATGGGTAATTGGTAAACAGTTGGGATTTGATCATTGTTATTTTCTTTTCTAACAACAAAAATACCTCTAGGATTTACAGTCTCCTCTTTGAAGCTACCAGAATCATTAATAGCCTCAGCAAGTGTTATACCATCTTCGAGCTGGTATCTAATAGACCCAGGTTTATGAACCTCGCCCATAACAAAAACTTTTGATTGTTGTAGTTTTTGCTCTCTTTCAAGTTCCTTTTTAAGTAGGGTAATAGATTTTATTTTATCCAATTCTATTTTTAATCGTACCGGGCTGAGTATTTTTACTTTTTGGATGTCTAGATTAAGTTTTCTGCGCCACTCGTCAATCTCATCTCTTTCTATGATATGGAGACGATCACCGTTACGAAGTAAAAAGTTCTGTCTGTTATCGTTGTATTTCAGCATTCGATTGAGATCAATCGGTATGTTTTTATTGCCTTTTACGAGGGTTGCATAGCCAGTGTAGCCGTAAGGTTTTAGCCCTCCACTTTTTGATATGGCATCGCGAATAGACAGGGGGGTATCGTTAATCTCTAAAGGGTTTGTTTTTTGTATAGCTCCCGTAATATAAGCTTTTTGGCTTCTGAAACTTGTCACTCTAATATCAACTTGAGGTTTTGCGGTGAAAGGCTTTAATTTTTCCTCAAGTTTTTTTCGAATTTGTGCGATTGTTTTTCCTGCTGCCTGAATTTTCCCTGCGTAGGGGAAATAAAACTTACCATCATTGCTGACAACATGCCCAACAAAGCTTTCATTAGGGATAGATAACTCTGGTTGTTCCCACACCGTTATGCTCAGAATGTCATTTTTACCGACACGGTAATGATAGTTCTTCTTTGAGTCTTTACTTGTAATACCTAAGAAGTTTGCTGTGTTAATAGTGTTTGCAGAGTATGAAGTGTGGTTTTTTTTGTATGAGTTTTGCTTCGTTACACTTGAACTAGGGACTTGACTGATAGTATTTTTAGAAATGATACTTTGCTTAATTTTGCTTGAAATTCGATCTCTTCGCTTTTTTCTTTTATTGATATAAGCAACTTGATCAAATGTTTTTTGATTGGCAATGGATTCACGATTTATAGTGATTAACTTGTAGTCTACCCCCTCTTTTTGAGTTTTTTCATTTATTGAAGAAGTATATAGTTCAGGGATTCCTGGTGTTGTACAGCCAGAAAGAACGGTTAGAGCAGTTAAAATTATAAATCTAAAGTAGGTTATTTTCATAAGGCAAAGAGTTTAATGTATCAAGAGTTTCGACTAAATAATCTGCTGGCATCATATATTAAAATCATGAATCTTTCCCAAATAAGTCACGGGTTATAACTTTGTCGATCACATCTTCTATATCACTGGATAATCGGTTGGCAACAATCACATCTGAATTATTTTTAAAATGGCTTAAATCACGTTCAACGTGTGAATTGAAAAACTGATCTTCATTCAACTCAGGTTCGTAAACGATAACTTCAATTCCTTTCGCTTTAATACGCTTCATTATTCCTTGAATAGAAGAAGCTCTAAAATTATCTGAACCACTTTTCATTATTAAGCGGTAAATACCAACAACCTTAGGCTTCTTATCTAAAACTAACTGGGCAATAAAGTCTTTGCGTGTCGTGTTTGAATCGACAATAGCGCCTATCAAATCGCTGGGTATGTTTTGATAATTCGCACGTAGTTGCTTGGTATCTTTGGGTAGGCAGTAGCCACCATAACCAAAAGATGGGTTGTTGTAATGATTGCCAATTCGAGGGTCTAATCCTACGCCCTCTATTATTTGTTTAGTGTTGAGATCATGTATCTGTGCATAAGTATCTAATTCATTAAAGTAGGCGACACGCATGGCAAGATAAGTATTAGAAAATAATTTTATTGCTTCTGCTTCAGTGGGATTAGTAAAGAGTATTGATACATCTTTTTTAATAGCCCCTTGCAATAATAGGTTTGCAAATTTCTTTGCTCTATCACTTTGCTCTCCAACAATAATTCGTGAAGGGTGTAGATTATCGTATAGGGCTTTTCCCTCTCTTAAGAACTCCGGAGAGAAAACGATATTGTCGGTATTATATTTATCTTTAGCATGATCAGTAAAACCCACCGGTACAGTAGATTTGATAACCATTGTTGCATCAGGATTGATGCGTATAACATCTCTAATAACAGATTCTACAGACGAGGTATTAAATGTATTTGTTTCAGTGTCATAATCTGTAGGAGTTGCGATAATAATGAAGCTGGCATTCTTGTATGCCTCTTCTTTATCTAAGGTCGCTTTAAAGTTTAGTGATTTGTTTTTTAGATAATCTTCAATTTCAGCATCACATATTGGTGATATTTTATTGTTGAGTTTTTCTACCTTTTCTTTATCAATATCAAGCGTGATGACTTCATTGTGCTGTGCAAGCAAAACGCCATTGGATAATCCGACATAACCAGTGCCCGCAATTGCGACTTTTAATTTTTCAGTATTCATAAATGAGGTATTCACCTTAAATTTTTCTAGGAGGAATTTTACGTGGATTCAGTTGTATAGTGTAGATTTATTTTGAAAGTGAAATTGAAGTGACTTAGAGGATTAAAAAATTGTTTAAGTCATCAAGTTGGTTTTGATTAAAGACCTTGATGCCATTTTTCATTAAGAGCGAAGCTGTAACGCCAGCTCCTACTTTTTGTATGTTTGAAAAGCTTCCATCATAAATTATGTTACTTCCACACGAGGGGCTTCGTTCAGTTAATATAGCCGCAACACAATGGTGTTTTTGTGCTAACTCTAGGGCTTTATTGGCTCCAAGTATAAACTCCTTGGTTACATTTTCTCCCTTATTATCGATAACATGGGAGTTTCCTAATAGGACTGACTCACCATCTTTGCTAATAATTTCAGCCGGTGCTCTTGGTGTTGGCATTCCGCCTGCTACTTCGGGGCATATGCTAATTAATCTACCCTCGTTCTCCCATTGTTTCAATAATGGATGCTTAATGAGTAGATCTGTACCGTTATAGCGTACAGGGCTACCTAGTAGGCAGGCACTGATCAAGATATTTTGTGGGCTTGGTTTATTCATAAGATTCAAATAATGTTACCATTCGCGTCATGCAAATAAACCGTAAATTACAAAATAAATGGGACGAGACGCTTGAAATTTTGCGTTTTCGACTGGCTCGCCCCGATGCATTGTTGCAATTGGCTGTTTTAGGTTTAGTGACAGGTTTTTTGGCAGGTGGTGTCATTGTTTTATTTCGTTTTTTGGTGGAGGGAAGTCAGGATATTTTATTGCCTGGCAAAGGTTCAGAGAATTACGAAAAGCTTTCTGCAGGTTTACGATTCTTATTTCCTTTAATTAGCGGTATTTTACTTGCCTTATTGTTTTATAAGTCCGCCAAGGGTATTCGTGTTTTAGGTGTCGCACGGGTTATGGAGCGTATGGCATACCACCAAGGTTATATGACTGTACGCGGTTTCTTTCTGCAGTTCTTTGGTGCGGCGATTGCGATTATTGGTGGGCACTCGGTAGGTCGTGAAGGTCCGCACGTTTATTTGGGTGCATCAGCAGGTAGCTTATTCGGGCAGTATTTCAAATTACCCAATAACAGTGTTCGAACCTTGGTTGCTAGTGGTGCTGCTGCAGGTATTGCAGCATCATTTAATACACCGCTGGCAGGTGTTATTTTTGCGCTTGAAGTGATTATGATGGAATACACATTAGGCAGCTTTATTCCCGTCATGTTAGCAGCAGTAGCAGCAACGAGTTTGTCTCATGCAATTTTGGGTAATGCGCCTGCTTTTATTATTCCGGATTTTGAATTTACTTCATTTGCGGAGTTGCCATTATTGTTATTACTTGGTGTGGTAGTGGGTACAGGCGCAGCATTATTCAATCATTTATTGGGGCTGATCTCTCGCAAAACACAGAGTATTGAAATTTGGTGGCGAGTGATGCTGGCAGGTCTCATTGTCGCTTTTATTGGTCTGCTTTATCCTGAGGTTTTAGGCATAGGATATGACTCGGTCAATAGAACATTGCTAGGTGGTTTTTCGATTAGCGTATTGTTGGCACTAACATTGGCCAAACTATTGGCAACGAGTGTCAGTATTGGCTTAGGTATCCCAGGAGGGATGATTGGCCCTGCCTTTTTTATTGGTGCAACGCTGGGTGGAATAATTGGTTATCTAGCATCATACTTTTTCGGGTTTGATGCCTCTCATATTGGATTTTACGCTTTACTAGGAATGGGCGCGATGATGGGCGCAAGCCTGCAAGCCCCGCTTGCCGCTTTAACCGCAATAATGGAGTTAACTTACAACCCAGGAATTATTATGCCGGGAATGTTAACGATTGTAATTGCGCAACTTACTGCCAGTGAAATTTTTGGCAAACAATCATTATTTATTAGTATGTTGCGATCTAATGGTTTGGATTACGATATAAACCCAGTTATGCAAGTATTACGGGGCATTGGTGTGGCAAGTGTTTTGGATAATCACACCGTGCGACTTACACATATCATTAGTTATGAAAGTGCCACAAGCTTGGTAAATGACGAATCTCATATTGAATGGCTTTTGATCAATAATAAAGATAATAAGCTTGTCATGCTAATGCCCATTGCTGAATTAGCTAAATATTTACAAGTGTTAATGAGTGAAGACAGGGAAGAGAATGAGCTGGGCGAAATAGATCTTTTAGAAATACCTGCCAAGCGCTTACAACCATCGCCAATTTCATTGCAAGCGAACTTGCAACAAGCACATGATAAGTTTGAAGAAGATAGAGAAGTCCTGTATGTCGTTTTTAATGAAAATCAGGTTGATGATAATACTAGAATCTATGGAATCATTACCGAAGAAATGATTGAGAGGGCTTACAAACCTAAGAAGTAATATTAGTAGACACTAATAAGCATAAAGTTTATTCTACGCCACGCTTTTAGGTGCCTTGGGTATAAAAACTCAGGGTTAAACGGGAAGCTGGTGCGTTACTTTGTTTTTTATAAGCAAATAACCATTCCAGAGCTGCCCCCGCAACGGTAATTGAGTAAAAGAACGCTGTTTTCGTGTTTTTTATAGACCACCCCCCCTCTTTTTCGCTGTTTTGTACTAAAAAATGAATACAAAACAGCGAAAAAGAGGGGGGGTGGTCTATATAAATAGCTGAAAATGGCTCTTTTAAAGGTGTTTTTGTAACCACTGTACATTGTTTGGAGATAATCCTAAGGAAACCCTGATCAAGCTGAAAATAATTGGACTTGATCAGGATATCCCTAAGGAGAATCTGATTAAGTCAATTAATATTTAGCACAGAAAAATTTGTCGCTATTTTTCATGAAGTGAGACGTAATAGTCATTCTATTGCGTCGATCTTCGTGGAAAATATCGGTGAATTTGGCAAGCTAAATATAATTGGACTTGATCAGGATCTCCTTAAGTACGGGAAGGTGGAATACCTGCATTTTTATGCACTCATAAGCCCGGAGACCGGCCTAAGCGTCGTGTGGTGTTATCTTTCGTATCTTAAATGAAATTTATGATAAAAAAGAATCATCACGTTTTTAATCTCAGCACGGCGGGTGCTGTAAAAACTTAGGTTCATATAAATGAAAAACCAACTCTTTGCTACAACAGTGGCAACCCCAGCTATTCTCTTTTCTACTCTTTTATTAGGCACTCAAAACGTATCAGCGGATTCAGTTAAAGTCACTGATGAGGGTGGATTACAGCTTTCTATTACGGCTAACAGAAGAGAGCAACCCTTAGACCAAACATTGGCTTCCGTTACCGTGATAACGCGCAGTCAAATAGAGAATTCACCAGCAAGCTCTATCACAAATATATTGTCTCGTTATGTTGAAGGTATAGATCTTACAACCAGTGGCGGCCGTGGTAAAAATATCAGTTTATTTTTACGAGGTGGCTCATCAAAACAGGTGTTAGTACTGATTGATGGCGTGCGTGCAGGCTCGGTATCTGCTGGCACAATGGCATGGCAGCATTTATCAAGCGATATGATCGAAAGCATTGAAATCGTGCGTGGTCCTCGCTCTTCATTATATGGCTCTGAAGCGATGAGTGGCATCATAAGCATTACGACCAGAAAGGGAAAAAAGGGGAAGTGGCACGGTTCTGCGAGCGTTGGCAGTAATCATACAAAAAGTATCTCGTTAGGGACAACAATCGGTAGCGATCAAACAAGTTTGAGCATCAATACTTCGTTGCTAGACACTAATGGATTTGATGCAAGAAACGGTGGAAACACTGATGATGATGGCTATAACAACAAAAGTATCAATCTAAAATTTGATCATAAATTTAATGATAAAACATCATTAGCGATTAATGTTCTTCAGGCGAAGGGTGTTAATGAATATGATGGATTTGGCTCAAATAGCGGATACCCTGATTATACGCCTACAGACTCGGATGGCGTGGATACCCGTGGTGATTTTCTGCAACAAAATTTTGGTGTGACCTTAAAAACAGCATTCTCAAAAAAATGGAAATCTGAATTTTTAGTCGGTCAGTTCAAGGATGAGTCTGTAAACTATGATAGCCAAGTATCTTTAGCTGATGGAGCCGTTAGTACGACAAAAAGCACGATTGACACTAAGCGCCAACAGTTTGATTGGAAAAATGAAATATCACTAAGAAACAATAAAACACTTGTGCTAGGCGTTGATCATCAAAAAGATAAAGCGACTAAGTCAGGTGATGATTATACAAAAAATAGCCGTAATAACACCGGTGTGTATGGCGAATTATCAGGTTCAGCGGGTGCATATGATTATCAAATATCACTGAGAACAGATGATAACCAGACCTTCGGAAGACATAATACGGGAAGCCTATCGCTTAGTAGAGAATTTGGAAACAGCCGTTTAACAGCATCGTATGGAACAGCATTTAAAGCACCAACCTTAAATGAGCTTTACTGGCCTAGCACGCCATTCTTTGTGGGTAATCCTGATCTTCAGCCAGAGGAATCAAAAACGTTTGAAGTTGGTCTAAAAACAAAGCTAGGAAAAGGTCGTTTCAACGCGAGTATTTTTCAATCAAAAATCAGCAATCTTCTTGCCTATCAATTTCCGACGACTGCAAATATCAAAAATGCAGAAATTGACGGGCTTGAACTTGGATATAGCAGGAGTATTGGCGCGTTAAATTTAAATACGAATGTAACCTTGTTAAACCCTCGGGATACTGACTCAGGAAAAGTGCTTGCCAAAAGAGCGAAGCAAACACTTAAAATTAATTTAGATCGTGATTTTGGTCGATTTTCAATGGGTGCATCATTGCTAGGAAAAAGCAAAAGAGCCGCTAGTTTTGGCAGTGGATTGGCTGGGTATGGCGTAGTTGATTTGCGTTCATCTTATAAAATTACTAAAAACGTAGAGCTTCAGTTAGATGTTAATAATGTTTTAGACAAAGAGTATAAAACCACAAGTGGTTACGATACGGATGGAAGAAACTTTATGCTTAGCGTCAGTTACAAATAAAAACCATCAGAGTAGTCTTTTGGGCTACTCTTATGTTTAGGAGTTTTACAAATGAATACATTAACAAAAAACCAAACATGGCTAGTTGCTGGCTTATTACTTGCAACCCTAATCCTCACACGCTCACATTTCATTACTCACTTTCAAGATGCCACTTGGGCGATCTTCTTTATGTTGGGTTTTTATGTGCGTAAAGCGATTGGCTTTCCTATTTTTTGGTTGGTTACTTTTGCGGTTGATCTGCTGGTGATTGAATCTAAAGGCGGGGAAAGTTTCTGCTTTACGGTTTCTTATCCGTTTTTGATTCCTGCTTATGCATCGCTTTGGTTTGCGGGGCGCTGGTTTGCAGGGCATTACAGCGAGAATTTGCGTGGCTTACTTTATTTTGTCGTGGCGGCAGTCGTCGGTATTACGGTTTGCGATATTATTTCTAGTGGCGGTTTTTACTGGTTCTCGGGTCGATTTGAGAATGTAAATATCAGTGAGTTTGCAGGGCGTATTGCTCGTTACTTGCCGATGTATATGAAAACCACGCTGATCTATTTAGCGGGTGCTGCTGTTTTACATATGATTGTTATTCAAGCAGGAAACCTGTGCGACAAGGCTCATCAATCCTAAATGCAGTGATTCGCATGATGGCGCGTGTTTAAACTTTCATTTAATACTTATACGTCAAAAGACGCTAAAGAAAACACTTACTGGAGATCAAGCTTACTCGTTACGTTTGATGCTCCAGTAACGTTTCTGTGTGCGGGCGATCAAGTCTGTTTGAATGATCAATATTCCATTGGCAACCAATGCATCAATCATAGTTTTGATAGTGCCGCAATCAAAACACTAAAAAATGAAACCCTTGATGATTGGCTAAGCGTCGAACTTGCAAGCCTTAAGGGAAAATGCCCTACCGTTTTGACCGCAGTACATGCAGAAAAATACCATTGTGTGAGTGAAGTGGTAAGTGGCGATTTTAAAGTTTCGGCAATTACTACCGCGGGTATCAAATCAAATGCTGTCAATGTGTATCATGATAGAAAGTTAGAGGCTGATGCCGCAAATGGCAAGGAAGACAAGGAAAACAAAGGGGCAGAAATAGGAACGATTAATATCGTGCTATGTATTAATGTTCCGCTAACAGAAACAGCCATGGCGCAGGCGCTGGGCATTGTTTACGAAAGTAAAGCATCACTGTTTTATGATAATAACTGGAAGAGCGCCTATTCCGATAATATCGCCACAGGAACAGGCACGGACTCTGTCATTATTGCCTCAAGTATAAATGCCGATACTGGTGTTGATACCGATGCTGGTATTGATAGCAATGTAAAAAAAGTGAATTACACGGGTTCTCATTCTGTAATAGCAGGGATGATTTCAGAAGTTGTAAGAAGCTCCATCGAATGCTCTGTTAAGAAAAGTGGGGGTCAATCATAATGGCTAATAATAGATGAGTATCCATCACTTAGTAAATCGCCTAAAAAGAGACTTAAAATGCCCTGTTTAATGGTTCAAGGTACAACCTCCGATGCAGGCAAGAGTATTCTTGTGGCGGGCCTGTGTCGTGTGCTCAAGCGCCGTGGTTTATCCGTTGCCCCTTTCAAACCGCAAAACATGGCGCTTAATAGTGCGGTAACGCCAGATGGTGGCGAGATTGGGCGCGCGCAGGCTCTCCAAGCGCAAGCCGCTGGCGTGCCACTTAGCGTTCACATGAATCCTGTCTTATTAAAACCCAATACCGATACAGGTGCGCAAGTGATTATTCAAGGTCACTCAATCGGCAATATTGAAGCATTGGATTATCACGACTACAAACCCAAGGCCGCCAACGCCGTTTTTGAATCTTTTGATAAACTGATCAGTCAATATGAAAATGTCCTCGTAGAAGGTGCGGGAAGCCCTGCCGAGATTAATCTACGCAAAGGCGATATTGCCAATATGGGTTTTGCGCTTCGTGCCAATTGCCCTGTCATTATTATTGCTGATATTGATAAAGGCGGTGTGTTTGCGCATCTTGTCGGCACGCTTGAACTGCTATCAAAAGAAGAACAAGCACTGGTTAAAGGCTTTGTGATTAATCGCTTTCGTGGTGATATCGCCTTATTACAAGATGGCTTAGATTGGCTAGAAGATTACACGGGTAAGCCAGTTTTAGGCGTGCTACCCATGTTGCACGGTTTACATCTTGATGCTGAAGATGCCGTGCCAAGTAATGTCATCGATGAGAACGCAGATGAGAACGCAGACGAGAACACAGAAAAAAGCAGTCAGAAGTTTAAGATTATTATCCCGCGTTTGCCTCACATCAGTAATCACACCGATTTTGAGCCACTTCGATTACATCCTGATATTGATTGCCAGTATATTTCTCACCTTGAAGCGATTCCACCTGCCGACTTGATTATTCTACCTGGTAGTAAAAATGTAGGTTTTGATCTGGCATGGCTTAAATCGCAAGGCTGGCAAGAGGCTATTCAAAAACACCTGCGTTATGGCGGTAAAGTAATAGGCATTTGTGGTGGATTTCAAATGTTGGGCGCGCACATTCATGATCCACTTGGCATCGAAGGAAAACCACAAAGTCATAAAGGCCTGGACTTGCTAGAAATAGAAACAACGCTACAAAATGAAAAGCAATTAACCAATGAAAAAGGAACGCTAAAACTGCCCAATAGCGCAAGCATCACAGGTTATGAGATACACGCTGGCATTACAACGGGCGAGGCGTTAAAAAGCCCTGCACTGGATTTAAAAGGACGCCCTGACGGAGTCATCTCAACAGACAATCAAATATTCGCCTGCTATCTACACGGCTTGTTTGACTCACCCGAAGCACTACAAAGTTTGCTCGAATGGGCGGGGGCTAAACCATCGCAAGAATTTGATATTAACAAACAGCGAGAGGTACAGTTAGAGCGCTTAGCGGATGCAATCGAGAAAAACCTAAATATGAATAAAATATTAGAAATTATGGAGAAGCCTGTATGACGGATTTTGTAAGCTCTTGGAGTGGCGGTAAAGATGCCTGTTTAG
>Ga0256840_1001118_pt1 | contig 25874 bp, 24 predicted proteins | sample 355202metaG_FD_185969 | JGI IMG/M metagenome (GOLD analysis project Ga0256840, IMG submission 185969) | Hydrothermal vent microbial communities from Mid Atlantic Ridge, Atlantic Ocean - 355-202 | ecosystem: Environmental > Aquatic > Marine > Hydrothermal vents | place: Atlantic Ocean: Mid... | reverse complement strand
CGGCACAACAATTCCTATAGCATTGAATTTGATAGGCATGTAGGCTGGGGTGAAGCTTAAGCGCAACCCCGGCATTCCGCAAAAGCTGGGGTTGCACTACCGTTCCACCCCAGCCTACAATTGCCAGCACTTAACTTAATTCCCCTTAACCTGCATAGCAGACTGGAGATAAAAAACTGATAGTGGCATATTCTATTACAGCCTTGGCTTTGTGCGTTTGGCTTAGCCACGCCAGCAGCAGTAATGTAGGCTGGGGTGAAGCTTAAGCGTAACCCCGGCATTCCGCAAAAAGCTGGGGTTGCACTACCGTTCCACCCCAGCCTACAATTGCTATCACTTAACTTAATTCCCCCTAGCCTGCATAGCAGACTGGAGATAAAAAGCTGGTAGCGGTTTATTCTGTTACTGCTTTGGCATTAACGGTGCGTGTTTTCGTTCACAATATTGCTAAAAGCATCAGCCATTTGGTCTAACGTATCAAGAAAGGTGATAACCGATTTCTCTAGGCGTTGCAGCTCCCTTAGCCGACTCAACCTGCAGTTCATTTGCCTGGGTACGTTCAGTTGCATCAAAGGGTAAAAAATTAGCCTCATTATGTTCAGCGGTATCAGTCATTCCCAGCTCCTAATCATTAACAGATGGGCTATTGTTGCATGTTAAAAATATGGCTTCAGCAATCGCAAGCTTACGAAAATATATATTTACAAACTTACCTGCATATTTACTTTTGCTTTATTCACTGAGTTATTGGCTGCCGAGCGGATCTGTTCTATATTCGCATCATGCTTAATATTGTCTACCTGTTGCTGACTGTGAACCTGCGCTTTTAATAGCTGTTTATTCAGCTCAAATACTTGCTGTTTTTGCATTAGAGACTGCATAGAAAAAGCAACCATTTCAAATGACAGCAAAATCCCCAGCTCTATCAGCAGGCTGACTAAAATGGAATAGATGGCAATAATCTGCTGTGGCTGAGGCTGCCAATTGAATAGAGTACGGATTAATTGAATGCAGGCAGCCATTATTTCGGGATTAAAAGTGGGCAGAAAAGAATCCTTTGTCCAGCCTATATGGGAGAAATAAACCATAGAACAGAGGACGGACAGAATAAATAAGCCTGCTTTAAAAGCAAAACAAGCCCACTGGATTGAGGGAAGATAGGCATCGCTATACTGATTTACAAAATAACGATGCCAGACAATGGCATTTACTTTGGCAACTTCAATAATCAGCGCCAATAGAATGGCAAAAACTGCCGTCTTTAAAAACAGCTGTAAAACGGCATATTGAATAAGGAAAGAAATAGAAAACAGCCCTGCACTCACAATTAATTGGGCAATCCAGCTGAAATATAAAAAGAAACGCATAAACCACCCACCTTATCTGAAAACAAAAAGTCATTAGATAGCAAATAAGTGATTGATGCAGTCTTTACAAGCTTATGATTTATTTGCAGGGTGGGTAAAGGAGTTTACCGACATGCCCTGCATAGGGTTGAATTGCCTTCTTAAACAGGCAATGGGTCGAACAATCTTAGCTTTGTTTTTGACACGTTTGAACTATAGTCTTAATACCTTCTTAAACAGGCAATGGGTCGAACGCTTGGGGGGGGGTTCATGGTAATACTAAACTCGTCTGTCTTAATACCTTCTTAAACAGGCAATGGGTCGAACGTGTTAATGAGGGGTATAAGGCTGGCATGAGAATGGTCTTAATACCTTCTTAAACAGGCAATGGGTCGAACGAAATTTTTATAAACATCCCTCACGGGATGATAGTCTTAATACCTTCTTAAACAGGCAATGGGTCGAACACCCAAAGAGGCTGACAGTGCCGCCCTATACGGTCTTAATACCTTCTTAAACAGGCAATGGGTCGAACTTAGCCAGGAAGGCTCAAAGCAGTTATTTTATGGGTCTTAATACCTTCTTAAACAGGCAATGGGTCGAACATCAAGGTCGGCGGCTACACAAGCCAAGATGTTGGCGTCTTAATACCTTCTTAAACAGGCAATGGGTCGAACCCTGACCCTTTTAAATTCCTCTTGCAATTCAACCCCTTACAAGCACTTTTTTTACCCATCAAATCCATTTTAAAAGTTAACATTTTTTTGACGGAAAAAACAGTGTTTGCGGGTTATAAAATAACAGTTTTTCAGTTTTATTCCAAGGTTTTTTTATGCGTCCATAAAAATAATTACAAGCCAGAATACTCACATTGCTTTTTTACCTTATCCAGATTAAATTGCTGCAATTCTGCTTCGGTACATTCTATTAGCAATAAACTGTTATCTGCATTGTCCTGCACCTCCGCCAACTGCTGAAAAAATGCCCGTGCATTCAAATAGGCTAATTTATAATTCTCTTTCGAGTTTCTAGGAATCAGCCCAATCAAGCCCAAAACTTCTGCCCGTGTCAGGTGCTTTCTTTCTGGTTTGCTCCATAATGCAATATATTTATCGCTGCCAGGCACCACTACTCTAATTTGAATACGCTGGCTGTCAAAGGCTTTTTGCTTGCGTAATTTAAGCCAGACTAAAAATGAAAACACCATAGAAAAAGCACTAATCACAATAGTAATCTGATCTAAAATAGCAATGGATTCGGTTATTTCTTTTATCATAATATAGTAGGGTGGGCAAAGGGGGCTTTATCCCGTGCCCGCCTTTCTAAGATAAACAAGAGGTGGGCACGGGGTGAAGCTCCTTTGCCCACCCTACTCGTGGCCTATGTTTTCAAAATCATCTGTTAATATTGTGCTGGTCTGATACCAGCCTTTTTCTACTGCCCGCTGGTACGAGCTATATTGCCAGTCTTGCGGGTGATTTACAAAGCCATGTTTTACCGGATTAAAATGAATATAATCCACATGCTGTCGCCAGTCATTTTCATCCCTGATCTGATGCTCCCAAAAACGCCGCTGCCAGATACCTTTCTCCCGTTTTTTTATTTTAGACCGGCTAACCTTTGCTTGCGGAAAGGCGGATGAAAAATATCGTTTAATGACCATCCAGCGTTTAGAAAAATCTTCATCACCTTCGGGCAATTGCCAAACTGTATGTATATGGTCGGGCAATATTACAATGGCTTCAATTTTAAACGGGTGGCGCTCCCGACACATCCGAAAAGCTTCACGCAATCGATCAATATTTTCGATTAGCAGGGGTTTTCGCAATTCAGTTACCACGGTAAAAAAATACCTGGCACCGGGGGAGTATAGCCGTCTATATTGTTTCATACTCTTTCTATATTCGTTAATACATTAACGTGGGGTGGGCAAAGTGGGGCTTTATCCCGTCCGCCATCTAGTTTATCTTAAAAGGCGGGCACGGGGTGGAGCTTCTTTGCCCGCCCTACGGTTTTGCTTGCAGGGCGCGTACTCTGGCTGCCATTTTTAGTTGGTTTTCTTTGAAGGCCGGTTTCTTTTTTTCTTTCTTTTTCTTTCCTTTCCCTGGCTGTATTTTCTGCTCTGGTTTTTCAGGGTCGTCTAATAGCCCTGCTTTGTAATGTTTGTTAATCAGCCTGATCAGGTCTTCTAATATGTCTTTTTCATTTTCCTCTTGCTGTTCCAGTTTATCTAGCCATGCATCCAATCCATTTGTATGCATAAAAAGGTCTTTATTTGTATCCCAGTCCTGTTTATGCGCGGCAATAAAATATTCCTGCGCCAGCGGGGAACGGTTTTTATTTTTTTCTGCAACCTCATCGTCTTTACGCTGCTGTTCAATTGCTCTTTCCTGTTCGGCCTGTTTTTCCAGTTTTGCCTGTTCAAAGGATATATCATGGCTCATATAGCCATAGCCTGCTGCTGTTTTTGCACCTGCGCCTAACCATTGCAAGGCATTTTCCAATGCTTCAAAAACCTGTGTCAGCTGGTTATTTTTGTCTTCTCCTCTTGGGGCAATGCTAAAAATAAATCGAGCATTTTTAACTGCTAAAAAGGGGATGGGGGTGGGTTCATGCCAATCGGCTGGAATGTCGCCCGATTTGCTGCTTCCTTTGTCATTTTGATACCAGCCTCCCATATGGGGTGTCATAATGTCGCAAACTAAGGTTGCTGGCTTATCAGGAATGGCATCAAAAAAAATAAGGTCGCCCGTTTTTTCTGCCGCATCTTCTTTGTCTGCTGTTCCAAACCAGCTTATCAGCCGTGCATCTTTTTCATCGTCGGATAAAGCATCATCATTCATTTCTACCCAGGCTCTTACCAATCCTTTTACCGCGGAACCGGCAAGATAAGGCACGGCTAATGTTGGGTGCCAGCTAAAGCCGTTTTCTACCGGATGCGGATTGCCCATGCCTGAGACAAAATTCCAGTCTGTCTGGTAACGCTGGCTTTGCCCTTTTAATGCGCTGATTAAGGTTTCTTGCCTGTTTTGAAATTGCTCTAATTGCTTGCGCTCTCCATGCGTATCGGTAACAGTATCTATCCAGGCTTTTTTACCGTCTTTCTTTTTAAGCTTTGGATTTTCTTTTATTATTTCCCAATTAGCTTCATATTGATTAAAAAACCGTTCAAACCATAGCCCTGCATGTGAGCCTTGTTCTAGCTTGTGGGGTGCTTTATGCTGCTGATACAAAGGCGTATTCATTCTGTATCCTCATTCGCTAAAAATGCCTTGGCAAATTTTTTAATCCAGCTCATCAGCAATAAGGTTTCTATTTGTGCCAGCTGGTAGTCTTGCATATTTTGCTGAGTTATCCCCTCTAATATGTCTTTATGCGGCTCATAGATTTGCGGTTTGCTGCACAGCCATTGAGAAATAATGCCATATAAAGCATGGTGGCTGACCTGTTCATCACTTTTGTTGCCGCTGCTTTTGGATTTGGTAAAGGCCATTGTCTGCCCCAGCCCGTTCATATGGATCATTGCGGGCAGGCCTGAAGAATAGCTGACAAATTTTTTCTGCTGTTCTTTAGTTAAGCTAGTCAGTTTATTTACTTTTTCCAGCGCATATTTAGCACGCGCCTGCTGTATGGTTTGTGACATTTCAAGCTCCTGTATAGGTGTTGACCTTGCACCAGCCCATGCCGACGGTTTCATTGCCGCCCACTTGCAGATAGGGTGCGCTATGAAACAGGGTTTGGGTTATGCTGTTTAAAACTGCTGTTGCTTGTTTGTCTGCTAGTTCTTTATTGCCTTTAAAGCTGGTATCTCTGACTTTACTGGCACTTAGGGTAATGTATAGCACCGTTTCCGCAGGCAGGGTTTCTTCATACCAAAGTGCGCCTTTTCTTACCACTTTTTTCTTGCCATCAATAGCTATATGCGGTGTTACAGGCGTGGTATATCGGCTTAAATAGGCAAACAGGCTATCATCAACAATAACCAGCTGTTTGCTTAAACTGTCTTGCTCAATGCCAGAAAGTGCAGAGAGCTGTTGAATAATTTTAGTTAAATCAGCGTTCTCAGCTAAAATTTTATATTCTTCTAAAAATAGGTCTTTTGTTTTATCTTGCTGCAATGCTTTATTTTCTGCAACCGTAGGTACTGTATAGCTAGCGTCTGCCATTCCCATTCGCTCTGCGTCTCTGGCTAAGCGGGTTAATAAGGCGGGGCAGGTGACCCATTTAAAATGGCCAGTTAATGAGCGCACGGGCAATAACAGTATCCGTGCATCACCCACCATTAATGCGCCTGCATGTTCTGAGGCATTGCCTGCGGTCGGTTCTGGCCCAAAAACGGCTTTTACGCTGCTTTTATCCCACTGCTGTTCTGCTTTGGCTCTTAATGCACCTTTAACTGCCGAACCAAAAATACAGGGCCAGCCGCTGTGTCCTTCCCGCTGAATGGGTAAATCAACGCTGTCTACAGAACTGCCTGCACCTGCATGTATGCTGGTTTCTGCCCATAAGCCGAGTATTGCATTATTTGCTGTCATTTGTATCCCCTTGTTTGTCTATCCATTGTCCGATTAAAATTTGTCCACGACCCCATTGCTGCTCCTGTCCAATACATTTTTCATGCAATGCCTGTACAACTTCTGCACTTGTTAAACTATTATCCAGCACAGTGCAAAACCAGGCACTGCCTGCTGGTATGTAGCTTTTGACTGATCTGGGCTGATGTTTTTGCATATCCCAGCCACCTTCCCGATGCACTTTGCCGATGACGGCCGCTTCAATTGCCAGTTCTATGCCTTCCAGTGTCCCTTGCCAAACGGTTTGTTCACCGACTGTTTTTTTAACAAATTCTGCTGGAAACATTTCGCCATCAAAATAAGCGGGGCTGATAAAGTGAAGAATTATTTTAGTTAAGGGTGCTGTATTGGTCTTTATAAACGGCATTTTTTCAAGCATTTGGCTAACGCTTAAAGAAGCCATTCGTCCTTCTCCACCCAGCCGTACAATGTCATTTTGCTTTAGCTTTTCGGCTAATTTTTCATCCAGCCCCTGTAAATTAAGTTCTATTTTTACATCATCCGCTAGACGTATATGTCGGGTTTGATAAAGCTGCCCTTCTATTACGCTACGTGTTTCATTATTTCTGGCAATACCCAAACGCGCCTCTGGGGTAACCAGTTGCTTTTGACTGTAAATTTGCTTTTTATCTGGTAGCTGCTTGCCTTTTAATAAGGCTTGCATGCCTTGGCTATCTATCCAGCTTTGTTCCATATTTTTAAAGCCTTTTTTGCCTTCTGGCAATTCTGGCAGGCGCACATCTCCAAGATCACATTCGACTGTATTACCTATTTGCAGCCGGATTAATTCATCTTCTTTGTGCATTAAATAAAAAGGCACGGGGTAAAGCCGCTGCTTGTTTTTATTGATAAATACCCCGCGTACTGAAAGTTCTCCCAGGTTTTCACTGTCTCCAACGGCAGCTTTAAAATCTAAGCCGTCAATGCTGTGTGCGGTGCCATCTCCCTGGCTATAGGCCTGCCAGTCTATTTTTATGCTTTCCCCGATAAAACTGCGCACTGCGCCCAGCAATGTTCTCATCGGTGGCGGAAACAGGCTGTTTAATTCGGATGCGCCTGTTGCATCGTGTGGTCTGGTTTCTCTAAAAAACCAGGTGTCCATTGCCGTAAAACATACCGTTGTCATTTTATTATCAGCCATGATCTATACCTTTATTTGCTAAAAACCGAACCAGATGTGCTGCATCTACATTAAGTCTGTGCATCGGTTCAAATGTGTCTTCTTTGCCCTCTTTAAACATTCGCTTTTCTGGCATACATTGCTTTATTAAAGGTGCAATATGCTTTTCTGCCTGCTCTATCGTTACCTGAGTTACCCCTGAATTTAAGTATTCCACCGCTATCAGCCGGGTAATGGATTGCGCATTAAAGCCTTCTGCCATTTGCCATTTGCCGTCTGTGTTTTTACTTTGCAGCATGGCAAAGCGGGCTTCTATATTAAAAAAGAATGAGCTGGAAAACGGGGTTTGCTTTTCTGTTTTTCTAAAATCATTGGCAAGGCTGTCTAAAATCACTTCGTTATTTTCTATCGCCAGCTGCCAAGGCATTGCCCATTGCAAATGCTGGCCTCCTGGTTTCCAAACCCGTACTGCAATGGAATCCCGTCCGTATTCATCTTTAGCCACATCATCCAGCAAATGATGTGCATCGGCTAATACTTTGCCTAGGGGCATTTTAATATGGGCATATTCTATTGCTCCTGATAAGGTGGATTTTATCTGTCCTTTTGATGCTCCTTCACCATAGCCGCCAGATTTTGCAAAACAGGCTAAATAATCTGTCCGCAATGCTTGGGCACAATTTAAGGCTTTTTCTAACGGCAGCAAGGCCAGTACATCATCGCCACCTGCATATATTAAAAAGCCGCTGTATTTTTCAACCGTGCCGGCGACACCTTTAGTAAAGGCTTTAAGTGATCGGCTAATTGCCTGCTGTTTGGCTAAAACGCCCATTTGCACACCTAGCGAATCACCATCCATCATCAGCACTGCATAAAAAGGGCTGACAGCGCCTAAGTCCGTTTCTCGGGTTAACGCTTTTAGAGCCGCCTTAACAGGTTTGGTTTTCTCCTGGTCGGGGTGGCGGTTTTTATTCTCTAATGCAGATTCAAAAAACACATCGCCGTCTAAACTTTTAAAGTCTTCTAGCTGCCGGGTACTGCCTCTATCGGTTAATGCCTGTCTTATACAGGCTATTTCTATACAGGTTCTGCCATAATTGCCGACCAGTTTTACTGCACTTTGATAAAAGTCATTTAACTGCTGTTCTGGTGCATTTTCTATTACTTCTGCAATCCAGGGTACGGCAGCCATGTAGCTGACGGAGGGCACTGAGGAGTTGACTCGCCAGCCATGAACCGTCCAGCCGCCTGGCAATTCTTGCTTATAGTTTTCAAAAATATGAGAAAAACGGCGTTTGATAAAGGCAATGGCAGATAAGTATTCGCCCTCTCGCAAATCATTGCTTAATGAGTCACTGCGCTTGCGCAAAGTATCCCAAAACATTGCCAGCCCTTCTGAATGCGGTGTTTCAATCCCTGATAATTCTTGCCAGCCGTCCATCATCATGCATTTAACGCCGTGTTCTTCTGGGGGCAGATAAGATCGCCAGTTTTTGCGTCTGTCTAGTAAATCGCTTTGGTTTTCTTCGTCAGTAATTACCCAGCTCATTTCCCAGAAGTCATTAACTTGCCTGTCCCAGATTTCTTTGGTCTTTTCACCGCATTGTTTTAAATCTTTTTCCCAGACTTTTTGTGCCAGCCCCTGCCAAGCTTGTTTGATGCTTTTTTCAATTAGCTCAGGTTCAAAGCCTTCTCTGATTTTGGCGGTGCCACCTTTAAAGCGATTAGGGATGCAGCCTTGTTGGGGCGGGCTGCCTTTACCTGTCTTTTCTAACCAAGCTAAATAATTTTCCTCAACGGTAGGGAATATTAATGTGCCACCTTGTTTTTCAACTGCTTTAATCGCTATCGCAGATAAATAAGATAATAAAAACGAGCCAGCCCAAAAATCTCTGGTGCGTCTTGCCTGGGCAACAAAGCTTTGAACAGGGCCTAGGGTGAAGTGGAAGTATTGGTCACTCATAAAATTTTCTCCCTTTGTTCAAAACGGTTTAAATAAGTGTGAATATCATCCCAGTCTATCTTGCATGGTATGCTTACTTTCTTTTTAGTCTTTTTAATTTCCAATCGAATTTTATATTCAGCTGGTAAAAACGTAGCAGGAATCAAACTCTGTACTGCAATATACTCATTATCTTTCAATTTATGAATATGTATAAATAGCGGAGAAGATCTACGGTACTGACTATCTTTTCCCTGCATTGTCGAGTCAACCGCATTTACATCGATATTACATTTGTTAGAAGAAAAAAAGTAGTTATGCGGTAGGCCAAAAACAACACGCTTAGGATGCTCCTGTATATTTTTCCCTTGTGAAAAGTCAAACATAATATGATGATCGCTTTCAAAATTCATCTCAGCATCTTTCCCTGCAACCTTACGTTGTCCATTTTTATTCTTCCTCCCATAACTTCGATAAAGCTGCATTTCCATTCCAATATTGTTCAATAAATTTTCTGCATTATTCCCAGTATTTGATATATCAATTCTTGTTTTACTTGAAAGTGCTGTGAAAGACGGTAAATCACCGCTTAACTCTTTTAACAAAGACTCGACTGTTTGCTTATAACTATCTTTTGTTTTAGGGATAGGTCTTTCTTCAATAGTTGCTTCACCATTATTTTTTGATATAAGCTTCAGTGAGCTAATAGAAACAGAACCAAACCCTTTTCTCCCCCTACTGCCTAATCCTCCCAGCAAGCCCCATAATAATAATGAGTTAATAACGCCTTCTATTACAGAATCATCAGGGACTTTAGGTTCGCGGATTTTAAGTGTTAGTGTAAAGCTCTGGTTTGCAGATAAATACTTATTGTTATACAGCCCTTGACCAAGTAAATAAGTTGTACCAGGTAGTGGGGGGCTATCCTTAAATTCATTATTTTTAAACCCGGAGTTAAGCTTTAATAATAATTTACCCTGTCCATATTCCCCATTATTAACCGCAGCACCAAACAACTCAGCTTCAAGTTTATAGAGCTGCTTTAAAGCCTCTTTTTCATTGTCAGTCTCTTGCAAACACTGCCCCCAATGCAAAGCACGCCACCAAAAGCGCAATGCGCCTTTAATGGATGGTGGGCGTAAATCAGCTTCATTATCTCCGCCACTGATAAACATGGGGGTTACAATCTCAAAACTTGCTTCAATGGTTTTCACTACAACTCCTCTGTGTGATTAATTTATTTCCAATTGCCTTGCATTAGTTAAAATGAATTTCGTCGCTGCTGGCCGCAAATTCTACGTGTGTATTAGGTTTTTTACCTAATCTGTTAAAAAAGTATCCTTCAATATTCCCTTCACCCAAGGCATTAAATAGCTCTTTTTTTATGGTGCTCATTCTCTGTTCAATAAATTCTGCATCCATAAAGTATTTAATGTCTTCTTCTGCAATACTTTGGTCTTGACCTGAACATCTCATGGTTTTCTTGATTGTTTCCAGCCGTCCAGAAAAAGAGCCTGCTTTTTCTTCATAGATAGCAAGGTATTCTTTGGCAATGCCTGTGTCTTCATCAGAGCCGCGTATGGGGGGTAAGTTATTCTTCTTCCTTGTTGCCATCCATAAATAAAAGGCATAATCTCTGGGAGGCAGATTGATGGACTGCTCTGCACATTTTAAAGTACCTGCTACTCTATCAAAAACAATGTCTACTGGCCCCATTACTTTTTTAGCTACCTGTACTGTATTGCTAAAGCTGGCTTTGCCTTCTGATAATTTTTTAGGCAGCCCATGCCTTAAGCTGACAAATGGAATTTCTGCCAGGGTTACAGTGGCATTTGCTGTGTCCACAGACCGTTTGGGATCAATAGGGATAACCTTAGAATAGGGTGTTGGGTAATAAAATTTGTGCAATGATTCATAAGGTGCATCAACCAATACATGCGACAGCCTATCCTGTTCCCTGCCAAACAGAGACAAGGCATACCCAGCATAGTAGCCCATGGTCTTGCGTCCGCCTGCTATAGAAACATGGACGGCACGATCCTCATCACTGGTTAATTCTCTAATCTTTTCTGTTATTGCATCGGCCATCAGCTTATTATCTTCCAGCTCACGAATATCTTCTAAAATGGTACCGTCCTGATAGCTTAAAACCTGAATATCATCCTCAGTAAACTGAATATCTGATAAGCCATAATCCCTGCAGAAACGGCTAAACCAGCCAGGCGATTCAGATAATAAATTAAGCCGTACCTGTTCTGCACCCAGCTTAGTCGTTATGATTTTTATATCCGTCGGTATAAAGGCAGGCTGCTGTTTTACCGCTAACGCATATAGTGATTCAGTAATAATTTGCGGTGTCATCCCAACAACGGCAAATAAGGTACGTTTTGGGTAGTGCTGTGGCTGTTTCAAAATAGCTTCTCTTACAAGGTTTACGTTAAAGTGTCAGTGTATAGTGTTTTTAAAATAGTTGCCGTTTTCATAAGCTTACGAAATGTATGCATTCCCACGCAGAGCATGGGAACGAGAAAAGTATTTTTCAGCTTACGCTCAAAAGCTCATAGCGGCCATATCCAAAACTGGCATTTTTACCTACATGCAGCCATTGGCCTAAATAAATATACGGCCACAGTGTTTCTATCCCTTTCATATTGATGGTTATTTTTCCCATAAAGCCGCTGGTATCCAGTTCTCGCTGATGCCTGGCAGAATACCGGCTATCTTGCTGACTATAAACAGCCGCATCAACATCTGCTTTATTGGCTAATATTTTTAGGTGTTTAAAATCGGCAATCAGCGGCCTTGAAGTATAAAAATTTTGTATGGATGAGACACGCCGAATAATTTGCATTAGAAAAAACACCTTATCAAAATCCGCTTTGTTTGAGCGATAAGGCGTTTTAAACAGTAGCTGTATAGCCGGTGGCGCATCTGGAATTAAAGGGCTATGTGCTGGCAAGGCTTTATAGAGAATATCATTCTCTAAAATAAGCTGAGAAAGCGGGTGGCTCTTTTGTTTAACCTGCATAAGCTCTAGCGGGATTCTTGATTTGCCTATTCCATTGCTGCCGGCTAACGCCATGGCTTCTATTAAAACACTTAATCGCTGAGTTGCTTTACCCAGCAGAATAACAGAAATGCTAATTAGCTGCTGATTGGCTGTCTGCTCAGTTACGGTTTTAAATATATGCGGGGCGGGGATGTCAGGGGAGCTTTTTGTGTTTTGGGCATTAAGCGGTTTAACGCCTTCAAATAAATAAGGATAGTCACATTGCTGCAAAAACAGGCAGGATTTGCATTCCGTCTTTTCAGGCACTAAACAGACTCCTTGCCGTAATGCATGGCCAAAAACACCGTGCCATAAGCTAGGGGTTAATAGTGACGGGGCAATATGTTGCTGTGCCCTATAGCTAAAACTAAATTCTGCTAAGGATATTTGGGGGATGGCATTCATTAATCATCTTCGTTAACAAAGGGCAAACAGCTTTCAAGCCTAACCGCCTTTTTAACAGGCGGCCATCAAATACAAAATATTATGATTTTCATGCCCAGCGTGCAGGCGCACAGCCATTTAGTTAAAAAAGAGCAATTGTAGGCTGGGGTGGAACGGTAGTGTAACCCCAGCTTTTTTTGCGGAATGCTGGGGTTACGCTTGGGCTTCACCCCAGCCTACATCTTTCAATTTAATGGCGATGAGGAGGAAGAGGTCTTAATACCTTCTTAAACAGGCAGCCATCCAAACCCAAAGACGAAGTGAAAACAGACTCGACGGGAGCGTCTTAATACCTTCTTAAACAGGCAGCCATCCAAACCAAAAGCGCTTTGACAAAAACAAAATTTTGGGTCCAGTCTTAATACCTTCTTAAACAGGCAGCCATCCAAACACCTATATATATGCAAAGAGCACTGATACTGTTCGTCTTAATACCTTCTTAAACAGGCAGCCATCCAAACGGAGATAGGCAACGACATCGAGGCCTCTTTCTGAGTCTTAATACCTTCTTAAACAGGCAGCCATCCAAACCCTGACGGTTTTGGATAACGTATGACAATCAATAGCTTGGATGGTTTTTCTAGACCCATCAAATGAGATTTAAAAGTTAACATTAAAATAACGGCTTTTAAGCTCTTTTTTAAGGTCTGGGACAATTCTACCTTATATAAATAATAGCTGTCACCTATCAATTTATTTTTTTCTGTCTAGTAGGATGGAGCAGCGCCTGCTGCTTGCCTTTTTACATTTTAAAAAGGCTTGCTGTGGTAAATTTGCTTCTGTTTTTACCAAAATAGCGTAAGCCTCTATCATTAATCGGCTTTACCATAAATTGCTGGTCACTGATCTTTTTAGATTGGCAGCTATTTTTATTTAACTGTACTATCCAGTAATCAATTTTTCTTTCATCCTGTTCTGCAATATGAAAGATGTATTCGGATGTTGCCAGCTGAATCCCCAGCCATTTATAGTCTGAGCTATCCAGCTTAGAAAACAGGCCGGCTAAACTGATTATTTTTTGCTTATTTTGTGCGCTGAACATGCTCAATAAAAAATCAGGATTAGAGATTAAATAGCCATACTGCTGTTTTGCTTCGCTTAACTGCTGCATGATGGCTTCATGCTCTGACGATGGCTGGCCAAATAGTTTTTTTAAATGAAACAGCATATCTGGCATATCTTCTTGAAACCAGATATCACATGAGAATCTTTTTGCCAGCATTTTTAAGCTGTTTGCATTCTCCTGCGGAAATGAATAGCCGGGCCTGACCAAAATGGTCTTAACATTGATGCCTGCAAATTTATCTGCCTGGGCTGAGGCATTGGTAATCTGTTCAGCTAAAGATGATTTTTTCTGTTTTTTTGAGATTAATTTTAAGTCAAAGGTATATAGCTGGGAATTTTTAAGCACCCATATATCCGTCTCCATTTGAGGGCCTCTTAACTTATCATGCGGTTCTAGGCCTACGACTAAATCATCCACATTAAATGTAGCAATAAGGCTGGCAAACCACTGTTCAAACATACTGCCAGAGGATTCTTTTTCTGTTGCCACCGCCTGCCAGTTCCATTGTTTAGCAATAACCTGTTCAAGCATGGCGATACAGGTTATTGCTCTGGGTTTTGTTGAATGAATTTCACTAAACCCTGACTGAATTTTTACTAATTCTTTTATTCCCAGTTTTTTAATGCGCTGATTCAGTTTTTGCTGATCTACTGCGATTGTTTCAGTTTGCAAGCTGCCCGCCTGCATAAATAATTGCAGCCAGGTACCGTCTAAATCTCTGTAAATAACCTGGCGGTTTTCTGCATTTACAAAACTTAATACGCCTGCAAACATGGTTTTTAAACCGCCTGTGGCATTAATAACCAAATGGCTGGGCGGTACTGAAGCAAACCATTGCTCTATCGCGCTATACACGAGTTCTGGGTGTTTGCCATCTTCATTTTTTTCTGGCTGGTGCAAGGTGACTTTTAGTGTGCCGAAAAAGTTCTCAGCCATTTTTTTTATTCTATGGGCTGGCTTAGCTGATCTTTCCAGATCATTGGTGTGATATATAAACAGGTGTGAGACTGGCGTTTCTTTGCTATGAATAGATAATAAGCCTTCAAGATTAGGCATGATCTGTTCGCTGGCCAGTACCGCCATGGCTATTGTATTATTTTGCATATGATTTTTGGGGTGAGGCATCAGGCTATCAGTGTCTGTGCATTTTTTATTTATCTTTCTGCTGCAGAGGTTTTAGTCTCGATTGAATCATTTTTCTGGCTTTGTTGCCACAGCTAAAACCCCTGCCTTATTTGTCCATTATAATTGTCTGGTTTTTAATGCTTCAATTATTTCTCTATATTCCTGTTCTCTTGGCCGGTGTAAAAAAACCCCTAACGCACCGAGTGCGGTAAATATATATAAGGTATTGTAGCCATCACCCAAAATAAACATAATAAGACCAAAAATGCCTACGATTTCAATACAGACCAGAGTCACGATGGTGGTCATTAAATAGCGGCTTTTTGCCGGATTATCCCCCGGCATGGTCTGATTGAGCCGGAGCAGGATATGGCGCAGCAATGTTGAGAAGGGAAATAAGGCAATAGCGGCGGCATAAAACAGTGTTCTGATAAAAATGCGTTCCTGTTCGGCCAGGCCGATTTGTATTTCTGCCCCTTTTATCTGACAAATAATATTATAAATGATAAGCAAGCCTAGCATGATGGCTGCAATCAGCCTATGCGGGGTTAGCTCGGATCGGGATGTTTTTTCTGTCATTTTGTTTTGCCATTATCCTGAGAGTTTCGATAGGATTTCATAATAACCAAAAAAGCTAAAAAATCATACACGGCATGGATAACGATGGGTGTTACTAAGTTGCGTTCTCCGGCATAATCTAAAAACAGCCCCAGATAGATTCCTACACAAGTGGCTAGCACGGCATACAGCGGCGTGACTGCATGCACCAGCCCAAACAGTATGTTGCTGGCAATTAAGCCTGCGGCCATGCCCCATGAGTTTTCCATCCACGGCTGGATAACGCCGCGAAATAAGACTTCTTCAGAAATGCCTGCAATGGCCGCCAGTATAAATAAGTCTGTCCAATGATGCCTGTGCAGGCTTGGAGCCAATGTGTCTATTAAAATCTGCGTTATTTTCTGTATAGACGGGATAGGCATTTGCTGCATGGCTAAAAAAATAACAAATAGTGGCAGAGTGCCGAATAGGCCATATAGCACAGCATTTTCAGAAAAATGCATATGTTCAAAAGGATCTATGTCAGCCACCCAGCCTAAGGCGACGGCGACTATAATTAGCGCCCCTTCAAAATAACAGGCTGTTCTAAAGAATTTTTCCGGTTTAATTGGTGTATTTTCCATAAATAGATAGAATGGTCTAAACTTGAGATGAGTGGATTATTGTAATGCAAAGTTATATTTATAAAAGCCTTAAAAAAGCTGAGCTTTATCTTTACCTGCAAAAGAAAGATGATTTTTCGGCAATTCCTGAACCGTTATTAAACAGTTTTGGCAAAATTGAATTTGTAATGGAACTGGATATAACGCCAGAACGCATTTTAGCCAGGGAAGATACCGCTAAAGTGCTTAGCAGCCTGGAGAAAAAAGGTTTTTTTGTGCAGATGCCGCCGACAGTGATACCGAATGCTTTACTGCTTAAAAATAATAAATTGCATTAAGGCTACTATATATTATTTATTGGATGTTCTATGCTTTCTTGGAAATTTTTTTTTATATCCATTACTCTTGTTTTAATAAATCTGTTATATAGTGCTGCAAAAATTTACCAGCCAGATCTCTTTGATACGATGGCCGGGTCTTTTTCTGATGAAGTTATTCCCCTGCTAGTCAATACTCTTTTCATTCTTTTAATTTGCCTTTTTTTCTTTTCTCAGAAAAAAAAGTTGCGGGCCAAGCTGGATGAAATGCAGTCAAATCAATCCATTATACCTACTCGGCCAGGCAAGGCTAAAGGCTATTCTGATGTAACACTGATAGATACCATCCCTAACCTTTTCTGCATTAAAGATCAAAATGGAAGATGGCTGCAGGCCAGTCCCAAGTATTTAGAAACTTTAGATCTGCTGTTTACCGACTATATGGGTAAAACCGATGCATACCTGGCGCTGAATTCAACGGGCAGCAATTTAGTGCTTCAGGAAAATATGCTACAGGATAAAAACGCCTGGCAAACTAAAAAAGCTGTCAAAAAGGAATTAACAATAACCCGTGAAAATGGCGACAGCATTCAGCTTGAATTTACAACAACGCCTGTCTACGATAAGGCTAATCAGCCGTTTAGACTATTTATTACTGGCCAGATTACCAAGGAAATGAAAAATGAAGCAAATAAGACTGAGCTTTTAAACTCTATTTTCTTCACCAGCCATTTATGCTTTATTATTCTGGATAAGGCTTTAAACATATCCAGTGCTAACACTGCTTTTACTTCATTGCTCGGCTATTCATTTGAGGAGGTTGAAAATCAATCTATTTCCCATTTAATCAATGCGAATGAGAAGGAAGGGTTTCACAAAGAAATTGAAGATTATTTTCAAAAGAATGATTTTCAATTATGGTCTAAAGATATCGAATGTACAAAGTCGGATGGAGAACCTATTTATGCCAAATTTGAAATAAAGCCGATACGCAGTAAAAATGATACCTTTGATAACTATTTTGTCACCATTGATGATATAACAATAAACAAGCAGAGAGAGCTGCACCTTTCCCGAATTGCCCATTTTGACCATTTAACAGGTCTGGTCAACAGAATTATGTTTTTGGATCGTATGGCAAAATTTCTATCTGCAGCCAAACGTCATAAATTGCATGCGGTTATCTTTTTTATCGATCTTGATAAATTTAAGCTGGTTAACGACACGCTGGGGCATGATGCAGGAGATGATGTTCTTAAAGAAACGGCAAAAAGGCTGTTGTCTGTCACCAGAAAAGAAGATGTTGTGGCCCGTTTTAGCGGTGATGAATTTGCTATTTTACTGCTGAATGAAAAAAGTCATGAGCAGGCTATTTTTTCTGCATCAATGATTGCAAAAAAAATAATACACTGTCTGGAGCAGGTCTTTCATGTTAATCGGCGTGAAGTATTTGTAGGATCAAGTATCGGCATTTCATTTTTTCCAGAAGATGGCGTATCTTCAGAGCAGCTTTTAAAAAATGCTGATTTTGCGATGTATGAGGCAAAAAACAAAGGGCGAAACAATTACCAGTTCTATAAAAAAGAATATGGCATTGCAACTCAGGACCGGCTGGCCTTAGAAAATGATTTGCGTAAAGCTATCACAGCTCATGAACTGCAGCTGTTTTACCAGCCGCAATATAATGCCCGCAACAGAGAGATCAGCGGTGCTGAAGTGCTGATACGCTGGTTTAAACAGGAGTCTTACGGCAAAGACAGTTATGGCAAAACAACGCTGATTCCTCCTGATCAATTTATTCCGCTTGCTGAAGAGACTGGGTTAATTATCCCCATTGGCGAATGGATTCTTGAAACAGCCTGTGCTCAAATGAAAGATTGGCTGAAACAGGGCTTTGCCTTGTCTCAGGTTTCAGTCAATGTTTCAGCCCGTCAATTTATGGATGATGGGTTTATGCAAAGTGTGGAAGATGCATTGGCGGCGGCCGACCTTGATCCTCAGCATTTAGAGCTGGAAATTACAGAGTCAATGCTGATTGGCGATGTCAATAGGATTGAACTGCAGCTTAAGAGGCTAAAAGCAATGGGAATTAAAATTGCTCTGGATGATTTTGGTACAGGCTATTCATCCTTATCCTATTTGAAAAAATTCCCTATTGACATTTTAAAAATTGACCAGTCTTTTATCAGAGAAATGACGGTTGGTTCCAAAGATGCCAGCATCGCAAGTGCCATTATTGAAATGGGACATTCTCTTAACCAAAAAATCGTGGCTGAAGGTGTTGAGAACGAAACCCAGTTAATGCTGCTGACTCAGCAGCAATGCGACTATATTCAGGGCTATTATTTTAGCCGGCCATTGCCAGTGCATAAAATGACGCTTTTATTAATGGAAGAAAATGCTAAAGATTCACCAATAAATAATCAGTAAAGGCATTCAGATGCTGTAATTGCCTGCTGTACGGCATAAGCAGGCGGACATGATAAAGCCTGCCTTTTGCTGATAGCACCTGCGTTTCTGAAAGCAAATCTAAAATGGCCCTGCATTGCTGATGAATTAAGAAGCCACGGAAAGCCAGTGCCAGTTTGGTTTCCTTTAAACGCAGAGAGCGGTTGATGGCAAGACTGCTTTTTTCAATTTCATTGTCTGATAAATGCCGCATGGCCTGATCAAGCCAAAGCGCGGCTGATTTTTCTGAGTGAATAACAGCCGTCAAGTCAGCCCTGCAGCGAGGGCAGGTAGCAGCCTGTTTTAGCCGGGCATTACAGCAGGGACAGCGCTCTCTCATGATTCCAGATAATAGATAATATCGTTCAATTCGGCAACGGGCTTATCTAATCCGGCAATGTCTTTAGCTTCTATATTGGCACTTATCATTTCAATTAAATCCACCATGTCTTCCTTATCTTCGCTTGATATGGTCTCGAATAGGCTTTCTGCTTTTTTGATTGTGGCTTGAGCCGCTTCAATTTCTGGCGCTGCCGGCTGCTCATGCTCTATCACTAGCGACTCATCCTGACCGTACAGACTCGAATCCAGCTGACCGAATAAAGAAGAAATGCGCTGTTTGGCGGTATCCAGGGTACTGCCTTCGAAGTTGGATAATGCGTTTTCAATAGTAATTGATTTTTCCAGCCCCGTAGCCTTTTCTTCTGCCGACACATGCAATATGCCGTTAAGGTCAAGCTCCAGAGCCAGCGTTACAATATTGCCTCTTTCAACATCTTGCAAACCCTCAACCCGAAACTCGCCAATTTTGACATTATTTAATGCATCAGGGTCTTCTCCCTGATAAATAGTGACATCAACAGCCATTTGCCCGTCATGGCTGGTGGCAAAAGCCTCTACTTTACGGTTGGGCAATACACTGTTTTTATGGATAATGGGTACAAACATAAAAGGATATGATTCACCGTCTAGCGTACCTATTGCTGCAGTGCCGTATGTATAGGGGGTAACATCAACCAAAACGGTGTCAACTTCCTGTCCATTGATCATGGCGGCCTGAATAGCCGCCCCCATGGCTACGCATAAATCAGCATCAACTTCACTGTGAGGTTCAAACCCAAACTCATTGCTCAGACGTTCACGAATGCACGGGGTACGTGTTGAACCGCCTACCAGAACAATTTCATCAATATCAGACATTGCAAGCTTTGCTCCTTTCATGGCAATATGAACTGCATCCATCGTCACATTAATATAGTCTTCAATCATCTCTTCGTAGACCATGCGGGAAAGCTCGATTGAAAGGTGTATAGGCGTACCGTCATTTTCTAGCAGATATTCTTCTTCAATCTGGGCATAGGGCTGTTCAGACAGCAGAAATTTGGCATTTTCTGCCGCTCTGGTAATCCGCGCCATTGCTTTGCTGTGTTTGCGCGCATCAACCCCGTAAGTTTCTTGTAAATGCTTAAGCAGATATTCAATTATTTGCTGATCAAAATCATCGCCGCCTAGATGATTGTCTCCGTGGCTAGAAAGTACCTCAACCACACCGGCTTCTATATTCACTACAGAAACATCGAAGGTTCCTCCCCCCAGGTCATAAACCAGCACATGCTTTTTTTCCTGTTCCCCGGCATCATAGGCAAGTGCGGCGGCGGTAGGCTCATTAATCATCCGCACGACATCCAGACCGGCAATTTCACCGGCTTCACGGGTTGCCTGGCGCTGGGCATCTGAGAAGTAGGCGGGTACGGTAATCACGGCTTTGCTAACTGGCTGACCTAGATATGTTTCAGCAATTGCTTTAAGACGCTTAAGGATAATTGCCGAAATTTCCTGTGGTGTATACTTCTGATCTGCCAGATTTACCTGGGTATTTTCCCCCATCAGCCGTTTAATGGATTTAATGGTACGTTCAGGATATGCCAGGTATTGATTTCTGGCTGTTTCCCCGACGATGATGTCGCCGTTATCATCAATACCCACATAAGAGGGCAGGATATTTTTATCGCCATCAGCAATTACGGTGACTTTGCCCTGTTCAACAACTGCAACTTCCGAGTTGGTTGTACCTAAATCTATACCAATAATTATTTCATTCATACTATTTTTACCGAATTAACTTTTACTTCTGCCAAGCGCAGAACCTTGTTTTTATAAAGAAAGCCTGTCCGCAATTCCTCTACGACCATCCCGTTCTCAATTCTTTTGTCACTGGTTGTTTCTATGGCGCTCATCGTCGTTGGATCTAGCTTTTTGCCGACACTGTCAATAATGCGTACCTGATATTTCTGCAATAATTGATCAAAGCGTTTCAGCAGCATCAGCTGGCCTTCTCCGAAACCTTTAATAAAGTCGATATCCCGTTGCCTGGAGCTTTTAAATAAGGTGTCAACTGGGCGATAATTTTGCAAAACCTCTATTCCTGTGGTTATCCGGTCATAGACATCAATAAATTCCAGCAGCATAGCCCGTACGGTTTCATCTTGCTGGCGCTCCAGTCTCTGGTCAGATTCTTCCAGCTGATCCGCCAATACTTTATTATCATCCTGTACCGAGATTAATGCAGAACTAAGGGTATCCAAAGTGCTTTTAAACAGTCTGGATTCTGCCTTTACTTCTGACTTTAATCCAGTCAATTCGCTCAGTAAGGTATTTAGGTCAGGCTGTCCGTCTGAAGCAAATGAGTCGAGACTGTTCAGCTGTAAATAGCTTTGAAATTGCTCAAGCAATTCGTTTTTCTGTATTTCTGTGGCCATTATTTTTCTGCCATAGTAATGGCCTGTGTAATTGTTGATTCGTCAACACTTGCAGCTAACAGGGCTTTAAATTGTACTGCTGTCAGGGTTGGTTTTTTTCCTGAGCTCAAAGCCTTATCAACTACCTCATCAAAGTTTGCGACGGGGAGGGTAAATAGATCGTAGTTCAGCCTAGATTTTTCATCTTTTATTTTTAAATAGGCATCATGCATTAATTGAAACTGTTTTTGGTCTCGGTCAGGCGGATTGTCTTTAACTTTTTGCAAGTAAGCCTGCTTTATTTCAGCGTCTGTTGCGTTGGATGCAACGCCAAGCATCTGGTAAGGTGTTTTCATAAAAAATAAGCTTAAAAGGGAAATAAATCTGTCTGTTTTGAGACATTAAAATGGCTCAAAACCTCATCAAAGCCGATGCCGATATCAATTCCCAAGTCGCTTGCGGCATTAACAAGGATTAAAGCGGTGAACAGGTCAGGGTTTTTCAATATTGATATAAGGATTGCTTTCTCATCGTTTATATTGCTGGCTATTCCTGAGAGCAGCTGTTCCGGCGATGTTGTTTTCAATAGCTCACCCATTTTTTTATCCAGCTTCTGCATAATGCTCTCGGGTAAATGCTCAAATAGAGCCTCTAGCGGGTCTTCATCATCATAATCCTCCTCCTCGCTATCATCAAAACCAAATAGGTTATCAAAGAATCCAAAATTATTCTGAGAGTGTGATCGATGGTAGAGGTCAATAAAAGAATCAATCAGTACCATGGCTCGGTTGTCATTATTCTCAAAAGCTTGCTGTCGCATCGTCTCCAAACGTTGGAGGTGGGAATAGGTGCAATTATCAGCTGAGCCATTTCGTTCTGAATAAAGCCAAAAATACTGCCAAATCGGCGTATTCCATTTGCTAACGGCCCATTTTGAACAATGTCGCAATAATTCAAAGGCGTTAATGTCACTTAATGTCTGAGCGAGAGTTAGCAATAGCTCTTCGCTATACTCTTGCTGGGTTATTGATGCCTTTAATACTGCTTTTATTTTTTCAATAGCCTTATGCAAGAGGAGCTGCTCATCCCCATCACTGCCATAGTGTTTAAGCTGATGAATAACTCCTGTTAACTGCTGCTCCGACAGTAAACTGCCTTTTATTGGCTGCAATCCTTTTAGAATGGTCGCTACGGGCAGCCCAGTCATTAGCGCCTCCATAGCTCCCTGCAAATATGCATTTACGGCATCTGGGTGGAGAGTCTTTAGCGACTCTGCAATTAATTTAATACCTTGCTGCTTACCCTGATCTGAATAATAAAAAAGGCCTCGCAGCAATTGTGCCTGAGCCTGATGCTTCTTGCTTAATTTTAACTTTTCAGCTGACTTGATTTCTGGCTCGGCTAAATGCGGCCTACCGCTCCGAATCATAAGACGCGCATAAGACAGGTGGCTTGAAAATAAATGGTTTTTAGCAAAGGTATTCAGCGGATCTATTTTTAATATTTTTCGGGCATATTGACAGGCTTTTTTGTAAGTCTTATTACGTGTTGATGTCTGAATCGCTAACGTCAAAACATCGATGCTCTGCGGAAATTTTTCAATGCTTCGTTTCAGCCATAGCTTATAGTCTTTTATGTCTTCTTCATGTTGGCCATAGTAGCTCAAAATAATTAGGTAGCAGCTTAAGTCTTCCTCATCATGCTCTAAACTTTCAATTAACAGCTTAGTTCGATACTCAGGATCAGGTTCTCTGCTTGCAATATGACGTAAAATTAATGCTATTTTAAGACTGTTATCCGCATTTTCTTTCTCTAGCGCATCAATGCATAATCGCCAGTAATGTTCAGCTTCAAAAGCTTTTGTTTCATCACTCTCGCTTTCCAGCGCTTTTAACCGGCTCGTTTCAAAGGTGCTGACTGATTTAAAGTGCTTGTTAAAATCACGGAGACCGGCAGGGTAGCTTACCAGCATTGCCTGACAAAAATGCTGGGCAGTTTCTGGACCGCATAATGCCTGATTTTGAATGACCGCGTTAAACTTTATTTTGTCCGATAAACGGTCCCTATTCTGAATTAAAGTCTCAATAAATTTTTGCTGTTTTTTATCCAGCCCTTTTACTTCGGCAATAAGTCTGCGCTGTTTATGGCTGAATTTTGCCAAGGCCTGAATCAGTTCTGAGCCATTCAATGCACTGGCGGCCAGCATTTGGGCCAATAAAGAATAAGGTGAAGCTGTAGGTATTTTGGCCATAGCCGGTGGAGCACTTTGTACGGCATTAAGCAAAGAACGAAAATCTCTATAGGCCGAGCGGTAAGGCAGCTGTTTTAAGGCGCTATTCAGCGTGTTTTGATCCCCGTCCTGATAAGCCTGCAATGCAGTTTGAACAATTTTTACATGCGCAATAAAAATAGAGTCCTGAGGCAATTCCTGTTGAAACTCAGGGTGCTCGGTGATAATAAGCAGTCCGAGTAAAACTGCAAGGTCTGGATATTGCCTGTCTATCTGTTCAGCCGACAATTGCTGGAGGGCCGATTGAATCTTAGGCTTGCTGTTTGCCATGATCAGCCAGCAGATATAGTGATCATACTTATCATAAGGCGAATCGGCAAACTGGGTATAGTTATCCCACAATGCCAGAGCCTCTTTGAACATCCCCCTAGCAGCAAATGACCCCGCTCGTTGAATATAGCAATAGGCTAATTGCTTTCGATGCTCTTTATCATCAGTCTCACCTAGCAGCTGCTTATAAAGAGCAATAGCCTCTTTATAGTGTTCGGAATTAACTTGAGATAGGGCCTGCTGTTCAATAGTACCTTCTGCTATCGTAACAGGCTTTTTTTGCTTTTTCCGCTGTTTTTTCATGGTCAATATTTGGCATTAAATTTTTTATTATTATACCCATTGACTATACTTAATATAAAATAAAAGTTATTCGATTTCAACTGTCTTATAGCTTGCACATTTCTATTGGCTCTTTTGAAAAATGAACCGCGGACCCACACAAAGCAGGTAAAAAAATGAAATTTATATCACTGGCTGCCACAATAGGTTTTGTCTTAGCATTAGTAAACGGCTCAGCTAGTGCTGTACAGACAGTTGACGCAGGCATACCTGAATATCAAAAATCTAGCGCTGTTTCTGGCAACTTGTCCAGCGTAGGTTCTGATACCTTAGCAAACCTAATGACTCTTTGGGCAAAAGAATTTAAACGCACCTATCCAAATGTCAATATTCAAATTCAGGCTGCCGGCTCATCAACAGCACCGCCGGCATTAACAGAAGCCAAGGCAAGCCTTGGTCCTATGAGCCGTAGGATGAAGGATAAAGAAAGTTATGCTTTTGAAAAAAAATTTGGCTACAAACCAACGGCTATTCCTGTAGCAATTGATACCTTGGCAGTCTATGTAAATAAAGCAAACCCCATTCAGGGCTTAACTATTCCGCAAGTTGATGCAATTATGTCTTCAACGCGTAAATGCGGCGGTGATGCTGATATTCTAACCTGGGGTGATGCCGGCTTATCAGGTGCTTGGGCAAAAAAAGCCATCCAGTCGTATGGGCGTAATTCAGTATCTGGCACTTATGGCTACTTTAAGAAAAAAGCCTTGTGTAATGGCGATTATAAAAGCAATGTAAATGAACAGCCCGGGTCGGCATCAGTGGTTCTGTCTGTCGCATCTTCACTGAATGGCATTGGCTATTCAGGTATTGGCGATAAAACCTCTGATGTTAAAGTGCTGCCTTTAGCATTAAAAAACGGCCATGCATTTGTAGCTGCTACGCCTCAAAATGCAGTAACAGGAAAGTACCCTTTAGCCCGTTTTCTGTATATTTATGTCAACAAACAGCCTAATAAGCCTTTAGCACACTTAGAGCAGGAATTTATTAAAATGGTGCTTTCTCAGTCGGGTCAAAAAATGGTTATTAAAGATGGCTATATTTCATTGCCAGAGAAAGTTGCAGCTAAAGCTTTAGACTCAATTCAATAGAGCTATTAAAATTTTTCCTGATTACCCATAAGATTCTGCCAATTTCAGAAGCCTGCCCGGCATAGGTGGAGTCCTAACAGCAACATAGCCAAAGCGAGGCATCATATCTTCTAGCTGAAACCGTCTATCATTTCGATAACAGAATTCGGCTAGATAACGAGGTAAATGTTTTGGATTTATCGCATGGTATGTGCCTGTTATTGCATTTTTAACATCGCCTATCATGGTATTGACCCATGCAAATTCCTTTTTTGTAACACTTTGAAAACCACCTCCTGTTTCGATGCTGACATGATAGCAATCAGCGTCGCTTACGGCTGTAAAGCAAGATAAACCATCAGAAATAACCGTGCATTCTGGTTGTAAATGTTGCTTTGCCCAACCTGATATTTCAGTCAGTCGGAATCCTTTAACAACATTCATCCTAGAAAATCAGTTGAGTTTATCCCTGCTAAATAAATTCAGCATAAATTTGACAAATGATCCGTAACTGTTCCCTGATTTTTACTCCCAAATCAAATTGTCAGGCGGCCTTAAAATCGCCCCCTGCAAATA
>Ga0256840_1001117_pt1 | contig 25875 bp, 27 predicted proteins | sample 355202metaG_FD_185969 | JGI IMG/M metagenome (GOLD analysis project Ga0256840, IMG submission 185969) | Hydrothermal vent microbial communities from Mid Atlantic Ridge, Atlantic Ocean - 355-202 | ecosystem: Environmental > Aquatic > Marine > Hydrothermal vents | place: Atlantic Ocean: Mid... | reverse complement strand
TATTCCAAAGAAAAATTATGAGCGAGATTTGGATGACATCCCGGATGAAGTAAAAGAGAAGATGGATTTTATCCCTGTAGCTAGGGTAGAAGAGGTATTGAAACACGCACTTGTATAAAAGTGCGTGCGTAGGTTAAGTTTTATTGATTTAATAAATCAAATGGTGTAGCAACAACTTGTTTTGTGTTTACTACATATGGAATCAATGCAGCAGCTCTTGCTCTTTTGATAGTAAGTTCTACCATCTCTTGATGTCTTTTACAGTTTCCTGTCAAACGACGAGGCATGATTTTGTATCTTTCAGAGAGTGAATGTTTTAGCATTTTTGTCTCTTTATAGTCCATAAACTCTACTTTTGCTTCGCAATATTTACAATATTTTCTTGCATATTTTCTTTTTTCAGCCATTTTTTATCCTTTAGTTAAAACGGTATCTCATCTTCATCGATGTTGATATCAGGTATATTGTCACTTGGTTGTACACTAGGTTGTCGGTAGTCGTTTTGTTGGTTGTTGTAACTGCTTGTTTGAGGTTGAGGATTGCTACTTTGAGCGTATCCGCCTTCATTTGAGTCGTTTTTGCTACCTAGCATTTGCATATTGTCAACAACTACTGAGTGTTTGCTTCTTTTTCCGCCATTTTGGTCAGTCCACTGATCTAGTTTCAATCTTCCCTCAACAAGGATTTTCTTTCCTCTTTTTAGGTATTGGTTTGCTATCTCTGCAGTTCTTCCAAAAAAGGTGATATCAACAAAACAAACCTCTTCGCCGCTACTTCCATCCTGTTTTTTAAACTTTCTATTAGTTGCTATGCCAGTTGAGCAAACTGCTCCTCCATTTGGCATATATCTAAGTTCAGGATCTCTTGTTAGGTTACCGACTAATATAATTCTATTGTACATAGTGACTCCTTTGCTACTCTTGAGTAGTTTTAGTTTCTACTTCCACTTTATCTTCAACTGACACAGCCTCTTGGGATACTAAATCCTCAGTTGTTGCCTCTTTTGGAGATTCTTCGTTAAGTGTCTCTTCCACTTTTACTTCTTCTTCAACTTTTGGAGCAAATTTTTCAACTTGTCTGTTCCAGTATGCCATCTCTTTTTGGTTCTCATACTTAACACTCATAAATCTGATAAATTCTTCAGTGATACGAATAAGTCTCTCTACCTCTAGGATAGCAGTTGTTGGAGCAGTGAAATAAAATACACTGTAGTAGCCTCGTTCTAATTTTTCTATAGGATATGCAAGTCTTCTTGTTCCCATCTCTTGAAATGCTGCAATGTTTGCACCATTTTTCTCTAAAACTTCTCTTATGAAGTTTACCTTTGCCTTAGTCTCTTCTTCTGTAAGAGTAGGCTTTAGTACTGTCAGCAACTCATAATGTCGCATTGTCTCTCCTTGTGGTTTTCACCCATAACTGAGTAAGGATGTTTGTATTTGTCAAGTGTACTTATGCGTCATATCGTGAGACTCAGACCGTAGGGAGGATTTGTCTCTAAGATATGACGCATAAGCACACTTGGCAAGGACGCGATTATACTATAATAAAGTTTGAAGTTTTATTAATGTAGATAACAGAAGTGAATTTTTGTCTATATTTTGCATTTTTTTGAGTTTATATTCACTTTGGAGTAGCAACTTTAGCATATCATTGTAAGTTTTAGAGTCAAATGACATGCAGAGTTTTGATCTCTGCTCTGCCAAGGCGGGAGGAAGCGGGTATCCCAAAACTGCTCTTGCGTCAAATTTACCATTTATCTTTATATAGCTATAAAAAAGAAAAAGTTGGCTTATGTATGACTCAATCGCATTTAAAATTCTGATTTCATCTGCACTACCTATCTCCATAAGCTTGCTAAACATCTCTTTTATATCTTTTTTTTGTAAAAGATCATATACAAACTCATCTATACCGATGGAGCCGAGCCCATAAATGAGTCTATCTATATCGCAAATCTCTACCTCTTTATCTAAGATATTTAGTTTTTCGAGGTCATTTACACAAAGTGATAAATCCTCATTTTGCAGTTGATATAGATGTGAGAGAGCATATCCACTTATGTTTAAGTTTATCTCTTTGGCTCGATTTTGAAGCATATATATCGCTTCACCTTGATTTGGTTTAAAAAATCTCACAAAATTTGCACTTTTTTTAGGTGTAAATGCTTTTGAGATATTTTTAGCCTTTGAATCATCGCCAAAAAATTGAAATACAAAATGATTTGTTTCGTTTTTAAAACAGAGATTTATAAGAGTGTCTAACTCTTTTTTTGCTATGGTCTTATCTGTTTTTAGAACCAAAATATTTCTATCTCCAAATAGTGAGGATTGAGATAGAAAGTTTTTAGCCACTCTAAAATCATACTCATCATAATATAAAAGCATCTTTTCTTGAGGCAATACTTGAAGGTTTTCTAAAATCTTATCGCCAAAATAGCTATTTTGATAAAAACATGCACCATATAAAAAGATAGACTTTGGCAATTTTGAACTTTTTAGCAGATTTTCAAACTCTCTTTTATACATCTCTTTTTACCACTTTTGCATATATCTTTGAAGTTGGGATGTCGGCTTCTACGATTTTGACCAAAACTCTTTCAAAAAGCTCCAAGTCGTCGTCTAAAAGAAAAAATCTCGCACCTTTTATCTCGTCGTCTAGTTTTGCAGTAACACTTTTTTCAATAGTAGTCACGATAGCTTCGAAATCCTCGCCTACATGTACAGATGCCCATCTTGCATACTTTCTATCCATAAAATCCCATGCTACTTTGTCACTTTCTCGCTCTAGCTTACTTACTTGCTCACAGACGCTATCTATATCGCTAAGCAGAAAATTAAATCTTTTCTTATCGCCTTTCTTATCTGCTTTTAGCAGTCGGTGAAGAATCAAATCACTATATCTTCTGATTGGGGAAGTGAAGTGAGTATATGAGTCAAAACCCAATCCAAAATGTCCTCTGTTTTGAGATTCGTACTTTGCCTTTTTTTGTGACCTTATGATGAGCCTGTCCACCTCTTCGCTTACCCCTAAATCATCTGCTTTTTTTTGTATCTTCCTTATCATTTTTGGGATATCGCTCATAAAATCTACCTCTATGCCTATTTGCGCTATGGTATCTAGTAGATTTTGCAGTTTGTCGTAGCTTGGGTCTTCATGTGTTCTAAAGATGCCTCTTTTTATCCTTTTTGAAGCAGCTTTGTTTGCTAAAAGCATACAATCTTCGATAAGTCCATGAGAGGGAGTTTCGCTCTCAACTCTGGTGGAGAGTAGATTTCCATCTTTATCTAGTTTCATTCTAATTTCACTTGTTCTAAACTCAAATCCACTCTTAAGCCTTTGCTCTTTGAGTCTTTTTGTGAGTTTAAAAAGAGGCAATAAAAAGTTCAATATCTCTCTATCTGTCTCATCTGTCCCATTAAAATTGTTTTGTAAAAATAGATCTATCTGGTCATAGTTATATCTTTTTTTGGAGTTGATGACAGCTTCTAGCAACTCCTCTTTTTCAACATTTAGAGTTTTTTTGTCAAGTTTTATCTTAAATACAAAAGCGAGTCTATCTACCCGAGGCTTTAAGGAGCAGATATTTTCACTCAAACTTCTAGGGAGCATTGGTATGGATTTGTGAGGAAAATAGATAGAAAATCCCTTTTGCCTAGCCTCTTTATCTATGTGTCCGAGTTCATATACATACTCACTTACATCAGCGATGGCTACATAGATAGTAAAATTTTCTTTATCAAAATATATAGCATCATCAAAATCTTTGGCATCGATTGGATCAATCGTGCAAAATGGAAGATGAGTCAAATCCACTCTGTTAGGATAGAGAGATTTATCGATCTCGGTGCCATGACTTTTAGCCTCTAGCTCACTCTGTTTTGTGAAAAATTCACTCTTGTCATACAGTGCAAGAGATATCTTTTCATCAACGCTTGGGTCATCCATAACACCTAAAACTTCTACTATGTTATTGGTTTCATTATCTATCTTTAAAACAGTTCCAAAGGGGAGTTTTCTTAGTGATTTTTGTGAGGCTGTTATGGTTGAAGCAAGAGTTGTGCTAAGACTGATCCCTACTACTCTGTTTTGCTGGATCTTTGTATACACGACGCTAAAGTTACTCTCTCTTTGGAGTATTAAAATCACTTTGGCTTTTGCTCTTGTACTTTTTTGATTGAAAACTCTTTTAGCTAAAACTATATCGCCTCTGTTTGCACCAAGAAGGTGGTTTGATTCTACAAGTAAGTCTTTTTCGTGAGCATCAGAAAAAGTTTTTAAAAAGCCGGTGCCGCTTTGTGCTATATCAATAGTTCCAATTTTGTATTTTGCATTTAATTTATATGAATTTTTGAGTTTTTTGACAGCTTTCAGCCTAATCAAACTGTTCAAAAGTGGCTGCAAATCCAATGGAATAGTTCCATCTAATGAGCCTCTGCTAAGTTGTAAAAGGAATTCTTTCAAATATCTAACTGCTCCAAAGCCTTCTCGTAAGGAGCCGGGTTAAGTCCATACTCTTTTAGAAGTTCAAAGGATGACTCTTTTTGTTCATCTTTTAATACGCCAAATATGTTCGCAGAATTTTTCACTACATGTAGAGCTTTTGCAAAGTTTTGGATATATTCGCTGGCTAGATATGGAGTGTTTGAGAATTCTATGGATTCTATCAGCTCACTCTCTAGATTCCATTGTTCAAATATTTTTGCTGTTATCATTTCATTTGAAAAGCCTACCATCTCTATCTCAAGTTTTGTTAGGTTTGATAGTGAACCATTTTTTCTTATTTCACTTTTAAATTCGTTTGCCTTTCCTTGTTCATCTAATTCATGAGATATAATTAGCTTGCCAACTTCCATCATAAATGAAGCTGGCTGAAGAATATCAAGCATAGACCTGTCTACTCTTGAGTACCATTTAAACATGAGAACACTTTGGACCGTACTTATATCTAAAAATTTATGATTGTCTATGTCGTATGGAGCAAGGTTTATCTTGATATTTTCTTTGATAGCACTAGAGAGTGCAAAACCTCTGATAGTAGCCATTCCAAAAAGAGAGATTGCATGACTAATATTCTTTATTTCTTTGCTAAAACCATATAGCGGGGAGTTTGCAGATTTGAGTATGTTGGCTGTGAGCATAGGGTCTCTCTCTACAACTTTAACTAAGTCACGCATAGAGCTGTTTTTGTCTGTTGAAATTCTTTGAATCATCACAACGGTGTCATCTAATGGCGGTAGAGACTTGATCTTTTTGATAATGTTACTATCCATCTGTTTTGCCTTTTGTTAATTTTGAGATATTTTACTATTTAAAATATTATATATTGCTAAATATATCTTAAAATGTTACAATTATCTTAAGGGGAATTTTATGAGTTACTATTCTAAACAGATAACTGTGTTGTATGTAGAGGATGAAAAAGAGGTTAGAGAGGCATTTTCTCGGACTTTGGCTAGATATACCAAAAAACTCATTGTAGCAACGGATGGAGTTGAGGGATTAAAACTTTATAAAGAGCATTTGCCGGATATTGTTATAAGTGATATCAAGATGCCAAATAAAGATGGGTTGGAGTTGGCAAAAGATATTTTAGAGATTAACCCTGAGCAAATCATTATGTTTACAACTGCCCATACAGAATCAAAATATACTTTACAAGCCTTGGAAATGCAAGTGGAGGCATATCTTATAAAGCCGATAAATAAAAACAGATTTAAAATAAAGCTAGAACATATCTCAAAAAATATCATAAACAATAGAAAAATTTTAAAAAACTATAAGGTTATAGAGGCTATCTTCAATGAACAATCAAACATATCTGTATTGACTGATTTTGAAAAAATAGAGTTTGCATCCAAGTCATTTTTAGAACTTTTTGATTTAAACAGTTTGGATGATTTTTCTGAACATTATGAGAGTTTTATAGATATATTTGCAGACAAAAAAAGCATTAAATGCGAAGAGGGTTATTGCAATTGTGTATTTTCCAAAGATGCGGATCTGTTTATAAAACAATATTATGAAATCGATGAACCAGTAGTTTGTTTGAAATGTAACGATAATATTTATAAAATACATATAACCCCGATCAAAGTAGAAAATGAAACTCTTTACTCCATTTCTATGGTAGATATAACAGTTATGCATACTCAAAAGATGAGCGCTTTGCATGATGCTTTTCATGATAAATTGACTTCTCTTTACAACAGATTGATGTTTGATAAGCTTTTAGATAAAGAGTATCAGAGATTTTTAAGATATAAAAGACCTCTGAGTTTAGCTATATTTGACATAGATCATTTTAAAAATATAAATGATACTTTTGGACATCTTGTTGGTGATGATATCTTGAAAGTTTTGGCAACTTTTTTCATTGAAAATATAAGAGAAACAGATATAATAGCAAGATGGGGAGGAGAGGAATTTGTCCTGCTTATGAGCGAGACGAGTCTGAAAGAAGCCTATAGAGTTTGTGATAAATTAAGAGAAAATATAAAATCTTTAAATTTACCCTTGATACCAAAATTCACCATTAGCGTAGGGGTTTCAGTAATAGAAGTAGCAGATACAAAAGAGAAATTTTTTAAAAAAGCAGATATCGCTCTTTACAGTGCCAAAAATAGTGGTAGAGATAGAGTTTGTGTTTATGAAAAAGATATAAAATAATGAGAAAAGCTCTATTTTTACTCATAGCTAGTCTTAATCTTTTTGCTGTAAATGTGTTGGTGCTTAACTCTTATAGAGAGACGCTCCCCTGGACAGAGATGCAAAATCATGAGATAATTCAAAATCTACAAAAATCAAAAATCAAAGATATCAATATCTATACGGAATTTATGGATACCAAGATATTTCGACCTACTGATAAGAGGGAAAAGATTATTTTAAAATATTATCAAAATAAGTATGAAAATATCTCTTTTGATGTCGTTATGACTACGGATGACAATGCGCTAAATTTTGTAAGAAAATATAAAAACAGCAGACTGTTTAAGGATGCTAAAGTTTTCTTTTCTGGGGTCAATAACCTTTCTTTAGAAAATCTATTGGATAAAAATATCTATGCAGGAATCTTTGAAAGAAAAAATCCATTCAAAAATCTAAAGCTTGCCAAGATAGTAACAAAGAGATTGAAAACACTTTATCTCATTTCTGACAATACTCTTACTGGACAAAAGGAGATAGAATTTTATAAAAAAGAGCTTAGTAAATTTAAAAATATTAAATTTGTATATTTGAATGACTCTAACTTTGAAAATATATTAAAAAGATTGGATAAGTACGATAAAAATTCTGCAATGATGCTCTTAACTTTTACAAGCTTTCGTATGAAAGGAAAGCATATTTTATCTAAAGATGCTTTAGAAATATTAAGTAAAAAGTATAAAAATCCTATGCTTATACACTCAAGTATTTTTATCAATATGAAAGATACAAATATCATAGGTGGTGATTGTACAGATGCAATTGAACAGGCAAAAGCCTCCTCTTTTAAAGCCATAGAGTATATAAGTGGCAAAAAGATGAAAGATATAGGCTTCATAAGCAATGGTGGAAACAGAGTTTATCTAAATGTGCGAAACTTAGAAAAATTTGGATTGAGTACCGAGGAGTTTTCTAAATATGATCCACTACTTGTAAATAGCCCTACATCTTTTTATCATATTTATAAAATTTGGATTTGGATTTTTTTATTGTTTGTTTTTTTTACTGTTCTTTTTATCGCAGTTTTAGGTAGAAAAAATATAGCATTAAAGAAAGCTTTGGAGAATTTTGAAGTTCTTGCAGAGACATCATTTGGAGCGATTGCAGTGTACGATGAGTTTCAAAAAATTCAATATATAAATGAACAGACGATATATCTGACCCAATTTTCAAAAGATGAATTGATAGGTAAAAATGTTTTTGATTTTATATGTCCAGATGATATGTCAAAAGTAAAAGAAAATATGCAAAAAGAGATAGTAGATCCATATGATGTAAGGATTATGAGAAAAGATGGGACATATCTATACGCTTTACTCAGGGCTAAAACCATAATCGTTCGAGGAGAAAAGATGAGAATTGCAACGGTCATAGATATCACAGAAAGAATGTTGCAAGAACAAAAGATTCAAGAGATGAATACAACTCTAAAGAAGAAGATAAAAAAAGCTTTAGAGGAAAATACAAAACAGTTAGGTATGTTACAACAACAGAATAAACTAGCTTCAATGGGTGAGATGATCGGTTCAATTGCTCACCAATGGAGACAGCCTCTAAATGCGATAAATCTAAATATACAAAATTTAGATGATGACTTTGAAGATGGTCTTATAGATAAAAAATTTATAGAAAAATTTATTAGTAAAAATCTATCTATCATAGAGTTTATGAGTAAAACTATTGATGATTTTAGAAATTTCTACAGAATTGACAAGGTAAAAGTTGATTTTGATGTCAGAGATGCGATTGATGATGTTCTATATATGCAATCAAGCCACTTTTTTAAGAATAATATAGAGCTTAGTATTAAGGGAAATAGTTTCGTTGTTAATGGATATGAGAGTGAGTTTAAACAGGTCATTTTGAATCTTTTAAGCAATGCTGAAGATGCTATGATAGATGGTGATAAAAAAATAAAAAAGATAGAGATAGTGATTAGGGATGGTAAAGTTGCTATAAGAAATAATGGCGAAAAGATACCAAATGAGATCTTAAATAGAATATTTGAGCCCTATTTTACGACAAAAGAGCAGGGTAAAGGAACAGGAATGGGTCTTTATATATCAAAAATGATAATAGAAAATAATATGAATGGTACTTTGTCTGCTAGAAACAGAGATGGTTGGGTTGAATTTACTGTTGACATTACCAATAATTAAAGAATTTTTAGATAAAATAATAAAAATCAATTTATAAGGATATTTAAGATGGCAATTACAGTATATTATGACAAAGATTGTAATTTAGATGTTATTCGCTCTAAAAAAGTTGCAATGATAGGTTTTGGTTCTCAAGGACATGCGCATGCTGAAAACTTAAGAGACAGTGGTGTTGAGGTAGTAGTAGGACTGAGAAAAGGTGGAAGCTCTTGGGCTAAAGCAGAGGCAAAAGGTTTTGAAGTTATGACTGTAAGCGAGGCTACAAAAAGTGCTGATGTTATTATGATTTTGACTCCAGATGAGTTACAATCTGACATCTTTAATGCTGAGATAAAAGATAATCTCAAAGAGGGAAGTGCTATAGCGTTTGGTCATGGTTTTAACATTCACTATGGACAGATTAAAACTCCTGCCGGAGTTGATTGTATAATGATCGCTCCAAAAGCTCCGGGACACACTGTTAGAAGTGAATTTGTAGCAGGTGGTGGTATTCCTGATTTGATAGCAGTTGAACAAGATGCTAGTGGAAATGCAAAAGAGATAGCTCTTAGTTATGCTAGTGCTATCGGTGGAGGCAGAACTGGTATCATAGAGACAACTTTTAAAGATGAGACTGAGACTGATCTTTTTGGTGAACAAGCAGTTCTTTGTGGTGGTGTTACATCATTGGTTAAGGCTGGATTTGATACTTTGACCGAAGCTGGTTATGAACCTGAGATGGCATATTTTGAGTGCTTGCATGAGTTGAAACTCATAGTTGACTTGATGTACCAAGGTGGAATCGCAGATATGAGATACTCTATATCAAATACTGCTGAGTATGGCGATTATGTAAGTGGACCAAAAGTAATAGGAAATGAAGCAAAAGATGCGATGAGAGAGATACTTAGAGATATCCAAAATGGAACTTTTGCAAAAGATTTTATCTTAGAGAGAAAAGCAGGATACGCTAGAATGAATGCTGAGAGAGCAAATGCGAGAAGAAGCAAGATAGAAAAAACAGGCGACAAACTAAGAGCTATGATGCCTTGGATAACTTCTAAAAAGATCATAGATAAAGACAAAAACTAACTAAGTAGTGCCAAAGTATGGCTTAGCCATGCTTTGGCACTTATAATTGGATAAATTTGACTCACAAAAAGAAAAAACCAACTAAAAACAGAACTAAAAAACGCAAAGAGAAAAAAAGAGGTATCAAAAATAGACTCTTTTTTGTTGTTGTGATTGCTATTGCTATATTTTTTGGATTTGGCTATTTAGGATATGCTCAAAAAAGTCATAAAAAACTTTCTGCAACTACAGTTGAAAGCAGAACTGACAAATCAACAAAAGAGTTGATGAAAAAGATGAAAAAGATGCTCGATGAGCAACGCAATAGTCTAAAAACTAAAAAAATAAGCAAGAAAAAAGATGCAAATAAGACAAAAAAAGTTGATAAAAAAACCCAAGAAAAGATCAAAACTCCGACAGATAAAAATGTTACTAAAAACAGGAAGAAAGAGATAATACAAAATTATCTTTCTGAAGTTCATGATTATAAAAAGAGTTTAAAATATACCAAGAACAAGCCAGAACAGATAAAAAAAGCTGTCAAATACAGTGGCAAACCAAGACTAGCGATCATAATAGATGATGTATCTTTTGCTTCTCAAGTGAAGATGATAAAAAAGATACCCTTTAAGGTAACACCATCATTTTTTCCACCAACAAAAGTCCATCCCGATACTGTAAAATTATCAAAAGAGTTTAGTTTTGCGATGGTGCATCTACCTCTTGAAGCCATAGGCTACTCTCATCCTGAACCAGATACTCTAAAAGCAAATGATACGCTTTATACGATCAGTAAAAGAATTCAAAAGATTCACTCAGAGTTTCCAAATATCAGTTATTATAATAACCATACAGGAAGTAAATTTACTTCAAATTTAAAAGCTATGCGAGAGTTGATACCCATACTGCAAAAATATGGCATAAATTTTATAGATAGTAGAACCACGGCTGCTACAAAGGCTGGAGTTGTTTGCAAGGCTCTGCATATTCGGCTTCTCTCAAGAGATGTCTTTTTGGATAATGTTGCCAAGCCAAAAGAGATACTAACTCAGTTAAAAAGAGCTGTAAAGATAGCCAAAAAGAGTGGGTTTGCCATAGCCATAGGGCATCCACATAAAAATACAATGAAGACTTTAATGGGAGCTAAAAAGTATCTGAATGGTGTCAAAGTTGTATATGTAAATGAGCTATAAGTGCAAAAGATAGATTTTAAATTAACAGAGTTTTCAACTCTCAAAGATTCTCCCAAAGAGGTCTATTTTAAAGGAGATCTTTCACTTTTGAAGAAAACAAAAGTTTCTATTGTTGGAACCAGACATCCGATTTCATATACTAAGCAGTCGTGTTTAAAGCTTGGAACCGCCCTTAAAAAAAGAGGTGTCTGCATAGTGAGTGGAGGAGCCATGGGAGTTGATGCACTTGCTCATAAATCTGCTTTTCCAAACACCATAGGCGTCATGGCAAATTCACTAGATATAGTTTATCCAAAAGTAAACTATTCACTTATAAAATCAATGGAGAAAGAGTCTCTTTTGTTAAGCGAATATGAGAAAAATACTCCGGCAACCAGATATAGTTTTGTTCTAAGAAATAGGCTTGTTGTAGCTCTGGGTGATGTTTTGGTTGTTTGTGAAGCAGATATAAATAGTGGCTCCATGAGAAGTGCTGAACTTGCACTAAAATATGGCAAGAAGATATATGTCCTGCCTCATAGAATCGGGGATTCAAAAGGCACAAACCAGCTATTAGAAGATGGACTAGCAACTCCGATTTATGATATAGAATCATTTGCAAATAGCTTTGCTACTCTTGAAGAGGAGAGTGATGAGATTTTAGAATTTTGCAAAAATGGTACAACTTTGCAAGATGCTATAGAAAAATATGGAGATAAAATATACGAGTATGAACTAAGCGGAAAGATAGAGATAAAAGATATGAGAGTAATTATATCATGAAATATGCCTGCATAGATGTCGGACTCAAAAGAGTAGGAGTGGCCATCTGCCTACAAGATGATATAGTCATACCTCAAAATGCAATCATAAGAAAAAACAGAAACCAAGCCGCTAGGGAAGTGGATGATTTTTTGAGTCAGTGGCAGATAGATGGACTCGTTGTCGGTATTCCCAAAGGCGGAAGTAGTAGTAAAGAGATGCAAAGAAGGATAGAACATTTTGTCTCTTTGCTAAATTTTTCAAAAGAGATTTTTTACCAAGATGAACACAGTTCAAGCAAAGAGGCAAAAGAGCAGATGCAAGGAATCACAAAACAAAAAAGAGATGGCAGGATCGACTCAATTGCTGCAAAAATTATATTGGAAAGATTTTTATATAGAAATTTATGATACAATAAACTGAGGTTTTTATAAAAGCATTTTGTGAGGCTCAGACCGCAGGGAGGATTTGTCCTCTAAGAAATGCTTTTATAAGAACCTCAATTTAGGTTAAAAAGGAGATTGTATGCAAGTAAATGTAAACTCTATAAACGCCCATATGGATTGGTTGGCGAATAATGCTAACAATATAGCAAATGTAAATACAGATGGATACAATGCGATAGATACAACTCTTGATGATGCCAATGCCAATATAGTAGCAAGTTCTAGCAGAAGTGAAAACGGAACAAATTTAGCCAAAGATTTAACAGAGCAAATCCCTATATCTGCAGGTGTCGAAGCAAATGTAAAAGCTATAGAGACTCAAGATAAGATAATAGGCTCACTGTTGGATATGTTGGCTTAGATTATCAACATCGCGTCGCCATAAGAGAAAAATCTATACTCTTTTTCTACCGCTTCTTTGTATAATTCCATCGTTTTTTCTATGCCTATAAAAGATGCAACTAGCATTATAAGCGTAGATTTTGGAAGATGAAAGTTTGTCAGGAGATGATTTACTCTTAGCGGCTTGTTTTCAGGATGCAAAAATAGATCACAATACCCCTCTTGCAGCTTTTTTCTAGCATAATACTCAACCGTTCTAGTGACAGTCGTGCCAACAGCCAAGATAGGTTTGGATGAGTTGATCAACTCTTTTGTCTCTTTGTTTATGTTAAAGTATTCACTGTGCATTTTATGTTCTTTTATATCCTCGCACTCTACAGGTTTAAATGTTCCAGCCCCTACATGTAGAGTCAAAATTTTTGTCTCAAATCTTTGTTTAAGTTCGCTAAATTTCTCTTGAGTAAAGTGTAAAGAGGCTGTCGGGGCTGCTACTGCACCTCTGTTTTGGGCGAAAACACTTTGATAATCCTCTTTGTCCTGCTCGCAATCTTCTCTTTTTATGTATGGAGGTAGTGGGATATGTCCTATCTTTTCAAGTATATCAAAGAGTTGATGGGTTTGGATTTTTTTGCCATTTTGGCTAAAATCGACGATCCTTGTTCCATCATCTTTTAGCTCTATGATTTGAGCCTCTAAAGAGTTGTCAAAAAGTAGCTTTACCCCCTCTTTAACTCTACCTCTTATATATACGCTGTAGAGATTCTCTTGAAGTGGTGAGTTTAAAAGTAGTTCTATTTTGCCACCACTCATTTTTTTGCCAAAGATTCTAGCTTTTATTACCTTGGTATCGTTTAAAATCACGGCACAATTTTTGGGAAAATAGTCAAATATATCTCTAAATTTGATATGCTTTACACTATCTTTATCTCTGTCATATACCAAAACTCTAGCATCATCCCTGTTTGTGGAGGGATGAGTAGCTATGAGAGAAGAGGGCAGAGTGTAGTCATATGTAGATACGCTATATGAATCTAGCAACTACTTTTGCTCCTCGATCTCTTTTATCTCCTCTTCTTTCTCTTCGTTCTCATCTTCATCTTTTTTATTCGCAGGATTTACCATGCGAGCTACTATGATAGAGAGTCCGTAGAGTATGACCAAAGGTCCTGCCATCAAAAATTGAGTTAGAACATCAGGAGGAGTCAGTATCGCGGAGACTGCAAAGATGATGATAATCGCATATCTGAAAAACTTTATAAGTGCTTCATCATCAACAAGTCCAAGTTTTGCAAAGAAAAATGTGATAACAGGAAGCTCAAAAGCTATACCAAATCCGATCAAAAGTTTAGTGAAAAAACCAACATATTCACCGATACTAGGAAGTGCGGTAAAGAGTTGAGAGCCAAAGTTTATAAGAAAATTAAATCCGATTGGCACAACAACATAGTAACAAAAAGCCGCACCGCTTATAAACATAAAAGTTGCAAAAAAGACAAATGGCAGTACAAGTCTCTTCTCCTCTTCATAAAGACCAGGAGAAACAAAGAGCCAAAATTGCCAAAAAAGTACAGGTAAAGAGAAGATAAATGCAGTAAAAAACGATACTTTAAGTGCCGTAAAAAATGGTTCCTGAACTTTTGTAAAGATAACATGCGAGCCTTCTGGCAAAACACCATTCAATGGATGTATCATCCAAGCAAGTATCGGCTCCCAAAATGAGAAACAGACAAAAAACATAACAAATATAACTGCTATCGATATGCCTAGTCTTTTCCTAAGTTCTGCTAAATGAGGTTTAAGTTCTTCAAACATCTTTATCCTCTTTTTCTGTTTCTTCTACTGTATGTTTCATAACTCTGTTAGTTCCCATAGGGTCATTGATGCTCTCTTTTGTTTTTTGTACATCATCTTTTAGATTTTTTATACTCTCGCTTATATCTTTTGTGCTGCTTTTTATCTCTTCTAGTTCATCAAAAGAGAGCTGCTTTTTAGCACTGGTTGCAGCTGAATCCAGCTTTTTCTTGTACTCTATAGCTTCCTCTTTTAACTCTTGAATTTTCATCTCTTGTTCTATCGACGATTTCGCTTCATTTATACTGCTTTTAAAACTTTTGAAAAATTTTGCGATTTGTACCATCGCTTCAGGAAGTTTATCGGGACCTAAAAAAAGTACAGCGATAATTGCAACTAAAAGTATCTCACTAAAACCCATTCCAAACATAATTACACCTTTTGTATTAGAAGAGTGATTATATCTTATATTTAATCAAAAAAAGATAAAATTACATTATGAGGAGTTTTTGTGAAAAAAGCTATTTTACTTTTAAATATGGGTGGACCCAATGATATATCTGAAGTCAAAACTTTTTTGACAAATATGTTTAACGATAGAGCCATAATAGATGCACCAATACTCATAAGAAAATTTATATCTTACTATATAGTAAAAAAGAGATTGCCTGAAGCTAAGAAAAACTACAGACTCTTAGGTGGAAAATCTCCCATAGTTGATTTTACAAAAGAGTTGGTTAAGGAGTTGGATAAGAAGCTAGAGATGGATGTTTTTTACATCATGCGATATACTCCACCATTTGCTATAAGCGTACTTGAAAAAATTAAGAATTATGATAGTTTTTTTGTTGTGCCTTTGTACCCGCACTTTTCCAAAACCACAACGCAATCTTCGCTTGATGACCTTTTTAAAAGTGCTAAAAAATTAAATATACCAAAAGAAAAATTTACAGTGATAGAAAGCTTTTATGATAATGAAATATATAATTTCACGATAGTCCAAAAGATAAAAGAGGCTCTTGGAGACGATGATGCGAAAGATTTTGAGCTTATATTTTCAGCTCATGGATTGCCTCAAAAGATCGTAGATAGTGGTGATCCGTATATGAAACATATAAAACAAAATGTTTTTAGAGCAAGAAAAGAGCTTCTAAAACAGGGGGTAGATTTTCACAAAACACATCTTGCATATCAATCAAGAGTAGGGAAAATGGAGTGGATAAAACCATATCTAGAGACAAAGTTAAACTCTTTAGAAAAAAGAAAAGTTATCATATATCCAATAGCGTTTTTAATAGATAATTCTGAAACAAAATATGAACTTGATATAGAGTATAAAGAGATAGCAAAAAAGATAGGCTTTAAGGAGTATAGAGTCGCAAGTGCCCCAAATGCTGATATGAGTGAAACGATAATCAACCTTTTGCAGAAGCAGACCTCCTCTTAAGCTGTTTCTTAGAGGCAAATCCTCCCGTTTGTCTGAGTCTCACTAAACAGCTTAAGAGGAGGTCTGCTTCAATCCGTAATGAACAGTGCTAACTCATCGCTTAAAAAGTAGTTATTATTATAGTATCTATCATTTTTAAATCTAAGTTTTTGATCCTCTAAAAGTATCTTTGCTTGGGATGTCTCTTTTGTGTTCAACTCCTCTTTTGCTATGCCTACCTTGCTTCTTAAACCTAGAAAAATCTTCTCTACATGTAGATCGTTTTGGGTTAAATTTTCTACCTTTTTGTATATCGGTTCTTTTATGTATCTTTCTATATCAAAATGAGGATAAAATCTTCTATTTTCTAAAAATCCAACCGCTCCAGCACCGATACCAATGTAGTCTTCATGTTTCCAGTATCCTAGATTGTGAACACTTTGGTAAGTCCCAAAATTTGATATTTCGTATTGTGCAAAGCCATATCTTTTAATCTCGTTGATAAAAAAATTAGCTAGTTCCAAGGAGTCTTTTGAGACTTCAGGTGTTTTTGAGAAAGGTGTATTTTCTTCTATGGTCAAAGAGTAGGCGCTGATGTGATTTATGGGTAGAGATTTTGCGATTTTCAGGTCATTTAAGAGGATATTCTTATCATCAAGCTTTGTTCCGTAAATCAAATCTAACGATATATTTTGAAATCCTAATTCAAAAGCTTGAATCACTGCTTGTTTGGCTCTTTTTTTATCATGGTTTCTGCCTAAAAATTTCAATTTTTCATCATTGAAGCTCTGCACACCAAAACTTATGCGGTTTACTCCTAGATTTTTCATTCCACTTAGCCACTCTTTTGTTGCTGAGTTTGGATTTGCTTCTGTTGTGATTTCTGCATCTTTTTTGAGATATGGTTGTAGCATTTCAAAAAACTTTTTGTAGAGTTTAGGCTTTATGGTTGATGGTGTTCCCCCACCTATAAAAAGGGAGTCGATGCTCTGCTTGGTAGGTTTAAATATTTTTAGTTCCTCTTCTAGTTGAACAACTATAGACTCCATGTATCTACTTTTTAATTCAAACTTATCGACATAAGAGTTAAAAGCACAATAGAAGCATTTACTGTCACAAAAAGGTATATGAAGATATATAAGCATTTATAAATCACTTTTTTGATAATATTTTATCTAAAATAACATAAGGCTATCCAAAATGTCAGAAGTCAAAAAATATAGACCAAATGTAGCAGCAGTTATACTATCTAGCAGATATCCGTTAGTCTGTGAATTTTTGATAGCTAGAAGAGATGATATTAAAGATGTGTGGCAATTTCCTCAAGGTGGTATAGATGGAGATGAGAGTGCAAAAGAGGCGCTTTTTAGGGAACTAAAGGAGGAGATAGGTACAGATAAAATAGAGATTTTAGCTACTTATCCGCAGCAGTTGAAGTACGATTTTCCAAAGACTATCGCAAAAAGAATGTATCCGTTTGATGGACAGAGCCAGACATATTTTTTGGTAAAATTAAAACCAAATGCGAAGATAAAACTAGATACCAAGCATCCTGAGTTTGATGCATATAAATTTGTAAAAAGAGAAGAGATTTTTGATATGGTGACCTATTTTAAGAGGCCGGTATATCAAAAAGTTTTAAACTATTTTAAAAAAGAGGGTTATATTAACTAAGCAAGGGTGCTATATGCTAACAGTTCAAAAATATGGTGGTACAAGTGTGGGTACACTTGAGCGGATAAGAGAAGTTGCTAAAAGAGTAGCGAAAACAAAAGAGAGTGGTAGTGATGTTGTAGTGGTAGTTTCTGCTATGAGTGGAGAAACAAATAAGCTGATACAGATGGCAAACAGTTTTAGCGAAAATCCAAAAAGAAGAGAGATGGATCTACTGCTTAGTTCAGGTGAAAGAGTTACGAGCGCACTTTTAGCGATACTCTTAACTGAGATGGGATATGAAACCATCGCTATGAGTGGAAGACAAGCTGGAATCATAACAGATGGCGTGCATACGAAAGCCAGGATAGAGCATATAGATAGAACTCACATAGAAAAAGAGTTAAAAAAGGGTTTAATTGTTGTGGTGGCAGGTTTTCAAGGCATCACTGAAATTGGTGAAGTTTCAACGCTTGGCAGAGGTGGAAGCGACTTAAGTGCAGTAGCGATTGCCGGAGCTTTGGAGGCTGATATTTGTGAGATATATACTGATGTAGATGGTATATATACGACTGATCCAAGAATCGTTCCCAAAGCTAAAAAACTCAAACAGATCAGTTATGATGAGATGCTTGAACTTGCAAGTTTGGGTGCAAAAGTTTTACAAACTAGGTCAGTTGAATTGGCAAAAAAATTAAATGTTAATTTAGTAACAAGAAGTAGCTTCAATGACAATGAGGGTACACTTATAACAAAAGAAGAGGGTATTATGGAAAAGCCGTTGGTGAGTGGTATAGCGATAGATAAAAATCAGGCAAGAGTTACGCTAAGAGGAGTTTCGGATAAGCCCGGAATTGCTGCTGAGATATTTAGAAAATTGGCAGATGAGGGTGTAAATGTAGATATGATCATACAAAATGTTGGTGTTGATGGTGCTACAAATCTAGGTTTTACTGTTCCTCAAGATGAGCTTGAATTAACAAGAAAATCTATGGAAGAGATAGAGGCATCTCAAAGTTTGGAATTTGATAAGCATGTTGTCAAGGTTTCTGTGGTAGGAGTTGGTATGAAATCTCATAGTGGTGTAGCTTGTACAGCTTTTGATACACTTGCTGATGAAAATATAAATATAGAGATGATAAGTACCAGTGAAATCAAGATATCGATGGTGATACATGAAAAGTACGGAGAGTTAGCAGTGAGAGCTCTTCATGATGCCTATAAATTGGACAAATAGTGCAAAAATTTTTAAAGTGGACGCTAGATCATATCAGAAAAGATGGCTCTATGATGAGTTGGATGGAGGAGAAGAGATTTGAGTGGGTACCCTTAAATGTTTCCATGCTTAAAAATCTGATGGCAGGGCACACTATAGTTGTTGTCACCGATGATGAGAGAGAGTGGTTTTGTGATTATATGCTCAGAGATATAAACAGACTCTCAAAAAACAGACCGCTTCTACCTTTTGTTTCTCTAAAGTCATTCTATCCGAACCTGAAAACAATCAAAACAAAAGAGGATATAGAGTTGCTTGAAAATATGCTCTATCAAACTTTTTCAAATGGATTTACATATTTTTATATAGGTAAAAACAGTAATATCAAGATGCAGATAGCCAAAAGAAGAGATGACAGTTTTATCTGGGTGATGGATGAGCAGTTGCAAAACAGCTTTTTTCTCTCTAGTGGGGATGAGAATTTGGATATCAAACTGATTCAGCTCTATAAGCTTTTGGATAAAAGTATAAATGCACTACTTTTTGCAGAGGTTGATCTTGAAGATTGAGAATGAATCTACTAGCTACATTTTAGTTTGTAAAGATTTACAAAAAGCTTATGAAAAGATTTTGAGTGAGTGTGAAGGAAAAAATTTTAAAAGTTTTATCAAAAATGATCAGAAACAGAGCGAAGATTTTTTACTTGAAGATGCAAAAAATGTTGTAAAAGAGGCTTTTGTTGCACAAAGCGAGACTAAGATTTTGATACTTGGTGCGAAAAATTATAACATTTATGCTCAAAACTCACTTTTGAAGATATTAGAAGAGCCTCCTAGAAATATACTCTTTATCATTGTGTGTGAGTCAAAGAGCGTGTTGCTTCCGACTATCCGATCTAGATTGCTCATAAAAGAGTTACGCAGTGATGAGCAAAAAGTAGAGTTGGATTTAGATTTGGAGAGACTTACCCCTAGAGAGATATATGATTTTGTTCAAAAAAATTTAAGAATCAAAAAAAATGAGTTGAAAGTTTTGGTGCAAACTATCGTAACAGAGGCAATTATTAAAGCCAAGATGGATTTTACAACAAAGGAGCTGGACTATTTCCAAGAGCTTTTATACCTAAGCGATCTTAACTCTAGGGCTACAAATATACTCATCTCTTTACTGCTTAGCATCTATCAAAAAAGGGCATAATGTGAGAGCTTACAGGTTATCAAAAGAGAGTGAATTTGATAAAATATTTTCCAAGTTGGGAGTTACTAAAGAGGGTTCTTTGATTTTGCAAAAAAAAGCAAATTTGAATTTTATATATATCAAAGAGTTGCGCTCCCCTGCTGCAAATATACTAAAACAAGATGCTCTTTCACTTGGGGCTGATCTGGCAGTACCTAAAAACTGCGTTACATGTAGTGAAAAATTTGTCGATGCTATTTTAATAGCAAATGATATGCAGTTAAAAACACTATCTAAAAAAGAGAAAATTCAACCCTTTGGTTTAAAAGATTTAGCATCGCAAATCTCATCATTGGCTACCAAAAAAAGAGAGAAAACGAAGATAATGGGTGTCTTAAATGCCAATAGTGACAGTTTTTTCCAAGATAGCAGATTTAGTGCTAAAAATGCAGAAGAAAAAATTCAAAAGATGATAGATGATGGAGCTGATATCATTGACATTGGGGGAGTTTCTAGCCGTCCCGGAAGTGTGGGTGTGAGTGAAGAGGAGGAGTTTGAGAGAGTAAAAGAGATCATCTCTCTAGTCGGTAAAGAGAAATTTTACCAACAGGTAGAGTTTTCGTTAGATAGTTACTCTACTTTGAGCCTAAAATATGCACTAGATAATGGCTTTGGCATCATAAATGATATAACAGCCCTACATAGCGACAGTGTGGCAAAACTAGCTGCAGATTATAATGCTACAGTTGTGCTTATGCATAAGCTTGGAACTACTAAAGATATGCAAAAAAATCCAACTTACCAAAGTGTTATGTTGGAGATTGATGATTTTTTTGCACAAAGAGTCGCAAAAGCAAAAAGTTTTGGGATAAAAAAAATTGTTTTGGATGTTGGTATTGGATTTGGTAAGAGGCTTGAACACAATCTTGAGTTATTGCACAATCTTGAGCATTTTTTACATTTTGGTTATCCTCTGCTTGTCGGAGCTAGTCGCAAATCTATGATAGACATGATAGTACCTACTAAAACAGAAGACAGACTGCCCGGAACCATAGCATTGCATCTTGAGGCTATGAAAAATGGAGCGTCAATTTTGCGAGTTCATGATGTAAAAGAGCATATCCAAGCTGTAAAAATTCAAGAAGCCTTAATGGAGTCTTTTTAATGGAGTTTGAATTTTACTATTACATTATATTTTTAGCAGCTGGTTTTTTAGCAGGTTTTGTTGACTCTATCGCGGGAGGTGGTGGCATCATCACTGTTCCTGTTTTGTTGGCTTCTGGTATGCCACCACATATTGCACTTGCTACAAATAAACTTCAAAGCTCTTTTGGTAGTTTTACAGCTTCAATGAACTTTGTCAAAAAGGGACTAGTTGACCTTAAAGAGGTCTATTTGGGTATAATTTTTACATTTATCGGAGCGATGATTGGCACTAAGATTATACTTTTGCTTGATGCTTCCATTTTGCAAAAAATCATACCATTTATGCTTATAGTTATATTTTTATATACCCTGTTCAATCCAAAATTTGGAAAATTGGATAAGAAAAGCAGACTTTCTATTCCTATCTTTTTTCTTATTTTTGGACTATTGATTGGATTTTATGATGGTTTTTTTGGACCTGGGACAGGAACATTTTGGACTATAGCATTAGTGACTTTGATGGGCTTTAACTTGAAAAAAGCGACTGCAACTACAAAAGTGATGAATTTTACGAGCAATATAGTCTCTTTGGGAGTTTTTCTTTTCAGTGGAAATGTTCTCTTTCTTGTAGGAATTCTAATGGGTTTTGGACAGATATTTGGAGCATTTGTTGGTTCCTCAATGGTGGTTAAAAAAGATGTCTCATTTATAAGAGGATTTTTTCTCTTTATAGTAGGCATAACAATATTGAAATTGGTTTATGATAGTTGGTTAAAATGAATTTAGAAAATTATAAAGATGCAGTTGAGAGACTGAATAGTTGGGCAAAGGCTTATTATACGCTTGATAATCCGATAGCTAGTGATGAAGAGTATGATGAACTTTATGCCAAGGTGGAAAAATTTGAGAAACATAATCCTGCTCTTGTGTTGTCTAGCTCGCCTACAAAGAGAGTAGGTGGGATTGTTTTAGAGGGTTTTGAAAAAGCAAAACATCTCAAACCAATGTGGAGTATGGAGGATATTTTTAGTGTTGATGAACTTGATACTTGGATAAAGAGGATAAAAAAAGTTTCAGATAGTTTTACATTTTATTGTGAGCCAAAATTTGATGGTGCCAGTTTGGATGTGATTTATGAAAATGGAAAACTAAAACAGGCTATAACTAGAGGCGATGGCAAAATAGGTGAAGATGTAACGCAAAATGCTAAAACTATAGGCTCGATTCCGCTTGAGATCGATTATAAAGAGCTCATTAGTATCACTGGTGAAGTGGTGATAGCAAAAGATGATTTCGAAACAATAAATAGAGCCAGAATGCAAAATAAAGAGACGCCATTTGCGAACCCTAGAAATGCAGCTGCAGGGAGTTTAAGACAACTAGACACCAAAATCACAGCGAAGAGGAAGCTGTTGTTTTACCCATGGGGTATTGGAGAAAACTCTTTAAAATTTGATCTATTGAGTGATGTTATGAAATTTGTGTACTCTTTGGGCTTTCTAAAGCCACCAAATAGTGTTATAACAAAGAGTAGGGATGAAGTAGTAAAATTTTATAATGAGCTAGTAGCTATAAGAGAGAAGATACCTATGATGCTTGATGGAATGGCGATAAAGATAGATGAGATAACTCTAGAGATGGAGCTAGGTTATACCGTAAAATATCCAAAATGGATGGTTGCCTTTAAATTTCCTGCCATAGAAAAGGTAACAAAGATAAAAGATATAATCACCCAAGTCGGCAGAACAGGGGTATTAACTCCAGTAGCAATCGTTGAGCCAGTAAATATAGATGGAGCCGTAGTCGAGAGAGCAACACTGCATAATTTTGATGAGATAGCAAGAAAAGATATAAGGATAAATGATAGTGTCATCATCATAAGAAGCGGTGATGTGATACCAAAAGTGACAAAAGTATTGGTAGATAGAAGAGATGGCACTCAAAAAGAGGTAGCAAGACCAACAACTTGCCCTATCTGCCATAGTGAAGTTTTGGATGAGGGGATATTGATAAAGTGTCAAAATCTAACTTGTCCGGCTAGAGTTGTTAACTCAATCATACATTATGCTTCTAGAAAGTGTATGAATATAGATGGATTAGGCGATAAGATAGTAGAGCTTTTATACGAAAAAAAGTTAGTAAATAGCATAGAAGATTTGTATGCTTTGAGTTTGGATGAGCTTTTAAAATTAGAGGGATTTAAGGAAAAAAAGTCTAAAAATCTCATCTATTCCATCCAAAAATCAAAAATAGTAGAGCTACATAAGTTCATAAATGCACTTGGAATAGAACATATAGGTGAAGTAGCAGCTACAAAACTGGCTGAAAACTTTGGTTTTGATTGGATCGATGTGAAATATGAAGATTTGGTAAAAGTAGATGGTTTTGGTGAAGAGATCGCAAAGAGTTTAGAAGAATTTTTAAGAGTAAATAGAGATAAGATTATAAGATTGATGCAGATTTTAAGTGTTCAAAAACCAAAGAGTGAGCATATGATAGAGTCTATATTTAGTGCTAAAACTGTTGTTATAACTGGTGCAATGGCACAGCCTAGGGACAAGATACAAGAACTTTTGGAAAAACATGGTGCAAAAGTCACAAAGAGCGTCTCCAAAAAAACAGATTTTGTCATATATGGTAAAGATGCAGGCAGTAAATATGCAAAAGCTAAAGAACTTGGAGTAAATTTGATGAGTGAAGAGGAGATGTTTAGTGCGTTTAGATAACTATCTGTTTCAAAATGGATTAAGTGTGAGTAGAAACAAGGCTCAGGAGCTCATAAAAGCTATGCAGGTATTTGTAGATAATAAGATAATTTCAAAACCAAATTTTAGAGTAAGTGATGAGTCTAGGATAACAATTTTAAACCCGAAACAGTTTGTTAGCAGAGCTGGATATAAGCTAAAAACTTATCTTAGCGAACAAGAAATAGTGAATATAAAAGATATGGAGTGTCTGGACATAGGCAGTAGTACAGGTGGTTTTGTGCAAGTTCTTTTGGAAGAGGGCGCTAAAAAAGTTGTAGCAGTTGATGTCGGAAGTGATCAACTTCATGAGAGTTTGAGGCAAAATGATAATTTGGAGATTTTTGAAAACACAGACATAAGAGATTTTAAGTATAAAAGTAAGTTTGATATCATCACTTGTGATGTCTCTTTTATAGGAGTTGAGTATATACTACAAAGCATAGATAATTTTGCAAAAGGATATATAATCATACTTTTTAAACCACAATTTGAAGTTGGAAATGGCATAAAAAGAGACAAAAGAGGTGTTGTGAAAGATAACTTTGCAATAAAAAAAGCAAAAGAAAAATTTGAAGCATTGGCGATGCAAAGATGGGATATGATTGAGAGTAAAGAGTCTAGCCTGAAAGGAAAAGAGGGAAATGTTGAAACATTCTACTGCTTTAAAAAAAGATAAAATTGACTCAATAGCCATAGGCGTTTTTGATGGTTTTCATTTAGGTCATAAACAACTTACTGATAGACTTTCTAAAAATGGTGCGATTTTGATCATATATAAAGAGAAAGCAAATATTACACCAGGATTCAGTAGAGAGAGATTTACTAAATTTCCTTGTATATTTATGAAATTTTCTAGTATTAAAGATCTTGACTGCAAAGAGTTTGTAACTCTTTTGATGAGTGAATTTCCAAATTTGCAAAAGATTGTTATCGGATATGATTTCAAATTTGGGGCAAATCGTTCTTGTGATATATTTGATTTGAAGCAAATATTTAAGGGGAAAATTGTCGTTGTTGATGAGTTTTTTTTAGATGGAGACTCTGTACACTCCTCTAAAATAAGAGAATATATACAAAATGGGAAAATTAAAAAAGCAAATAGACTCTTAGGTAGAGAGTTCAGTATAAGCGGTAAAGTGATAAAAGGGCAGGGAATTGGCTCAAAAGAACTCGTTCCAACTCTAAATATAGATATAAAAAATTATATTATGCCAAAACACGGAGTATATATAACAAAAACAAAGATAGGTGAAAAAATATACAAATCAGTCACTTTTGTTGGATTGCGAAAAAGTACAGATACAAAATTTTCTTGTGAAACACATGTAATTGGTGAGAATATTTCAAATACAAATGAAGTTGAGATCTTCTTTGTGGATTTCATAAGAGAAAATAGAAAGTTTACCTCACTTTCGGAGTTAAAAAAAGTAATTTCAGACGATATAGATGTTGCTAACTCTTATTTTTATACATCAGATCATCAGATAGTTTAAAAATTTTATTGAATTCATCATTTTTGTTAAATTTTACTATGCCAAAAGAAAAAGTGATATTGAATGTTTTTTCTTTGTGCTTTAAATTTGTGCTTCTAAGGTTTTTGTTTATGATATCCAAAAGTCTTGTTAGATTTTTTTTGTTGTGACGCTTGCTTATGAGAATAAATTCGTCACCAGCAAATCTCACAGCAAAACTATCCTCAACTTTTCTAAGAAGTGAGCCTATCATAGTTAAGACTTTGTCTCCAACTAAGTGTCCATAATTGTCATTTACGGATTTAAAATGGTCTATGTCTATAAATGCAAAGACACCGTCATGTTGAAATTTTTCAAACTCTAAAAATTTTTCATATAGCCATCTTCTGTTGTATATTTTTGTAAGTTCATCTATATATAGGTCTTCTTGAAGATGCATAATTTTTCTCTCTAGTGAAATAACCGCATTTTCTATAACTTTTAAGTCATTATCATTTTTTTCAACTATGGCTGTACGAGCTTTTTGAATATTGGATTTTAATTCGTGAGTTGATTCTTCGGTTTCATCTTTCATCTTCTGAATTTTTTTAAGAGCATATATGAGAGCTTTTT
>Ga0256840_1001116_pt1 | contig 25880 bp, 23 predicted proteins | sample 355202metaG_FD_185969 | JGI IMG/M metagenome (GOLD analysis project Ga0256840, IMG submission 185969) | Hydrothermal vent microbial communities from Mid Atlantic Ridge, Atlantic Ocean - 355-202 | ecosystem: Environmental > Aquatic > Marine > Hydrothermal vents | place: Atlantic Ocean: Mid... | reverse complement strand
ACGGTACCTCTTACCAATTCTCCAAGGTGATCTTTTATCTGTCCTTCGTCTATCTGAATGATTTTATCCAATTTTGTGCTATATTCATTGTTCATGGTGGTCTCCCTTGTTGTGGTTTTGGTTATTTGGGTCGATTGCCAAATTTACCATAACAGAGACCACCATTTATTCTCAAATGTGCGAAAATTATTATACGTTATCGAGTGCAACTGTTATTTGATTTTGGCAACATGATTAATGCCTACGAAGAGCCACTGGAGGCCCTGCAGGTTATGGCTCCCCACATTCGGCATGTCCACCTCAAAGGAGTCAAGAAGATCAGTGACGGGTCGGGATTTGCCCACCAGGGAGCAGCCGAGGGTGAGGACGATCTCCCCCAGATGATGATGCTATTTGTTCTTCTTCTGTTGGGAGAGCAGGAGTCACAAATCAAAATTTTCAGCCTGGAACAGGTCATGGACTATTATGCCCCTGCGTATCGTTCAAAGGATGAGGAGGCCGATCCAGTGATCCCCACCAGGGGGCCAAGCCGTACGATTCTGGACCCTACTACTTCTCTTAGTCGGTGCCTTTTGAATGAAAAAAGAAACTCATGTAAGCAGCTTCTTTTTGTGCGGCGCGCACTTGAGCAGTTCAAAACCATCGCAGAAATACGACTGATACGGGGATAAGACGTCCTTCATTGTGTATTGCTTCTCCTGCGGAAGAAAATGACAATGTAACATAAGCTCTTTTGCCGAAGCCCTAGCGGAGCGGAAGCGGTACACCGCTTTTCCACCATCACCAACTATAGGTCAAGCAGTGTCAGCCAAAAAATGCCAAGGCTGCGAGGCACGAACTCCCGAAGGGCTTGCCTTGACGTTTTGGGCTGGCAGTGCAACACGAAATAACCAAAAAGGATCGAAAGGAAAACGAATTTGCAGAAAATATGTTGCTTTATCAGGAGTTTTCACGAATCCATCAAGGTATGAACCGATGATATTACCAGGCCTGATCAAAAATCAGAGAAATTTATCAGACAAAATCTGGTTTAAACAGTTCAACACCAAAAATCACTCCTTGTAACGAAGATATTGTTATTCTTTGAATGTTTTATTCCAGTTTCCGTGACGACTCAAAAATTGTTTTTTCGGCATAGGGTCAAAAAGCGTTGAGAAACAGGAGGTTCAGGCATCCTATACAAAATCCCAACAACGCCCCAAACAAATTAATATACTTAAACTGTTCCTCCATAATGGAGAGAAGAAGGCGCTCAAGACGCATCAGATCCAGAGAATTCACCTTATCTTTAACAATTTTCTGGATATTCAATGAATCAACCAGACCTGGTACCTCCGCAGCCAGCATAGTCGAAGACATACGGCGCAGGGATTCATAAATCCCTTCACGGACACCCGCAGGAAGGATTCGTGACAACTTCCCCACCCGATGACTCAGCAGCTTGTTCAGCATACTGACAATCATGGTATCCAGTGTTTTTTTGGTCTTCTCCGCAGTCAACATGCCAAGAACTTCTTTTTTCAACCACTTCCTGCCACGAGATACACCTTCAGGTCCAAGAAGATCAAAGAGAATTTCACCAAGCGGTAGCCGTCCTCCACCAATATGGGTTTCCACATTATCCCTGATCATGGAGGAAAAAGCACTTGTGGTCTCTGGTTCTTTAAGAAGAGACGTGAGCTGTTGACTGAGATTTCTGCAAAACCCCTCAACCATACTGTCAGGGTCATCTCCCACCATATTCACAAGAGGAGTGCCAAGCATGTCCGTTGCACGATCACGCAATGTCCGCGCCACTCGGCTCTGCACCTCTTCATTCTGAAGCCATTCCACAATATCTTCTTCTTTCTCAATCAGATACTCTCTAACTTTTTGCTCAACTACCTCAGGGGTTAGAAAACCACTGGCTAGGGCAGCCATGGGTCCCATTCCAGCGACAAAAGAATCCACTCCTAGGCGAACTCCCGTTACAATACGATCCCTGATTTCAGGCTCAGCAATGATGGCTGCAAGCTTTGAAAGCAACAACGGGGTCTGGCCTTCTATAGTATTAACAATGAGTTCCTGCATGGAATCTGGAAGAATATCCTGAAGGCTTTTTTCCTGTTGCAGTGTGCCATACACCTTTTGCTGTACAAAAGCATCCACCCACTCTTCCATAGCCGGACTTGCAAGCATTCGCCCAAGGCTTGTTTCCAGAAAAGAATATGCATTTTCACGATCAGAGCCAGGCAGAAATGTCTGAATCTCCGTCTCAAGAAGACGGTCAAACTGTTCATCAATAGATGATTCCAGAATGCTACTAAAAGAATCTGATGCAATAAAAGAGTGTATAGCCTTCTGTGACTGATCGGCAACAGCCTGAACAGCAACCTGATAATAGCTCTGATATTTTCCAGGCACAATATCACTCACCGGGCCAAGGTCTTTCTGCAGCAACTTCTCACCTCTGCCCTCGATAAGGTCATAGAGGGTTTTCTGGAAGCTCTCCTTTTCAAGGGCCTTACTGATTTCATCACTGGTAAGAAGATGACTGCCAACCATCTCTCCGATATTGACAGCGAGTTCTCCACGCTTAGAAGGAATAACACCCGGCGTCATGGGAACCCTGACACCCAGGATACGCTTGGCCGTAAGGGGACGAAACAGCATTTTGATCGCAACTTTATTGGTGAGATAACCGATGAAGGCACCCAATAGCGGCGGGGCCGCAAATTGCAGCACAGGAGTTAGGAGAGATGGGTTAAATGGCATAACTTACCACCTCCGCGGGGGTTGCAACAATTTTCCAGGCATCATGTTCTTCCAGTTCAGCACGTTTACGAAACCCCCATTCAACGCCAATGGTTCTCATGCCAGCTCCATTCCCTGTCTTCATATCTGTTGCAGTATCACCAACATAAATAATATCAGCCACGGCCACTCCCATTTTCTTTGCTACATCTACAGCTCCGGCTGGATCGGGTTTTTTGGCAATAGAATCACGTTGTCCAGATACATAGCTGAAAGGCTGATCAGGAAAAAAGGTTTCAAGGCAGAGTACGGTAAACTCATGGGGTTTGTTGGACAGGACAGCCAGAGGCAGGCCAGCTGCAGTCAGATCTGACAGCATTTCGATAATACCATCATAAGGAGCCGTTTTCCTGTTCCAGGTAAGACTGTAAATTTCAGCAAATTTTTTCATATATTCCTGTATCTCTTTCTCACTGGTAGAGTTTTTTCCAGGTACAATCCGATGCATCAGCGTTTTTAACCCCTCACCGACAAAATAGCGATATGCATCCACAGGATGTGGTGGAAACCCGTAATAATCAAGGGTGTTATTTGCAGCCTTTGCCAGATCCTCAAGGGTATCAAGCAAGGTACCGTCCAGGTCAAATATAAGTCCTTTACAAGCCATTCAACACGCCTCTTTCATTGCAACAATAATCCCGTATACCATAATTAATTTCTCAGCAACCATAGCAGTTGTAAAATTATCGTACAACTCAAATTAAGAGCTACTCATTTCCTGTCAATTATTTTATTATTGGTTTACTAGTGAGTTTACGTTACTGACAACTTCATCCAGCACCCTCTACCAACAGGCTTTCATTTATGTGGTTTATACGTTTCATACAATCATCCATAGGCAAAAAATGGGTCATGGCCTGCAGCGGTTTCTTCCTGATCCTTTTTCTCTGCAGCCATGCTGCCGGTAATGCAACACTCTTCTCCTCTGTTGCTCTTTTCCAGGCATATGCCAACCAGCTCCACAGCCATCCCCTCATTGTATCCGTTTTCAGCAAAGGGCTGTTTCTTGTTTTTGCAATACATATCGTCACAGGCTCACTTCTTTTTCTGCAAAATCGCAAGGCGAGAAGCCAAGGGTACAGGATCCATAAGCGAGCAATCAAAAACTCACAGGCCTCAGCCACAATGATATACAGCGGGATCATTCTCCTGCTCTTTGTTCTGCTCCACACTTATGCGGTTTCCTTTGGAAATCATGGCACAATAGGAGCCACCATCACCCGCCTGTTCAGTTCGTTTTTTGTATCAATGTTTTATATCATCTCATTTATAGGCCTGGCCATTCACCTCAGTCATGGTTTCTGGTCAATGCTTCAGACGTTTGGAATCAATCACCCGACATACAACAGCTTAATCCAACGCTTAAGCTATATTATACCCCTTTTCTTCCTTCTCATATTTGGCTCAATTCCCCTTCTTTTTCTATTCGGAACAGGACAATAATCAGGAAACAGGTAACCCCATGGAACTCAAGTCCAATGTCCCCGACGGCCCCTTAGCCGAAAAGTGGGATAAACATCGTTTTTCCTCCAAACTTGTTAACCCGGCAAACCGCCGCAAACATAAAGTCATTGTTGTCGGTACAGGACTCGCTGGTGCTTCTGCATCCGCCACCCTAGCTGAACAAGGCTATGAAGTCAGTACTTTCTGTATACAGGACTCACCGAGACGCGCTCATTCCATTGCAGCGCAGGGCGGCATAAATGCTGCCAAAAATTATCAGAATGACGGTGATTCTGTCCAACGGCTGTTCTATGACACTATCAAAGGTGGTGACTTCAGATCCCGTGAAGCAAATGTCTACAGACTGGCTCAAGTAAGCAATAATATCATAGACCAGTGTGTGGCCCAGGGGGTCCCCTTTGCCAGAGAATATGGCGGTACCCTGGCAAACAGATCTTTTGGTGGCGCCCAGGTCTCAAGGACATTTTATGCAAGAGGTCAGACAGGACAACAGCTTCTGCTCGGCGCCTATTCCGCTCTCTCCCGCCAGATAAAAACTGGAAAAGTTTCCATACACAGCCGCCAGGAGATGATGGAACTGGTCCTTGTCGATGGAAAGGCACGTGGGATTGTGACCCGTAACATTATAACCGGCAAACTTGAGACCCATGCGGCTGATGCTGTTATCCTTGCAACTGGTGGATATGGCAATGCTTATTTTCTTTCAACCAATGCCATGGCCTCAAATGTCACGGCTGCCTGGCGTGCCCACAAGAAGGGTGCAGGTTTTGCGAACCCCTGTTTTGTGCAGATCCACCCCACTTGTATTCCGGTACACGGCAGTTTCCAATCAAAGCTTACTCTTATGAGTGAAAGTCTCCGAAATGACGGTCGAGTGTGGGTTCCGGCTACTCCTGGAGATACTAGAAAACCTGCCTCCATCCCTGAAGAGGAGCGTGATTACTATCTGGAGAGTAAATACCCAAGTTTTGGCAACCTTGTACCCCGTGATGTGGCATCAAGAAATGCTAAAGAACAATGCGATGCTGGAAAAGGTGTCGGAACAACCAATCTTGCTGTTTACCTGGATTTTGCCGATGCCATTCGCCGTGACGGAAAAGACACCATCCTCAAAAAATATGGTAACCTTTTCCAGATGTACGAGAAAATAACAGACTCTAATCCGTTGTATGAACCCATGATGATCTATCCTGCTGTTCACTACACCATGGGTGGATTATGGGTGGATTACAATCTCATGACTACCATTCCGGGTCTCTTTGCCATAGGTGAATGTAATTTCTCCGATCATGGTGCCAATCGCCTGGGAGCCAGTGCCCTTATGCAGGGGCTTGCCGATGGATATTTTATTGTTGGAACCTCAATTGCAAATTATATCGGCTCAACAACTCTGGATGAGGTGAGCAGTGACAACCCCGCTTTTTCTGATGCCACCCGTGAAGTTGAGAACCGGATAAAAAGACTTCTTAAGAGTAGCGAAGGTGGACCTGAGGGTAAACTCACTGTGGATGAAATCCACAAAGAGCTTGGCTTGCTGCTCTGGGATTACTGCGGAATGGCAAGAAAACGTGAAGGACTTGAGAAGGCCTTGTTACTCCTTCCCAAAATTCAGAAAAAGTTCTGGAACAGAGTGTATATTCCTGGCAAAGGTAAAGAACTCAATCAATCACTTGAACGTGCCGGACGCCTTGCCGATTTTCTAGAATTTGCAGAAATAATGTTCATTGATGCCTTAGAGCGAGAAGAATCCTGCGGTTGTCATCTACGCGAGGAGAGCCAGACTGAGGAGAATGAGGCAAAGCGCGACGATGCCAGTTTCAGTCATGTCGCTGTATGGGAATATCAAGGAGACGGTGCCAGGGCGAAACTGCACCGGGAAGAACTGGTTTTTCAAAATGTAACCCCGAGCCAGCGCAGCTATAAGTAGTCGGTAGCAGGCTGGCAACTATTATGTCTGTATCTTTTTTTAGCAGCCACATTACTTAGAGACACAATCATGAACACAAAGAGCATTAGCCTCACCTTAGAGATCTGGCGACAGAAAGATAGTAAATCAAAGGGTGACTTTGAAACATATTCTCTCGAGAACATATCCACCGGCATGTCATTTCTGGAAATGCTTGATGTCCTCAATGAAACTCTCACGGGCCGTGGACTTGATCCGGTGGCCTTTGATCACGACTGCCGTGAGGGCATCTGCGGAATGTGTGGAGCGGTGATTAACGGCATAGCCCATGGCCCTGAACCGGAAACCACACTCTGCCAGCTTCATATGCGTCACTTCAACGATGGCGACACTCTGGTAATAGAACCATTCCGTTCTCGGGCCTTTCCCATTCATAAAGATCTTGTGACTGATCGTTCCGCCCTGGACAGAATTATCCAGGCAGGTGGCTATGTGTCAGTGAACACCGGAGGAACTCCTGACGGCAATACCATCCCAATCCCCTCTGCAACTGCTGAATTATCAATGGATGCAGCAGCATGTATTGGTTGCGGAGCCTGTATCGCAAGTTGTCCCAACGGAGCAGCAATGCTTTTCACCGGTGCAAAAATTTCACAACTCTCTCTCTTACCACAAGGCCAGCCGGAACGGAAGCAACGTGCCATGGCCATGGTTACCACAATGGATAAAGAAGGATTTGGTAACTGCACCAACGAACGAGAATGTGAGGCTGTCTGCCCCAAAGGAATATCAATTACAAATATTGCAAGAATGAACAGGGAATTTGTAAAAGCCGCCATGCTGGGATAACACTATGGGAATAGATTGCTAATTCAACTCTTCTCCCAAAATGAGACAGCCGCCACCGTTAAACATAGCTCTGGGATCCTCTCCTGTGCTGAAATCAAGAAAATGAAGGCTGAAAAGAGTATCTGTTAGTACTAGAGGAATCTCCGGGTACTCCAGGCGCAAGAACTCACTGAGTTCAAAGGTCTGAAGATTATTTCTTCCAGGGAACACCTTGGCTCGTGCATAGGTATGAGACAGAAAAAAGCTAAACTCCCTAGGTCTTGCAAAGCCTTCTATAATCACGCCACTGAGACGGATAAAAAGTCTTTCCTCACATTCGAAAATCTGCTGACTGGCGATCTCTACCAGCAAAACATTGCTCTGCAGCGACAAGCTGTTACGTCTGTCATCAACGTAATCAACGGGAGAAGGAACAACTCCTCCGGGCATGAAAAAAGACCCTATCTCAGTTAAGCCCTCCACCAGATCATCGGTGATGAGCTGTGCCTGCACTTCCATGGTAGCCCCTGGCTCGTATGTTAATTCAATATTCAAAAAGTTCTCCACTCCGGCCGATAACGGCACCACATCTTCCCGCGCTAGGTATTACAGCAGGAGCAGAAGTTCATGAATTCTACTTTTCTTTGTTGTACCAACCGTCCATTCATTGACATCCTCCAGCTCACAGAAAAGATTACCAGACTGGTGTCAATCACCATATTTTCTGACAGTTTTTACCTTGTGTGTGTTATCAAAATTCCGTGTCAGTATAGCATGAATAGAAAAAAAAAATCGAAACTTCTGAACACAATTTCGTAAAACATTGTAGAATAGTATCTTTTTCTCAACCGTTCCAATACTGTTTTCTTTTTGCTGTACTGATATCAGCAGAAACTTGCATTCAAATCAAAGCAAAAAAGATCTTCCTTTTTCGTGTTTCATGGAAATATGCATATACACACATTAATTATCGGTGCGGGTCCGGGAGGACTTGCCTGTGCCCGAACTCTTGCCAAACTAGGTATCGAATCACTTGTACTTGAGCGGAAGCAGGTCGTTGGCCCAAAAGTCTGTGCCGGTGGAATAACTTGGAGTGGTCTTATCAGCCGTGTCCCCGAGAATCTTGCAGAACGTTCCTTTCCTGAACAATATATCAGGACGCCCCTGCAAAATGTCTGCATCCGCGAACCCAGCCCTATTATTGCCACCGTAAACCGTAAAAGACTTGGCCAGTTTATGGCAAAAAAGGCATTAACTGCAGGTGCAAAACTGAGGACCGGAGTCATGGTCCGGAAAATCACCAGCAACAGCATTTTCCTTCAAGACAAGATAAACGACACAAAAGAAGAATTGAGTTTTGATTATCTTGTTGGCGCCGACGGATCAAGTTCCCTTGTTCGCAGGCACTTGGGTCTTACCAGCAAACGTCTTGGAATTGGTATCAACTACCAGGTCCCGGGTCATGTTGATAAGATGGAATGGCACCTTAATAACGCTATGTTTGGCAATGGATATGCCTGGATTTTTCCACATTCCAAAACGTTTTCCATTGGTGCCTATGCAGTTAGAGAAAACATGGCTGCAGGCAACCTGAAAAACAACCTCATACGCTGGGCTGCAACCCAGGGACACAACCTTCAGGATCAGAAAGCACGGGCTGAATATATAAACTATGATTTTCAAGGATGGAATTTTGGTAACCGCTTCCTCGTCGGTGACGCTGCAGGACTGGCATCCGGGCTTACTGGCGAAGGTATATATCCTGCTATCCTGTCGGGCGAACAGGTGGCCAGAACCATTGCTGACAAAAATCACAGCCCAGCGGTTATGGACAGCCTAATCCGCAACCATGCCCGACACTCGCGAATGGTGAAATTATCCAAAAAGGGATTTTTAAATTCCATCCTCGCAGAACTGGTGACACTGGGGCTTCGATCAGGTATGATTAAATTTAAGAAACTTGAAATGGCTGTATAATTTATTCCTTCCGGACACAAGCATGAACACAGAAAAAAAGAAAAGTAATCTCTTAATAAATATCGCTTTTATAGCTATCTCAGTGGCAATACTGGTTTTTCTCCTTGAAGCACCGGATAAAACTACTGCTTCCCTGCCTCATAATGATGATCATAACCGTTTCTTCGGAATGAAGAAAAAGGCAGCTGAAAAATTCTGTACCGATTGTCATATTCCCGAAGGAGTTTCCCCCCTTCCCGAAGAACATCCCCCCAAGTACCGCTGTCTCTTCTGCCATAGGCGTGATTAACTGTCTATGCTCCTCCTGACCATCTCATAAACATCACCCGAGAGGTCTTCCTGATTCAGGATAAACTGCAACTGCTCTTTCATAAGTGCCTGGCGATTGCTGTCATATCGTTTCCAGGAGGCAAAGGGCGTTGTGAGACGTGATGCAATTTGGGGATTTATAGAGTTCAGGGTTACGATCTGCTCGGCAAGAAACTGATAGCCAGCCCCGTCCGGGCTATGGAACATTACATGATTGGCACCAAAGGCTCCAATCAAAGAGCGTACTTTGTTGGGGTTTGCCATAGAGAACACAGGATGGGTCATAAGCCTTTTTACTTCAGCAAGGGTGGACGGCAGGTTGGAGCTTGCCTGGATAATAAGCCATTTATCCATGACAAGCTGCTCTTCCTGCCACCTTTTATAGTAATCAGCTAACAGCTCCTCACGTTCAGGTACGTCGCAGTGACTGATTGCTGACAGGACCGCAACAACATCCGTCATATTACCCGCCTGACGATACTGCTGTACTGCACGATCAATATCTTCCTGTCGGGGATTGGTACCTGATAGCAGGTAGGAAAGACACATGTTTTTCAGTCGTCTCTGTCCTATCGCATCAGGACTCAGGCTGTACCCGTCAAAATCCCAGTTTTCCAGCCATACCGCCAGTAATTCTACTCTGAGTAGTTTCCCGATTTCCCTCTGTACAAATGCTCTGGCCTGACACAGATTGTCAGGATCAATAACTTCCATTTGCTGGGCAAGATATGTTTCCACAGGCAGACTAAGGGCCATTCCAAGAAGAGATCTATCACTGCTGCGATCTTCCATGACCCTTCTCACAGCGTCCACAAAGAGCGGATCAAGTTGTGGTTTTTCTCCCCTCTGCAGCGTGGCTGTAAGCTCGAGTATTACAGATTCGGCAAGTCTGAAAGAAGCATCCCAGCGATTAAAGGGATCGGAATCATTAGCCATAAGAAAGGCAAGCTGTTCCCGATGCTGCCAGGGTGCCACCTTTACCGGGGCTGAGAAGCCACGCAGGAGTGAAAGAACTGGTTTTTCGGTCAAATTATCAAAATCGAAGGTCTGCTCCTTCTCTTTCAGCTCAAGTAGGGTCATCCCGACATCGATTTCATCGCCATTCGAGTTAAGAAGACCAAAACGAACCGGGATATGAAATGCTTTTTTAGTGGAGCTGTTCTGTAATGGTGTTGAAGGACAGCTCTGGAGAATTGTAAGCCTGTATTTCCCTGCTTCCTGCAACCACTCTTCTGTCACCATAAGCTCTGGAGTTCCCGATTGACTGTACCAGTTTTTAAATTGATTGAGATCAACTCCGGAGGCATCGGCCATCGCCGCGACAAAGTCATCACAGGTCACGGCCTGTCCATCGTGACGCTGAAAATAGAGATCCATTCCTTTGCGGAAATTGTCAGATCCAAGCAAAGTGTGCATCATTCGTATAACTTCAGCTCCCTTATTATAGACAGTCACTGTATAAAAATTATTTATCTCCACGTAGGAGTCCGGTCGCACCGGATGAGCCATGGGGCCAGCATCTTCACGAAACTGGAAACTCCGTAGCACCCGGACATCTTCAATGCGTTGTACTGGACGAGAATTCATGTCTGAAGAAAATTCCTGATCACGAAACACCGTAAGTCCTTCCTTCAAGCTTAGTTGAAACCAGTCTCTACAGGTAATCCTGTTCCCTGTCCAATTATGAAAATATTCATGTCCTATAACTCCTTCCACCCCAAGATAATCCTGATCCGTAGCAGTCTCTTTGCTGGCCAGCACATATTTGGAATTAAAAATATTTAGCCCTTTATTCTCCATTGCCCCCATATTAAAATCATCCACAGCAACTATCATATAGGTATCAAGATCATACTCAAGCCCAAAGACATCCTCATCCCATGCCATACTTTTCTGCAAAGAGAGCATGGCATGTTCACACTTGTCACGGTTTCCAGCTTCCACATAAATACGAAGGTCGATTGTTCTGCCGGACATGGTAATAAATTTATCCTGAATACACACCAGATCACCAGCAACAAGCGCAAAAAGATAACAGGGTTTTGGAAAAGGATCCTCCCATATTGCAAAGTGGCGTCCCCCACCAGCATCACCTGTATCAACAAGGTTTCCGTTGGAAAGCAGGACCGGACAACTCTCCCTGTCAGCCTCTATGCGTGTGGTAAAAGGTGCCATCACATCTGGGCGATCCAGGTAAAAGGTTATTTTTCGGAACCCCTCCGCTTCGCATTGGGTGCAGAAATTTCCGCTGGATTGATAGAGTCCCTCCAAAGCGGTATTTTTATCTGGAAAAATCCTAGTACCCACTTCAAGGACAAATTCATCCGGAACCTGCAGCAAAGTAAGTCCCTTTTCGTCAAGATGGTACTGATCCGAAAGAAGATCCCGACCATTCATTGCAACCGAAAGCAGCTCAAGAGATTTCCCATTCAGAAAAAGATCACTGTCACTCCCGGCAGCCTCAGCATTTCTTTTAATCCTGGATTTTGCGCTGACAACACAACTTTCCCCGCCAAGTCTGAAATCCAGATCCAACTGGGTTATAATAAAACTGGGGACCTTGTAGTCTTTTCGGTAAACAGTAGAGTGTTGTTTTTCAGACATCTTTTTTCATCTTTCCTTTTGTTATTTTACCTGAACCCTGAATCCGAAAGCATTCATTAGTGATATATTCATTACCGCTGAAAGCTGAGTTGGTGTTACGCCCTATGACCACGGATTTTTTGTCAGAATTCAGGTATATTACCAGACAAACAAGCACGACCTCATCACATATCCAGATGTTTTACAACGCCAGATTAATGCAATATGAAGTACTGTTCACAAGTCCGTCGTGGATTTTGATTTTAGTTATATTGCAGTTGCCGTTGACAGTCGCTTATATCCAGTATATTTTCTGAAGCACACAATAGATATAATTATTCTTTTCTCATTTACCATATCAAATTCGAGGCAATAATCCCATGATCAAGATTAACGAACACTATCTGAAGCTCCAAGCTTCTTACCTTTTTTCTAATATTGCCAAGAAAGTTAGTGAGTTCCAAACTGCCAATCCGGATAAAGAGATCATACGACTAGGCATAGGCGATGTAACCCGGGCCCTTCCAAAAGCGTGCACCGATGCATTCCACAAGGCCATTGACGAAATGGCAACTGATTCCACATTTCGAGGTTATGGTCCAGAACAAGGCTATGAGTTTCTCCGTGAAACCATAGTCAAAAATGACTTTCAATCCCGCGGCGCCGACATTTCCGCCGATGAAGTTTTTGTGAGTGACGGAGCGAAATGCGATACTGGCAATATACAGGAACTGTTCACAAGAGATGCAAAAATTGCCATTCCCGACCCTGTCTACCCCGTTTACCTTGACACCAATGTCATGGCAGGACGTACCGGAGAGTATGAAGATGGCAGATACAAGGGAATCATCTATCTCGACTCCACAAAAGAAAACAACTATGTTCCAAGTCTACCAACGGAAAAAGCCGATCTGATTTACCTCTGCTTTCCCAATAACCCCACTGGATCCACCATCACCAAAGCAGAGCTCAAGACATGGGTAGACTATGCAAAAGAAAACCAGGCCCTGATCTTCTTTGACGCAGCCTACGAGGCCTTTATCAGGGACGAATCTCTACCAAAATCAATATACGAAATCGAGGGAGCAAAAGAAGTTGCCATTGAATTCAGATCGTTCTCCAAAAATGCCGGATTCACCGGAACCCGCTGTGCTTACACTGTGGTTCCCAAAGAATGCGCAGCCTTTGACTCCAAAGGAAACAGGCAGCTTATTCATCCACTCTGGAATCGACGTCACTGCACAAAATTCAACGGGGTATCATATCCTGTGCAGCGTGCAGCAGAGGCTGTATACAGTGATGCTGGGCAGGATCAGACCAGAGAACTTGTGGCAGGATATCTCAAAAATGCAGACCTCATTGCAAGTGAGATCAAAAAACTTGGTTATGACTTCGTTGGTGGAGATAACTCACCTTATATCTGGATCCAGGGTAACCGTGATTCATGGGATTTTTTTGACATGCTGCTCGACCAGACAGGGGTAGTTTGTACGCCTGGTGCCGGATTCGGGAGATGCGGAGAGGGGTATATCAGACTGTCAGCTTTCAATTCTTACGAAAATGTTGAAAAAGCCATGGCCCGAATTAAAAAGGCTCTTGCCTGATACATTTAACTCGTTGCTGTCTGTAAATCTCACAGGGAAAGTGACATTTACAGACAGAACTCATTGTCACTGCCTATCAAGGGTGGCTGGCTTGAAGCTTACTTTTTCTTCTTTTCCCTCCAACTCCTCGAAGGCCTCAAATCCCTGCTGATGTAAAAAAGAGACCACCGCCTGAACCAGACGCTCCGGTGCTGAAGCACCGGCGGTGATGCAGATGCTTTGCACGCCTATCAACCAGCGCATTTCTATATCAGAGGTATCATCAATCAAGTAGCCACGCATTCCAGCACGCTCCCCTACTTCCCGCAACCTGTTTGAATTGGAACTATTCTTTGATCCAACAACCAACAACACATCGCAACTTTTTCCGAGTTCCCGCACCGCGTCCTGCCGGTTGAGGGTCGCATAGCAGATGTTGGATTTCTGACCTGTTATCCCAGGAAACCTCTGTAAAAGGACCTCCCTGATTCCTGCAATATCATCCTGACTCAAAGTGGTCTGGGTAACAAAGGCAACCCTGGAAGAATCATGCACCTCAACAGTTTCTGCCTCTTTTTCAGTTGCCACCACATGAACATTCCCCATCACTCTCCCAGCTGTCCCCTCAACTTCAGGATGCTTATGGTGCCCGATAATTATCACATCATATCCGTCAGCATAATACTTCTCCACCATATTGTGTACCGATCCCACCAGCGGACAGGTACCATTAATGGTTTTCAAGCCAAGTGTTCTAGCGCGAATTTCTGTTTCTACTGACACCCCGTGGGCACTGAAAATGCAGATGGCATTTCTGGGTACATCAACAAGATCATTTACAAAAATGACTCCCAACCGCTCAAGTTCATGCACAACATGCTTATTATGAACAATTTCGTGGAGAACGTATATTGGCACGCCATACTTTTTTACAGCAAGCTTCACCGTTGATATCGCCCTGTCCACACCGGCACAAAAGCCACGCGGATTTGCAAGAACGATTTTCTTTCTGATTTTTGCCATGAATCCCTCTAATTATATATTCTGTTTGATAAATATTTCTTCATTATCAGCAAAACCTACCTTACTCTTCACTTTTATTTAACAATCTTTTTGAATTTTTATTGTTACTTTTGGGTTTGACTTGATATTATATAAAGTTTAAGAAGTTTCTGGCTTCACAAAAACTGTTTTCACAAACATCCAAAAAGGATCCGGATCATGCCCCTGACTCAATCATTCACAGTGACTCAACCCACCCAAATTCAATTTGGGGCAGGTACCATAGCAAACCTTGCCAATACAGTAAAATCATTTAATGGCAGCAACGTCTTTTTAGTGGTCGACCCGGGTCTGGTACAGGCCGGTCTGACTAAACCCATTACCGCGCCACTCAGAAAAGCAAAAATTCCATTTATTGTCTATGATAAAATTGATCCGGAACCCGGTTTGAAACTTGCGGACAAAGGAACAAAAATTGCCAGAAAAGCTGGTTGTGACTGTGTTATTGGTGTCGGTGGCGGGAGTGCCATGGACGTTGCCAAAGCCATAGCAATCCTTCTCACCAATGGTGGCAAAGCCGTCGATTACCTTGGCCTTGGTCTCATCAAGAAAGCAGGTGTTCCGAAAATCATGGTTCCCACTTCATCAGGAACCGGTGCTGAAGTTACCTTCACCGCTGTGTTTATTAATGAAAAAACAGGTTCTAAAGGTGGGATGAACGGAGACCCGCTCTACCCTGACGCTGCTATTCTCGATCCCGAACTGACCCTCAGCCTGCCTCCCCACGTTACGGCTTTCACTGGAATCGATGCACTCACCCATGCCCTTGAGGCCTATACGTCTACCCAGGCTCATATTATTTCTGAGATGTACTCTCTGGAGGCTATCAGCCTCATAGCTGAAAATCTCCCGGCAGCTTATGCTAACGGAGCAAACCTGGAAGCGCGGTCTGCTATGCTCATGGGTTCTCTCCTGGGTGGAAAATCCTTGGCAACTGCAGGTGTTGGCCTGGTTCATGCCATGGCCTACCCCATGGGAGGCATGTTTGGCATCCCCCACGGCCTTGCCAATGCTGTCTTGCTACCCTATGTGACAGACTATAACCTCATAGGAGATATTGAAAAATTTGCTGTTCTTGCACAGGTACTCGGCCAGAACACTGACGACCTGACTCTTCGTGAATCAGCAAGCCTATGCGTCGAAGCCCTCTTTGACCTCAACGATGATGTGGGTATTCCTGCCACCCTCAAAGATCTGGATATTCCATTTGACTCCATTCCGGAAATGGCCGAGATCGCGCTCACTGTTACCCGCCCGGTGGAGAACAATCCCAGGCGACCATCCCTTGAAGATGTAATAGCAATTTACGAAACAGCCTTCGGTGGTACTGTCTCCTATTAACTACCACTCAGTTTTTTTTGCGCTACATTAATTGCGCCATTTTGTTAACAGAGACGGAGTACTCTGTCTCACTACTTTTCCATGGAGGAAAGAAGATGAACAAGTTTTTTGGTATGATGTCAATAATCGGCCTTTCACTGATCATGACATTTGCAACTGCAGCTGATTCTCAGGCAAAAAAACGTATTGTTTTTGGCGGTGGTCCCGCTGGTGGAACCTTTCAGGTTGTCGCTAACGCAATTCAGGTCTACAAGCCCGTTAAAGATATGGCCGACTTCACTGTCAAAGCCCAGTCTTCTGCTGGTTCTGTTGAAAATCTCCGCAAGGTAAACTCTGGAAAATCCGATTTTGCCACCGTCTACTCAGGTCACGTATATCTTGGCGCCAACGGCATGATGAAAAATGACCCCAAGAAATATGAAAATGTTATGGCCGTTGCCTATCTTTACGGTGCCCCAGCTCAGCTTGTCGTCCGTAAAGACTCAGGTATCAAATCCGTAAAAGACCTTGTCGGTAAAAAAGTGGGTGTAGGAAATGCGGGATCAGGAGCCTTTGCCAACTGTGAACTTTTCTTCACTCACATGGGTGTATGGGACAAAGTTGAACGCAACGCTATGGGATACAACGATGCCGCATCTGCCTTTGGAAATAACCAGCTTGATGCCTTCTGGCTCTTCACAGCATTTCCATCCGGGGCTGTTATCATGGCAGCTCAGACTAATGACATCGCCCTCATCAACCTGGAAGCTGATGCCGTATCCTCTGGATTTTACGAGAAATACCCATATTTCTCTAAATTGACCATCCCTGCTGGAACCTATAAAGGGGTTGATGTTGATACCCCATCTTTTCAAGACTCAGCTCTCTGGGTAGCCAACAAAGATGTGTCTGATGATGTTGTTTACAAACTTCTCAGCGTTATCTTCACTGACGAAGGTCTTGCCCATATGGCAGCTCAGAAAAAGACCTTTAAAAATATGTCCGTGGCCAATGGTATTAATGGTATCGTAACTCCCATGCATCCCGGTGCCATCAAATTCTGGAAAGAAAAAGGACTGTTATAATATAACAGGCCGTCACCGACCAGGTTGAAGGGTGATGTTTGCTTTCCAGACATCCTCTTCAGCCTTTCTGTTTTACCTGTCCTTCAAATACGCTATAACGAGGTTTCCCTGTGTATGATGAGTTAAAACGCTTCGAGCAGATACTTTTTGATGTATGTGCAGTGGGTCTTCTTTTGTTTTATTCCTATGCCGCTGTAATTTCCCCTGCTGCAACTCAGTATCATCGCGGAATATACGTAATAATCACCTATGTCCTAGTTTTTCTGCTCTATCGCTCAAAATCCACCATTGGCCGGCTGATTGATTATATCCTCATCGTACTCAGCATTGTCACAATCGGGTATTGGATTGCCAATTTTGAGGTCATTAATTATCGTACCGGTGCCGAGACGCCCCTCGATACAGGGATAGCCATGATAGGAGTATTGCTCGGAATAGAGCTTGCCCGACGTGTTGTGGGGAATATTTTCGTTATTATTGGTGTTATCATGCTCGCCTATGGGGTGTATGGTGACTCTATGCCGGATCTTATCTCCCACGCAGGAGACACCTTTCCGGCCCTTTGTACCTCTATCTTCTACAAGAGTGATGGCATATTTGGTATCATGGCAAATGTTCTAGCCACATACATTTTGCTTTTTGTACTCTTTGGTGCCTTTCTCGAAAAATGCGGGGCCCAGAAATTCTTTATTGACTTTCCCCTTGCTGCTGTCGGCCACAAAATCGGCGGGCCCGGCAAGGTTGCTGTTATTGCTTCCGGGCTCTTTGGATCCATTTCTGGAAGTGCCATCGCCAACACAGTATCCACAGGCGCATTCACCATCCCTATGATGAAAAAAGCAGGATTCAAGCCACATATTGCCGGCGGTATTGAGCCTGCAGCTTCAATTGGTGGTATGTTTATGCCCCCTATCATGGGTGCAGGCGGATTTATCATGGCCGAGCTCACCGGCCTTCCCTACTCTCAGATTATGTTGGTGGCTCTGTTTCCTGCAATCATGTATTTTTTCTCAGTATTTGTCATGGTCCACTATGAGGCCAAGAAAAATAACATTGTCGGTGAGAAATCAGAGCACAGCCCCTGGGAAATTTTCAAAGCAGAATGGTACTATACCATTCCACTCATTGTAATAACCATCTTTATGCTGCTCGGTTACTCCCCAGGTTATTCCGCCATTATAGGTCTTGTCTCTTGTATAGTGATCTCCTGGTTTAAAAAAGAGACACGCATTGGCCCCAGGCAATTTCTTGAAGCTTCACGAAAAGGAGCTGAATCAAGTCTGAAAATTGGTGCCACTGTAGGCATTATCGGTATCATCATTGGAGTGCTTACCTTCAGCGGCCTAGTGCTTACCTTTGCCGATATCGTGATAGAGCTCGCCGGTGGTTCCCTGGTGCTCACTATTTTTCTTATTGCCCTGGCGTCTCTGGTTCTTGGAATGGGAGTCCCTGTGACTGCTGCTTACCTCATCACTGCGGTCGTTGCAGTTCCAGCGCTGACCCATCTCGGGGTAAACGTTCTCGCCGCGCACATGATTGTCTACTGGCTATCCCAGGACTCAAACATAACTCCTCCTGTTTGTATTGCTGCCTTTGCAGGAGCGACCATTGCCAAGGCAAATATGTGGAAGACTGCCTTTTCTGCCTTTAAATTCGCTAAATTTCTCTATCTCGGTCCCTTTCTTTTTGGCTTTGTACCCGGATTCTCCCTCACCGGAACCACCATGGATATTGTGAAAGCCTTTGTGGTGATCATCTTTGGTACCTGGCTTTATTCATACCTGCTCAGTGGAATCTGGCTCAAATCATTTTTTGGTAAAAAAGAAGCCACAGTTTGACACACTTGTAAACATAACCTTCGAATATATCATTGTAAACATAGCCGTTCCTGTAAATACCAGAAGCGGCCATGTTTGCGATACTGGTGAGTAATTTCTTGTTTATTCACTATTCATGGCCTAGAGTTACTTTTTGTCCGAATCATATAACCTGGACAGGATACTTAAAGCGGCCAGTATCCCATTTGGAGAAGACCACTTTTCCAAAAAGATGTTCCACACCTCACTTTTTATTGAACTCTACTCCAAGAAACATCTGAAGGAATCCTGCCATAACCACAACCGGCCGGAATGAATATGCAGCAAATTGAAACTTGGATAGGTAAAACAGTTGTCCGATACCGTTGGCCCCTCATTGTACTTTTCATCACCATTGCTGTTCTGTCCGCCAGTGGCATGCGATACCTGGTCTTCTCAAATGACTCCAGAATGTTTTTTTCCAAAGAGAACCCGCAACTTCAAGCCCTTGAAGCATTAGAAAGAACATACACAAAAGTCGAGAATGTACTCTACATTCTGGCTCCAAAATCCGAAAATATTTTCGAACGGGATACTCTCGCCGCCATTGAGTTTCTCAGTAATGAGGCATGGAAACTGCCCTTTTCATCCAGGGTGGATTCCATCAGCAACTTTCAACACACCCGAGCCTTTGAAGACGACCTGATGGTGACAGATCTTATTTCTAATGCTCAATCTCTAACAAAAGAGCAGATTGCAGAAATCCAGGCTATTGCCCTTAATCAACCCATGCTCTTAAACAGTTTGATAAATATAAAGGGAAGCGTCACTGCCATTAATATAAATATTATAAAACCCGATGACGGCAGTTATGACTTGGAAAAAATAAATACTGCAGCCCTTGAATTAAACAAACAGATGAAGGGAAAGTATCCCGCCCTTGATATATATCTTACTGGTGGGGTGATGATAGATGCCGCTTTTGGTGCAGCACCGGCAAAAGACATGAAAATGCTGATACCCGTCATGTTCAGTCTGCTTCTCTTTCTCATAGTCATTTCTCTCCGATCATTTCTGGCCACGGCAGGTACTCTGCTGGTTATTATCTTCTCCACCATCACCGCCCTTGGAATTGCCGGATGGATGGGCATTCTCTTGACACCAGCATCAGCCAACGCACCTATTATTATACTGACTCTGGCTGTCGCCGATTCCATCCATATTCTAGTGACCATCCGCCACCAAATGCGAAAAGGTGCTGCAAAACAAGCAGCTATCCAGGAATCTATCAGAGTGAATCTACAACCGATACTCATCACAAGTATCAGCACTGCAATCGGATTTCTTACAATGAACTTCTCCGATGCTCCACCATTCAGGGACTTGGGAAATATTGTGGCTATGGGGGTTATGGCTGCGCTGGTCTATTCTGTTTTCTTCATGCCCGCTTTCATGGCAGTTCTACCTTTAAAAATTCCACAGACAAAGAACGAAGAACACCAGATATTTTCCGCCATCGCAGAACTTGTAATAAAACGCCGCAACATAATCTTCTGGACCATGCTGGTGACGATCCTTGCCACCAGCAGTGGGATATCCAGAATTTATCTCAATGATGAATTTATAAAGTACTTTGATCGCAGCTACCCCTTCCGGATCGCCTCAGATTTTTCAGCAAAACATCTGGCGGGCCTTGAGATCATTGACTGGGATCTGAATTCTGGTGAAGAAGGCGGCATTAACAACCCTGAATATTTAGCCAAAGTTGATTCATTCGCCCAGTGGTTTAGAGAACAACCGGAAGTACGACATGTATATACAATCACAGATATCATGAAACGGCTCAATCAAAATATACATGGAGATGATCCGGCATGGTACACACTCCCGAAGCAGCGGGATCTTGCAGCCCAGTATCTACTTCTCTACGAAATGAACCTTCCTTTCGGTCTGGATTTAAACGATCGCATCAACGTCGACAAATCATCCACTAGGATTACTATTTCCACTCCGAATATTGGTACCGCAGGAGTACTTGATCTAGAACAACGTGGTCGAAAATGGTTGCTACTCAATGCTCCTGAAATGGTCACATACGGTTCCGGGCTCTCCATTATTTTCTCTCACATATCAGAAAGAAATATTCGTTCCATGCTTAAAGGCTCCATAATAGCTTTGGTCCTCATTTCTCTTATCATGATACTTGCATTGCGCGACATGAAACTTGGTATATTAAGCCTTGTTCCCAACCTTACGCCTGCCTTTATGGCCTTTGGCGTCTGGGGGATTTTTGTAGGTCAAGTAGGTCTTGCAGTGTCAGTAATGATAGCCATGACCCTGGGAATTGTCGTTGACGACACAGTACACTTTCTTTCGAAATACCAACGTGCCCGCAGAGAACATGGTATGAATGCTGAAGACTCTATCAGGTATGCATTCAAGACTGTGGGTACGGCTATCTGGGTAACAACCCTGGCACTTGTTGGCGGATTTGGAGTACTCTCTTTTTCAGGATTCCAAATCAACTCCCATATGGGTGCAATGACCACTGTTACTATTATATTTGCAATCATCCTCGATTTTTTCTTTTTACCAACCCTGTTGTTAAAACTGGAGAGTAACAAATGACTTCTTATGGTCGATTCTTTTCACACATACTTTTCGCACTCGTTCTTTTTGGTCAAATGCTGTCAATTTCATCCGGTTACTGTAAAACTGCTGAGGAGAAAGGCCTGCAGATTGCAAGGGAGGCGGACTGGCGCGATGATGGTTTTGGCAATTACACGGCCGAAATGACCATGACCTTAAAAAATAAACAGGGCAAAGAGTCAAAACGCTCGATTCGCACCAAAACCCTGGAAGTCCCCGGAGACGGAGATAAAAGCCTCTCCATATTTGACACGCCAAAAGATGTCAGGGGAACTGCTTTTCTCACATTTTCCCACAAGGTTGGTGATGACGAACAGTGGCTCTACCTCCCTGCCCTGAAAAGAGTCAAGCGAATCAACTCCAAAAATAAATCCGGATCCTTCATGGGGAGTGAATTTGCCTATGAAGATATCGCAAGTCAAGAGGTTGAAAAGTATACTTATAAGTACACGGGAAAAGATGAATATCATGGGCAACTTTGCTTTGTGGTGGAGAGTTACCCTGTTGACAAAAAGTACTCCGGCTACACCAAACGCGTCTCATGGCTCGACACCAAAGAATATCGCCTCCAGAAGATTGAATTTTATGATAGGAAAAAAAGCCTGCTGAAAACACTCACTGTGGGTGATTACCAACTATATCTTGAAAAATTTTGGCGCCCTGACACCATGAGTATGGTAAACCATCAAACTGGAAAAAGTACCGTCCTGAATTGGACAGACTACACCTTTCAAACGGGCCTCACTGATAAGGACTTTAACTCCACCAGTCTAAAACGTGTTCGCTGAAAACAAATCTTATCTACTTTTACGTTTCTTTTTTATAGCCGCTCTGTTCCTGTTTATCTCGTCCCCTGCGAACTCGTCGGCATTAGAGATAAACGGGGAACTCTCAAGCCAGGGGTTTCTTTTTATCCATGAAGGTGCATGGGAAGATCAGGAAAAACAGTCTGTATCGCTGGCTGCAAAAGTGGAAATGTACCATGGTTTCACTGACAATCTCCAGTTCACTATGGAGGCGTTTTACCGTATAGACAGCCTGGACTCAGAACGTACCCATGGTGATTTAAGAACTGCTGAACTCATCTATTTCACAGATAACTGGGAAATAAGTGCTGGTCTTGGCAGAGTATTCTGGGGGGCCACAGAGTTTGTCCATCTAGTTGACATCATCAACCAGACAGATCAGGTTGAGGCCCTGGACGGAGAGGAAAAACTTGGACAACCAATGGTTCATCTCACTATCCCGCAGAGCTGGGGAGTTGTTGAAGGATTTATCATGCCCTGGTTCAGGGAGAGAACCTTTCCTGGAGTGAAAGGGCGATTTAGAAGTCCGTTTGCCATCGACAGTAACCTCACAGTCTACGAAGATGATGAGCAGCACCACACGGACCTTGCCCTCCGATACAGTACAACAGTGGCTGATGCCGATCTTGGAATATATTATTTTAATGGTACTGCAAGGGATCCTGTTCTCCTGCTGTCTTTTGACAATACCCACCTCCCTGTACTCTATCCCTACTACGAGCAAATTGGGCAGAGCGGCATTGACATCCAGATGGTTGCAGGAGAGTGGTTGTTTAAGGCTGAAGCCTTATACCGAACCGGGCAAAGCCGTTCTTATGCAGCAACCACTTTTGGTTTTGAGTGTAGCCTTGTGGGAATTGGTAATACCATGATGAACCTTGGCCTTATTGGAGAATATGTCTTTGACGATCGGGACCAGGGATGGCTGCCTACGATTTATGATAATGATATAATGGCCGGACTACGTCTGAATGTTAATGACATGGATGACTCTACTGTTCTCATCGGGATCATACGAGATACTCATTACGGTTCCACTATTCTAGGTATTGAGAGCAGTCGCCGGATTGGAGATTCATTACGTATTAACCTGAACGCCTCCTTTTTTATTGATTTAGACAAAGAGGATCCCGCATTCATCCTTGCACAGGATGATTTTATCACCATCGCACTCATCTGGTACTGGTGAGAGACCGCAATGCCCTCATCTCATACAAAGCAATATATTATACAACTGCTGCTAATTCTGCAATTTTGCCTTCCATGCAGTGCTGCTGCTGAAAGCTTCACTCATGTACAATTTGTGAAAAACCATGACGGGGATTCCATCACATTTAACATCCCCGACACCCCGGCAATCGTGGGAAAGAATGCGGTGATACGATTGCGAGGCGTAGATACACCGGAAATTGACAGAAAAAACTGTACCGAAGAAGAGGAAATTGCAGAAAACGCAAAACAGCTTGTATACAAGCTCCTAACAAATGCCAGGACAATCAACCTTCATAACATAGGAAGGGGTAAATATTTCCGAATACTTGCCGACGTCGAATTTGACGGTCAGGATCTGGCATCTGTTCTGCTGGACAAAGGATTTGCTGTTACCTACTCAGGTGGCAGAAAGAGTCACAACTGGTGTAGTAAGGCTGAAGGAAACTCAACGTCCACCTCAAAATCAAATTTTCGATCAGTACTGCCACCTAAAATTTCAGGAGTTTACGTCTGGCCTCCTCCGCCGATTCAAAACAAAAAAAATGACAAAAAACAATAGAGGCCTCTCGGCTGCTTTGGGAGCCTTTGCAATCTGGGGTCTACTTCCCATTTACTGGAGAACTGTTTCCGAGGCCATTCCCATTGAAATACTCAGTCACAGAATCATATGGTCGACTGTTGTCACTCTGCTTATTTTAATCTTCTGGGGCAAAGCCACACAACTTATCACAGTTCTAAAAGACCGTAACGTTGTATTACGTTTCATGCTTACATCCCTGCTGCTTTCAGTAAACTGGCTCACATATATCTGGGCTGTAAATTCCAACTATATTATAGAATCCAGCCTCGGCTATTACATCAACCCCCTGGTCAATGTACTGCTGGGCGTTGTTTTTCTTCAGGAGCGATTACGAAAACTGCAGTGGATCGCACTTTTCTTTGCCTTTCTTGGAATATGTTACCTGACATTTGGCTATGGACAATTTCCCTGGATAGCTCTTATGCTGGCGGTGACTTTTGGCCTGTACGGACTCCTTAGAAAAACAGCACCTCTGCCATCGCTGGAGGGTCTTTTTCTGGAAACAGCCATCCTCTTCATTCCGGCCCTCACTGTTCTTCTGTATCTGACAAGTCAGGGGCAATCAGACTTCATTCACCAGACCATTAATGGCAGGATGCTTTTAATAGCAACCGGGATCGTAACATCACTGCCCCTACTACTCTTTGGCTATGCGGCACAAAAAATTCAACTCTCCACCTTGGGAGTGGTTCAGTATCTAGCGCCAAGCATTCAACTTTCAATAGGAATTTTTGTGTACGGAGAGTCTTTTTCCAAGCAGCAGATGATAGGATTTTCTCTGGTGTGGGCTGGCCTGCTTATTTACGCAACCGAAGGAATTACGATACGAATAAGGAGGAGCAGAAGAGGGCTGCAGAACAAGAATTAATCCTGCAGAAGAGCAGCAATCTCTTCTGACGTGAGCAGGGAGCGAGGCTCCTTGGAACGACGATCGTCCTGGTTACGGCGGTCCGCCCCTTTGCGGCGGTCAACTCCGAGCCTGGCATTGGATAACGATCGCATCCAGGATCTAATGGTACGTCTGGGAGGCGGATTAGACTCACGGTAATCGAAACGACGTTCATTAGTTAATCTTCGGTCGAAAAATTCCCGGCGTTCGTTACCGTTCTTCCGTCGTTCCACTTCATCCCACTGATACAAATTACCTTTCCCCATAGTTCCTTCACGAAAATAATTTTCTTAGTCAATATACTGATAATACATCACCATTCCGAACAATTCACTAAAAAAAATCTCACATTTTCAGTTGATTAATGATAGAATAGCTGCCCTCCATCAACCATAAAGAAGCTTACTTACAAAAACAGAATAGTGGTTTGGAAGGCTTCAACCTCTCAGAGTGACGGCATAAAAAGATCTGCCCATACGTCCCCCCTTCAATAGCTGTCTCCTGAAGACTTCCGCTGGCCAATTCATCCCGAACAGAGAATCTTGGTAAAATTGAAAAACCCAAGTCGGCCTTAACAGCTTCTTTGACGGCAGCATTCGAGCCGAGTACAGCCACCGTATTTAATTCAGCAACTGTAAAACCATTTTTAATTCCACTCTCCTCAATGACCTTCCGGGTACTTGAACCTTCTTCTCTTAATAGAAATGGTATTAGTAGTAAATCCCTCAAAGTCACACTCTTTTTCATGGCCTTTTGCGGTGAATTGACCAAAACAAGTTCATCATCAACTATTTTCTTAAAATTTAGTTTTGACGTGGCCTGCTTTGCACCCACGACTCCTAAAAGGATTTTGTATTCAGCCAGTAGGTGGATAATAAAGAAAAAGTCTGCGATTCGTATTTCAAACGACACTAAGGATATCGTTTTTTGAAAGAGACTTGCAAAATGCGGCAATAAGTACGCACCGGGTATGGTGTTTGCGCCTATGATCAATTCTCCACCAACATCTTGATCTCCATTGGAAATCTCATCTTTCAC
>Ga0256840_1001115_pt1 | contig 25881 bp, 20 predicted proteins | sample 355202metaG_FD_185969 | JGI IMG/M metagenome (GOLD analysis project Ga0256840, IMG submission 185969) | Hydrothermal vent microbial communities from Mid Atlantic Ridge, Atlantic Ocean - 355-202 | ecosystem: Environmental > Aquatic > Marine > Hydrothermal vents | place: Atlantic Ocean: Mid... | reverse complement strand
GTCTATTTGTTCATATGATAATGCCATAGATGGTGGAGTCTTTTCTCCTACAAAAAATTTGAGGTTAAAAATGGTCGATGGTTATCTTTTTAATTACAAGAAACAATGATAATTTAGACCCCCCCCGTTTTTTTCATCAAGTCAAAACTGAGGTATTTTATACTCTAAAATCTGTCACTCTTTTTAACGATTATATTAATTTTTTCTTATTTCTTATCTCTTATTTCTTATATTTATTTTGATATTAAATAATATTTTTCTTCATTCTCATTGGATAGAGATACAGAAAAAAATAGATTATATTATATTATATTGTATTATATTTTATATAAAAAATAACAATTTTTTTGAAATATATATATTATTACTTTAAATATGATGATTTTTACAAAAATAAATAAAATATTAAACAATATCACAGGAAAACAGTATACTATTTATATATTAATTAATTAATTTAAAAAACAAAGGATATTGAAAAAATGTATAAATTAAAAAGTAAAAATAGGATAGTACAAGTGTTAATATCGTTATTTCTGCTAACAAGCAGTATATGTGCTGAAGAGCTAATAAACGGAGGAGGAAACGATAACGGAGCTATAGACAGTTCAGCATGGTCAACCTATGGTGCATCTTGGGGATTACACAATAGAACTTATAATGGAGCAACTTTTATTTATTCCAGTAATGGAAACTCTGCAGATTATGCACAAGGTGGTATGTATCAAGGATTCCCAACAGAAGTTGGAAAGAGTTATACGGTATCAGCCATTCTTATTGGGGCAGATACCAATAGCAATGAAGAGTTTATAGGCTCTTCGGGGATAACCATTAGTAGTGCCATACCAAATGTAGACCGTTCTAGTGTGATTGCTACATCCAGTTTAATAAGTGGTGGAACAGAAGAGATGGTCTCTTTTAGTTTTACGGCAACAAGTGCAACAAGTTACTTAGCCCTTCGTAGTGATACTACATGGGGATATACGAGTGCTAGAGATATTTCAGTAAAAGAGACAGGTGCTTCGGATGTAGAAGTGGATGAAGCTAGTGAAATAGATAATTTTTATGAGCCAAATAGTAATACTTTAGAAGTTGTACACTTAACTAAGACACTGGTTATTGGTACCAATAATACAACGTTAAAAAACAAACATTTTATTTGTAATACACAAAACTTTTCAGGAATTAAGGTCTCTGCAACCAATACACTGATTAAAGGTAATTTATTTGAAAATTGTGCTACAGCTATTGAATTGGCTAATGCATACAATACAACAGTTATTGGTAATAGGTTTGAGAATATGGGGTCAGGTATTGTTGCCACCAATATTGAAGAGAACTCTCGCATAGAGTATAATGAATTTGTAAAAATAGGTACCTTTGATTGTACGGTAGCTACAGGAGGAGGAAATTGTAACATATATGGACCTAGAGAGAGAAGTAAAAATGGTATATTTTCTCATAACTTGGTTGATAATAGAGGTGCAAACTCACGATATATGGAGGATTATATCGCTATTTATAGTGGAGCCAATCAATTTAAACAAAATATGAGAGTAGAAGATAATTTATTAGTTGGAGGTTTGGTTTCGAGTTCAAGTGGTTCATGTTTCCTTGCTGATGGGCGTGGTTCAGGATATGTCTTTAAAGGGAATGAGTGTTACAATGTATCTGGATACGGTATGGCAATTGCAAGTGCTAAAAATGCATTGGTAGAGGACAATCTTATTTATATGGATGAAGAGCATGTAAAAGCAATTACAAGATTTAACTCCAGTCAAATACTCGATGGTTCGTACACCTTTGCAGCAACTGATTTTTATGCAGGAGAGTGTGCTTCAAATGTTACATTTATAAATAATAGAGGATACAGCTACTTTGAATATACAGGAAATATAGGATATGGATGGAGATGTTTAGGTGTTGATGGGGGTTACTTTGATTTAGAAGGAACGTATGCCAATAATATTACACTACATGGTAATCAATTTTTAGAGTCTGACCCTAAGTGGAAAATACCCAATAATATTTTTGATAATCTAGACAGTCGATATTTTAGTGGGAATAGTCATTAACTTTTCCCCATTTTCATGGGGAAGTGAGAAGAAAATCATTACAAATCAATAATTTTACTTTCTCCTTTAGAGTTTGTAAGTTTAACTTTTGTTTCATTTTCTAGCAATTTAAAATCAGTAAAATCTGGACCAAATATACCAAGTCCTTGTCGTACAGCATAAGGATACTCTTGGCTTACCGATAAATCTGTTAAATTTAATACAGAGAAGGTATCTGCAGCAAGAGTAAAACGATAAGTACCAGCATGTAAAACATAGAGTTTTGTTCCATCTGCAGAGATGGTTGTTTTTACACTACGTCTATCTGCAAAAGAGCCTACTTTTGTATAGTTAGTAAGGTCATAAATGGCCAACTCTTCCATAGCAGTAATAAGATAGATATTTTTACCTAAATGCTCCCATTTTACATCAAAATTACTATAATAGTCTCGACTTAAAGTAGTGGTTGCTTTTAGAATAGGGTTAGATAAGTCTGAAATATCAACAATTTGAAAAGGTAAAAGGTTTGCAAAGTGTTTGTCACAACCATGAGCTATTTGCCAACTGTGTATAAATAGATGTTGTTTATTTTCACTTAATAGATAGGCACTACAAGTCCTGCTTTCAGAAATATCATAACTACTCAGTAGTGTAGGTGTTTGAGGTGTAGATACATCATAGAGTTCAAATCCATTGTATGATTTTACTAAAACTGTAGTGTCATTAATTGTCATTGGGTCGATCAATGCTATGGTTGGTTGAGTAGGAGTATCGTTATTGTCTTCTTTCAACAAAGCAATATCATCAACCCTACCAGACCCACGGACATAGAACCCATCAACAGAAGTGATGGTATTGTCAGGCTCAAACCCTTTTAAATCAGCAGATAAATCTCTAGTAAATGTTTGCCATCTACCATCGTTTGAGTTACTACCTAAACCATGGTGAATGTAGTGAGGGTTGTCATAACTAGAAATTCCCCAGTTGTAATCACTAGAAGTATAATAGAGATATCGGTAACCTTTAAGTGTGCTCACACGAACATAGAGCATGTAGTTTTCATTAAACTTCATGCTCCATTGAATGATTTTGTTTTGAGTATCTCGCCACGCACCTGTGGATGTCCAAGCACCTATAGCAAAACCACTATTTAATCCGTTACCTTGAAACTGAATAACCCTACTCTGTTTCTCTTCATCAAACACATTGCTAATAGCAGTGTCATTAGAACTTTTGTCATAGATAGTCCATCTGCTTGATGTTCCATCTTCGGCATCTTCCTTAAGTGTTTCTATCATGGTTTTTCTAAAAGAGATAGAAGGAGAGATGGACTGTTTCTGATTTAGACTGCTTGTTGATTTTATGTCACTCTTTTGAATAAGCATGGCTACTTTCTCATTGCTATTCTCAGTAGTAGGTTTATCTGAATTATTATGGGATGTCTCTATATTTCCACATCCTGATATAATAAAAATTGAGATCATTAAAATATAGATTATACCTTTTAATTTCATAATCATTTTTCCTCTTTTTGCAGTATTTATTTATGTTATTACATAAATATGCCTCTATTATAACTTACTATAGTAATAGAAATCTTAATTATTTATGTTTTTTTATGTTTTTTTATAACATAGACCTCTTTCTTATCATAAAGGAGAAAAAGTGGAAATATAGTTAATTTCCCAGTTCTATTTGAATATAGTTAAACCATTTGAGGTAATCTCCTGGGTTTTTGTGGTAGCCAACCATGGAGGTGAAAATCTCTTCATTTTGGTCAGTCATATAGACAGCAGGAACACCTTTTATTTTGTACTTAGAAGGGTATTGGTCTTGGTCTCTGTCTAAAAAGAGAACGATAAACTCTTTTTTGAGCTGTGCTTTAATCTCTGCATCTTCTAAGGTGGTCTTTTTTAGTTTGGTACACCATCTACAATACTCTGTGGAGAAAAGAATAAAAACAGCTCTGTTTTCTGTTTTTGCTGCAGCAAAAGCTTCTTTATAGTTGGTATATATTTGAGAACGGTCATTTTTTGATGGCTCAGCAGTTTTTGAAAGTGTAGCCTTGCTTTTTGTAGAGTTTAAACTTTTATTCTCTTCCTCTTCACTACCACTACAGGATACAAACAAAAGAGCGAGCAAAAGAAGTAAATGTTTTTTCATGAAATAGACCCCCAATAGTTTTTTGGCATTATACATTAAATTTAGTTACGTTGTTTTTATTAATTTAAATTAAGGCTAAATTAGAGTAAAAAATGTTTTTTAATGTTTTTTATTATTTTATGATATGATATGATATCTATTTAAAATAAAAGAGGAGAAGAGAGATGCGAGGTAGGGTTTTTTTAGTTCTCATCTTATTAATGGTACATCTCTCTGCTACAACCTATGAAGATGGAGAAGATAAAGAGACAAGTAGATGGCATGTTTTAAAGCCATCTGATAATGTGAGTGTTGAAAATATTTATGATGAAGTTAAAGGCAGTCAAGTTATTGAGTTAAGAGGAGAAGGGACCAAAAGTGCCTATATCCTCATGAGCAATGAAGGGGCTACTTGGGAAAACCAAGAGGAGAGAGTACTGCATTGGCAGATGAATTACAGTGAAGATTTTGTTATTCTTGTAAGTTTAGAGACAAAACGAGGAAAACGCTATTTAATCTATACTCCAAGCAATCAAAATGGTTATATGCAGTATGGTTTGGGTGAGAGTGCTATCAATGGAGTCTGGCAGAGATACAGTCGAAACTTAGAAGAAGATTTAAAATACTTTGACAATCAAAACTCCATCCTTATGGTGAACAGTTTTGTTATTAGAGGTAGTGGACGTGTTGATAATATAAAAATGATGAAAGAACACTTTGTTGAACGCAAAAAGAGTAGGGATGTTCCCATTAAAAAAGAGAAACTTATGGTTCCAAAGATAGAGAAAAAAACTTTGAAAAAAGTAAAAATGGATACCACTCCTTCCCTTATTATAGAGGGAGAAAACCCTATGTTTTTAATGCTGGGAGAAACATTTTATGAGCCAGGTGTTAAGGCTGAAGATAAGGAAGATGGAGAGCTTATTGTCATAAGCAGTGAAAATATTGATAAACATAAAGAGGGTGAATATGCTGTTATCTATATGGCGACAGACAGTGCAGGTAACTCAGTCATAGACAAAAGATATGTGATTGTAGGTGAACCAGAAGGTGGAGAGGAAGAGGATGCGCGTTCTAGTGAAAAAGAGGATACTGATAGTGATGAAGAAGAACAGAATAGTACAACTTCTACTCAAGAGAGTGATGAGACAGAATACAGACTAGAAGAGCGAGAGCTTGAAATCGCAGAGTGGGAAAAAGAGCTACAGCTAAGAGAAAAAGAGATTAGCCAAAGAGAACAAAATGTACAAAAAACTGCAGAAGTTCAAAATCGAATACAATAAGATTAATTTTTCTAAGAAATTTGATGTATATATTTAGAAATAAAGAGATGCAAAGAGTTTTTTAGATAAAATTCGCCAAATTATAGACTCTGAATCTCTTTAGAGAGCATAGAGCCAACATTAAACAGTTACGTAACAAAGGAATTTTACACATGGCACATCACAAGTCAACGATTAAACGTATTAGACAAACTGCTACTAGAACAGAGAGAAACAGATACTACAGAACACGTTTTAAAAACATTGTTAAAGCAGTAGTTGTAGCAGCAGAAGCTAATGATAAAGCAGCAGCAACAGAAGCATTTGCAGTAGCAAATAAGCAGATTCACAAGCTTGTAAGTAAAGGTTTCCTTAAGAAGACTTCAGCTGCAAGAAAAGTAAGTAGACTTCACGCTATGGTGAACAAAATCGAAGCTGCGTAAGTGGCACCCTCTTTTATATATCAACCTCATTTTGGGGTTTGATATATCTCTTTTTAGATTTACAAAATCCACTACTAGGTTCCTCCTATGTTTAAAGAAAAACTCCAACCATTTATAGACCGTTATGAAGAATTAAACACCCTTTTATCTGCTCCAGATATTGCTTCTGATATTAAGAGAATGACTGATTTAGGACGTGAACAGTCTAAGCTTAGCAACTTGGTTGAAAAAGCAAATCAGTATATAGAGACAGCTGATGCGATTGTTGAAAATAAAGAGCTTCTTGGTGATGCAGAACTGGGTGACCTTGCAAAAGAGGAACTTGCAGAGCTTGAACCCCTTTTACCTCAACTCGAAGATGAGATTAAAGTTCTCATGATTCCATCTGATCCCAATGATGATAAAAACATTCTCTTAGAGCTTAGAGCAGGAGCAGGTGGAGATGAGGCAGCACTTTTTGTAGCCGATGTCTTTAAGATGTACTTACGTCATGCAGAGCTTGTGGGTTGGAAGGTAGAGATTATCTCTTCTTCAGATGGAACAGCAGGTGGCTATAAAGAGATGATTGCTCAGATTAGTGGTGAGGGTGTTTATTCTCAACTTAAATTTGAAGCAGGGATTCACCGTGTACAACGTGTTCCAGACACTGAGACGCAAGGGCGTGTACACACTTCAGCTATTACGGTAGCAGTTATTCCAGAAGTGGATGATGTTGAAGTAGAGTTAAAAGCCAATGATATTAAAATGGATGTTTACCGTTCAAGTGGATGTGGAGGACAGTCAGTTAACACCACCGACTCTGCTGTACGTTTAACACATATTCCTACTGGAATTGTGGCTGCTATTCAAGATGAGAAGTCACAACACAAAAACCGTGATAAAGCGATGAAAGTTCTTAAAGCAAGAGTTTATGAGTTTGAATTACAAAAACAGTTAGATGCAACATCAAGTCAAAGAAAACTACAAGTAGGGACAGGATCACGTTCTGAGAAGATTAGAACCTATAACTATCCTCAAAATCGTCTGACTGACCATAGAATAGACTTGACACTTTACTCTTTAGACAGAATCATGAATGATGGTACTTTAAAGCTTGTACTTGACCCCTTAAATGCTCATGCACAAGCTGAAGCGATTCAAGAGGCTGGACTCTAAATTTTTTACACTTCTTCCCTCATCTTAATGATTGTATTCATGAAGAGGGTGGAGTGATTTATTTGACAATAAGTTGTTCCCCCTCCTTAGCATAATCATGAATACGTGTATCATACATAGCCTCAGTAATCACAGCAGGTAGGCTACACTCTCCTTTTGTTGTCACCATTAACGGAGTATAGAGAATACCAATATTTTGTAGAAGTGTATGCTTTTTTCGTACTTTATCATACTTCTCTTTTTTCTTTAAGTTGACAAAATGCAGTACTCTATCATCACGAATTTCTCGATACGCTACTTGGATATTTTCATTTTTAAATGTTGCTTTTGTATCATTAATATTGTTGTTAACAATTGATAAGCAGGCAGGTACTCTTTGGTTTATGACCACTTGATTCAGTTTTCCAATGTTGGAAATGTGAACTTTAGCATAAATTTTAGCACCCTGTTTAAGGTTTTTAAGATTGACTTTTGCCCCCTTTTCGTCTATAAACTCACGCATGATACTTAGCTCTTTGGTTTTAGAGAGTTCATTCTTTATAGCTTTTGGAAGATGTTTAACCAACTCAACACTGTAGCTCATGGCAGAACCTTTTGGTAGGAGTTCAATGGTTGAACTTTTAAGTTTTTCCAGCGTAATGATTTGAGGCTCTGTATAGTTTGCATGCTCTGCATTAACGGCAACATTGACATTGAGTTTCGAGTCGCTAGGTTTACCGAGATAGATACTGATGGCTTTTAGTGCAACAGCTTTACTCTGTGTGGAGTAGAGGTTAGCAAACTCTTTTTGTATGGTAAGCAAATCTTTCTCCTCTTTGTTAAAGTAACGTGTTTTTATGATGAAATATAAGAACATATCACGAACATTGGATTCAAAATTCCCTGTTTGGTTTCCATAAGGTTTATGGGCATACCGTGATAAATCATGGGTACTGCTGTTGTAAAGTTTCTTAGCTTCACTCTCTTTTCCTTGCATTTTTAAGATGGCAGCCATGTAGTAGTTGGCTAAGAAGTGTTTTTTGTAAACTTTTTGTTCAAACAGCATGTTGGCTGTGCTTTCACCCAGTGCTTGATGTTCAGCCAAAATAAAGGCTGCATAGAGACGGTGAAATTGAGTGTAGGTACCCTCATAGCTCTCATACTCTTTCGCAACATTTTGAAGCATTTTAATGATCTTTTTGACAAAGGTTTGGCTCATCTCTGTACCATCACGTTGGAGTTCCAGTAGTGTTTGTGCAGCATAGAGCGAAGCATAAGCATTTACATGTTCACCATTTGCCCAGTAGTAGAACTCACCATAGTAGTTTTGCATATTGTGTAGTTTTTTAACCCCTTGGCGAATAAAGTTTTCACTCTTTTTTACCAAACTGTCCTTCTCTAAAAACGCTTTGGCATAGTGCATGGCAGAGAGTGTCGATGAGGTCTGTTCAGCACAACCATAAGGGTAGTTTACCAAGTACTTAAGATCATCTCTTAACGCACCTACGAGGTTATTTGACAGGTTGATGTAGACCTTAGCATTACGGTAAGCTTTAGGAATTTTGAAGCTCTGTTTTGTGTTGGTAATGCCTTTAAATGTTTTGGTTGAAATGGCATGAGGGTTATAGATGGGTAGGTCAACACTTTTACTGACCCTCTTTGTACCATACGTGGCATAGAGCGTAATGGTACCTTTTCCTACTTTATTGGCATAAAGCATGGCATCAACAACTTTTGAACTTTGAGGAGGAATGGTTAGGTTGTCGTCTGCTAAAATAAAAGATAGATTGTTCGAGAGTTTGGAACTGAGTGTCATGGTTTTACTCTCTTTGGTGGTATTAAAGATTCGTAGAGGAACCTCTATGGTGTCTCCAGCCAAGGCATATTTGGGGTAGGATGGTTTGAGCATCACGTCATCTTTTATGGTAATATCTTGTTCGCTCACACCAATGTTCTCTTGGTTTATGGCAATAGCAACAATGGCAGCACGACCATTAAACTCTGGAATATCTATGCTGATGGTTTTCTCTTTTGTGCTTACATCGACTATACCCGACCAGAGCATAAATGGTTTGACCCGTTTCCCTAAGTCAGGAGCCAAATGTTTTTCTCTCATAGCCATGATGTCACCAGCACCAAAACTTAGTAGATTACCCTCTGCAATGTAGCTGGTTAACTGGTCATAGAGATCATAATAACTCAGCTGTTTTTCTGCTGCTTCATTGAAGTAGCTAAAAATCTCTGGCTTTTTTTGGTCTACAAGTTGTAGTATTCCTCTATCTACAACAGTGATTAAAACCTTAGCAGCTTTATCGGTATTGATTTTTAGAGAGAGTGAGGTTTTTGACTTACTTACCTTTGGTGCTTCAACGCTTACTTTTATTTTATGTTCCTCACGGTTGGGCTTAACAAATTTGTACCCCATGGCTCTAAAAGGAATAAGTTTTGAAGGGGTGTCCGAAGCACGAATGGCTGTGGCATGAAGGTGTAGACCCCGTTTCATATCGACGTTGATAGGTAGCGTAACTTTTGCCACACCTTTGTGCAGTTCAAGCCGTCTATAAAGCTCTACTTTGTCAGACTCCAAAGTAAGGAAGAGTTGTCCCTCTAAAATGGGTGACTTAAGGGTTACTTCTAGCGAGTCTCCTTTTCTATAGAGTCCATCTTTAAAGTTAATCTCTACAGATTTGAGATCATTTTTAGGGGAGATATTGGAGTATGACCACCACCAGACATCAAACGTTTCAGAGGCAGAATGTCCACCCAGTCGGTCATGTATCTCAATGACATAGTCACCATTTTCATGAATCTCTCGGCTAAACGTTTCATTGGAATTGAGGCTAAAGTTCTCAACCACTTTACTCTCTTTTTGCCAGTTGTAGTCTCCATCACTGTAGTTATAGTGCCAACTTATGCGTTTAAGTACAGCATAGAGTTTACGTTCTATTACCGTGCCTGTTTTGGGGTCAATGAGTAGGGCTTTCCCCTCCAGCTTTTGACCTTTTTCAAAAGAGCTTTTATTAATCTGTACACCAACCATTGCTTTATAGGGGTAAATTTTTACTTTTTTATAGCTGGAAACGGGTTGTGTATCGTCCATAACAGTGACATTTATCATCGCTTCTAAAATGGAAGGGACAGCTTGCGTGATGTCGCTAGTAAGTACCAGTGATGCTTTTCCTTCACTGTTTAAGGTAAACTCTTCGTGACTGTTGAGGTAAGATTGCACACTGTTTTCACTTAGATTGTTATTGGAAAAGCTATAGTTTTTAAACTTCTCATGAGAAAAATCCATGGCAGAGGTATTGAGTTTAACCGAGCCTTGCAGTCCAGAAGAGGGTGCGCCAAAAAGGTAAGAGGAGCTAATGTTGAGGTCTATCAGTTCACCTGCTTGGTAAATCTCTTGGTTGGTGATGATGCTGTTCTCTATTTTTGGAGGCATAAAGGCTTCAACTTTTAAAATCTTGCTTCCGATTTTCTTTTTACCTATAAAGGCAGCCAATTCATAGTTGCCTGTTTTATCTTCATTGTCAAATTGGTGTTGAAACTCTATGAGTCCAAACTCATCAGTGTGGTAAACTTTTTCATGCACTATTTTTCCATAAAGCTCTTTGAGTACCAATTTAATAGGGAGTCTGTTTGCAGAGATAAAGTCTCTGTCTTTAACGGTAATCAGTGTATTTAGTTTAGAAGCAGGTCTTAAAATATTACTTTGAAAATGGACATGGGCTTTAAATCGTTCTCTGTTTTCTAAGATTTCACTGGGTGTTGGTGAGTCGATAGGTTTATTCAGAGCTAAAAAGTTTTTATCGTTTTCTGTTGTGACTACTATTCCTTTTGGCTTGGCTTCAAGAAGTTGTTGCTTCCCTATGATGGCAACCCCATCTTTGTTGGTTGTTGCTGTGGCAATAAGGTCGTTGTTCTCTCCATACAGTTCAACTTTGGCATCAGCGATGGGTTGGGCAGAACTTAAAGAGAGTACACTTACAAAAGCTTGTTCTTTGGCAAGATTGAGAGAGATACCCAAATCAGAGAGAAAAAGAACCTTTGAAGAGGAACGCTCCTCAACTTTATCATTAACCACGTCACCGTAACGTAGGCTAATCTTATAGACACCAAAAGGGAGGTTTCTATCCAACTCTTTTAGTGAAAATTTCTGTTTTAAAATTTCATTTTTTTGATTGTTAAGGGTCAGTTCTTTACTCAGAATCTCTTTCGTATACTGGTCTATTCTATCTATATTGGCACTTTTAAAGTTCACAAAGTAGCGTAAGTTGTCATCGAGGAGACGCTCTACAATGAGGGTGGCTTTGTCAACATTCACCGAAGAGAAGCCCAACTCACCAAGGTTAGAGATGTATTTTTTTTCTCCATCAAAGCGTATGCTTTTCGCACGGTCAGCACTTTTTAGTTGGTAGGCTTTGTCTTCTTTCAGCTCTTTGTAGCTCTTAAGCCCTTTTTTCAGTGTAAGATTGTAGTTGCTGTTGGGTTGAAACTCTGAAGAGATAATGTCCGTATAGTAGTAAGACTCTTGAGAAAGCTTATACTTTTCGCGTAGTTCATAGTCGATGTAGTGATTTTTACTGAGCTTGATATTTTCAATGCCCTCTATCTCTATGCTATTTTTTGCATCATTTTCTAGGCTATCACTTAAAAAGAGACGAATGGAAAACTCTCCTGTCTCTAAGGCAATCATTTGTGGCTTGTCGATAATGTTCATTGCCTTTTTCTCTTTGTCTAGTGTGACTTCTGTGGTTTTTTTGTTAAACTGAGTAGTAAAACTCTTCTCTAAGGTTGTTTTGTGTGTGCTGCTTAACGCTTTGTCAATATTTAGAACAAGGGTACTGTTTTGGATAGGTTCATTAATGCTTAGTAAAATGTTGTTATGTTCACTCTCCTCTACAGAGTAGTTGAGTTTTGTCTTTGAGAGTTTGTCAATTTTTCTCAAGAGAAGGTGCTCTTTAAGGGAGGTGAGGTCAACGTTGTCATTAAAGCCCAAACGTAAAATTTTTTCTGCTTTAAAATAGTCTGCATTGACTACTTTTAGAGCTTCTGTTTGAAAGGAGAAGTTCTCTCTTTTAAATTCACAACTATAGTCTGTACCACTCTTTAGAGGTGTTTTTGGGATTATTTTTATTTTTTTGCTTGACTCTATTTTGTAAACGGCATGAAGTTCTGGTTGACAGGTAAAGAGAGGCTTATGGGTATAGGTCTGCCTATCATCAAAAAGAGAAGCTTTAGATTCAACACTAAATGGTCTATCTAACGGAACAATTTTCTCACTTGTTTTTATGGGGTTAGAGAAGAGTAACGTTGTTAATAAGAGGGGCAGGAGTCGCTTTATCATGATGAGTCCTTTTTTTTTATTTTAGCATAAATAAAGTCGAATTCACTTTACCACTCTTTAGTGAAAACCTCAACACTTTGCATCTTAGCTCCTTCATCTAAACATGAAATTTTATGTTTTTTTGGGGTTAAGTAGATATAGAAGGGAACAGATGACTCTCCAATAATAGGTTCTTCGTTATCAATTAACCAGTAAATTGTGCGATTCTCTTCAAAAGAGTAGCACTGCAACATGCTCTTTTTTAATTCAGAGGGAAGCTGTCTGTTGTGGGTATAGGTTTTGTTGTGAATAGGATTGGTAATGAGGGGTTTATAGTTTTTCCACGCTTTGTAGCAGTGATGTGTTGAGAGTGATTTAAAGCTCTCTATTTTTCTATTTTCTATGAGGTAAGAGAGTACTTCAGCTCTCATGGCTTGGCAAGGAGCTTTCGGTTTTACACCATTCATGAGACTGTCTTGTATGAACTCTTGACATTTCCCTAGCTCTATGCTGTCTTGACAGATGGTTTGAGTAGAGATGCCTTTTGGTTTTTTGAACCATGACTGTTCCCCCAATGCTTTAAAAATTTTAAACATGGTAGGTGAGGCTACGTTTAAGCCTGTGGCATAGCTTCTGTTGTAGGCTTTACTCGCTTTTCCTGAAAAGTTTCCATACCAAACAGCCACCGTGTACTCTGGCGTATAACCAAGGGTGAGCATATCTTTAGCATGAGCAGAGGTTCCTGTCTTAAAAGCAACACGGGGCATATCTTTCATGTATTCCCAAGAAGCAGAGAAAGAGAGACGGGGTGCATCAGCTAAGATGTTTGAGATGAGGTAGGTCGATTGAGGGGTGAGTATTTGTCTACTTTTTTGTTTATCGTTTTGTAAAAACGTTGCCTTTTTGTAGATACCCCTATTGCTCAACATGGCAAAAAGTTCAGCATTCTCTTTGAGTGAAATTCCCAATCCTCCAAGGGTTAAAGCAGAACCATAGTAGTGTTTTTGGTGGGTGAGAGAAGATACTTGGGCTTGTTTGAGTAGGCTATAGAGGCTCTTCTCTTTTAATAGTCTGTCCAGTTCAACAGCAGGAATGTTTAGAGAGAACTGTAAGGCTTCCGTCGCTGTCACTTCCCCCAAATACTCTTTGGAATAGTTGGTGGGTTTGTACCCATCTATAAAGAGTGGAACATCATAAACTTTTTTTAGAGGAGTAATCAATCCTTGCTCTAAAGCTCTGGCATAGACAAAAGGTTTAAGTGTTGATCCTGGGGAGACCAAAGCCCTTACTCCATCATTTTGACCTCCATGTCGCTTATCATAAAAATTATGTGAACCGACATAGGCTGCTATGTTCATGGTTTGATTGTCAATGACCAAAGCAGCACCATTATAGATTCCAAACTTTCTAATTGCTTTGGTTTGTGACGCAACAATCTTTTCTACTTTACTCTGTAGCCTCATATTAATGGTGGTATGGACTTCACCTTCTCTTTTTATTTGAGCTGTAAGATGAGGAATCTGATGAGGTAGATTTCTTATATCGGTTGTAAGTTTCTCTTTTTTAGCCCGTAGATAATCTTCTTCTTTTAATAAATCTAAATTATAAATTCGTTCTAAAAGCCTGTTTTTTATAAGAGAGATGTCTCTGTTCCTTTTTGGTCTGTTGGCATTAGGATTTTTAGGAATGCTGGTTAAGTAGGCTATTTGTGAAAGAGAAAGAGAAGAGGGTGCTAGGTTAAAGTAACGAAAAGAGGCAGAAGCAAATCCCTCTACATTCCCTCCATAAGGGGCATTGTTCAGGTAAAAAGTAAGAATCTCCTCTTTACTGTAGCTCATCTCCAGTTGCAAAGATTGAAACATCTCGATGATTTTCTGTTTCAGCGTACGAGGTTCATGGTGCATCATCCGTGCTACTTGCATGGTGATGGTAGAGGCCCCTATTTTTCGTGAGTTACTAAGGTTTGACCATAAAGCACGAACGATAGAGAGAGGGTTAATGCCAAAATGCTTTTCAAAATACTGATCTTCGTAAGCAAGTACCACTTTTTTTATATCTGATGTAAGCTCTTTAGATTTTATAGGAATGCGTAAAAAATAATCAGGACTTAGTTTGACAGATATGAGATGTTTGTTGTTGTCATAAATTAGTGTAGATTGTGGCTTGTTTAGTCTATCGGTGTTTAGAGGGTAGAGGTAGTTTAGGAGGAGAAAGAGAAGTAACATAGCAGTGATGGTGACAACACTATATTTAATAAGTTTCACGTTCTTCCTTTTGCTTTGTTATTATAATAGAATTTTTGCTTAAAACTGCTAACGAATGAAACCTATGGATATGAATGTTGTTTTGTAGGTTCGGTAACACCGAATATCAACGGGTTGGATGAATGAAATATTTTCAATGTTCTAAATGTTCGGTGTTACCGAACCTACAGGTTTGCGTTAATCAAGAATAGCTCTGAAAATGCTCCAAAATATAATCCCCAACCCGAAAAGAGTTAGCATAAATCGTCCAAGTATAGGTAGCTGAACCACCTGTTGGCATGAAGCTTCCGTCGCTTACAAAAAGGTTTTCTACTTCATGGGCTTGGCAGTGTTTGTTTAAAACAGAAGTTTTTGGGTCATCTCCAAAACGGCATCCTCCTGCTTGTAGGTTGGCAGGTGGGTAGCTACTCATGGAAGAGCGTATATCGGTAGCTCCCATCTCTTTCATAACCTTTATGGCTTTTTTAGCTAAGAGTTTAGCCACTTTTAGGTCGTGTGGGTGGGCTCCTCGGCGAATGTTGGCGACGGGTACGCCATAGAGATCTTTGTATTTCTCATCGACACTTACAAAACAGTTGTCTGTAGGTAGCCAGTCGTTAAAGACTTCAAAGTTTAGCTGTTTGGTGGCTGTGAATTTGTTAAATATTTTATCTTGTAGCTCTTTTCCCCAAAGTAAATCGTTACCACTCCAACGCTGTTTGCTCGCTTTTGAAATGGGGTTGGCATGTTCAAAAAGAAAATCAACCAGACCTCCTTTTATACCATCTATCTCGTACCAATCACAAAGGGAACGGTTAACAAAAAGACCTTCGAGCATCAAATCTTTTAAGGGCATGGCTTTGGCATCAAATTGACCAGAGCCGACACCTCCTGCTGAGAAGAGTAGGTTTTTCCCTACTTGACCAGCGTTGTTTACCAAACCATTGGGGAAGTTTTTAGATTTAGAGTTGAGTAGCAGACGTGAACTCTCTACAGCTTGACCTGCCACCACAAAAATGTCTGCTTTGATGCTATGCTCTTTTTTTGTTTGGGTATCTATGTAGATGGCTTCGGTAACTTTGGAGTTTTTCTCCACCAATTTCTTAACAAAAGCGTGAGTTATAATGGTTAGATTCCCTGTATTAAGTGCAGGTTGCAGTAGAGAAGCTCTGGCACTTCCTTTGGCTCCTGATGAACAAGCATACGACCCACAGTAGTTGGAGTAGTAACAGTTGTCGCGTTCCTTTTTGGGTTTTGACAAAATGGCACGAGGAGTTTTGTAAGGTACAAAGCCCAATTTTTTACAACTGCTGTCAATGAGTTGTGAGATAGGGTGTTCATCTAAAGCAGGGTAGGGGAAATCTTTGGTGCTTCGTGGTTCGTGGTATCTGTAAGGGGTTACTTCACCACTGATTCCTACCAGACGTTCTACTTTTTCATAATAGGGTTCAAGTTCATTGTAATCTATAACCCAATCAACCACATTGGCACCTTTGATGGCTCCATAAGTAGAGAACAGTTTAAAGTCCATAGGTTTTAGACGATGAAAATAACCACTCATAAAGTTAGAAGAGCCTCCAACAATGTTTCCGTTGAAAAAACTGCTCTCGGTGACATAGGTGGGTGTTTTAACCCACTTTCCATTTTCTAACGCTTCAATGGTATGGTACGACTCTTTGAGGTTGGGCGTTACGATGTCACGTTTACAGTAGGCTATCTCATCTTTTGAAAAATCTTTCTCTCTCAGGAAGCCACCACGTTCTAACATGATTACTTTTTTACCTGATTGGGTGAGGGTATGAGCCACACCCGATGCTCCTGCTCCTGTGCCTACTATACATACGTCGTATTTCATTTTTGTTCCTCTGCCCACATTTTTTTAGGTTGTGGCTGTCCTGTATTATGCCCCAACCATTTCCAACCTGACTCACTTGTATTGCCACCATAAATAGGGTCGCTTAAGAGAGCCTCTAAGGTATAAAAAAGCAGAAGGGAAACCCAGCTCTTCCCTTTGGTATTGTTATTAACAAAACTTCTTAGCGTGTTATCTTGCTCTTTAGGGGTCATGTTTAAAAAGTCACGCTCTTCATTCATAAGCAAGGTTGCTCCATGGGCTAGAAATTTTAAGTCTGCAGCCCAAAAAGAGGAGTGGGTTGAAACATTTAAGAGGTAAGAGGTCGCTCCAAATTCTGATGCAGCAGGTGCTTCTAAGCCTTTTGGGAAAAGAACCTCTTGTACAGCTGCTATTACTTTAAAGGGTTCTACCTTTATATCTGTTTTTGCACCCTGAGGCAGTAGCACCAAAGCTGTTCCTGCAAGGAGTGTAGAGGCTATAAATACTCTTCTAGTTACTATTTTTTCCATAAAAATATTATAGCATTATTCATAATTTTATAACTGTAACAATTATTGCATAATAAATAATAATTTTTAGCTATAATAAACATTCAAAACTTAAATTAAAAAAGGATTTATATGAAAAAAATACTAACTGGATCATTAATTGCAATGGCATTAATGGCTTTTACTGGATGTAACGATACAACTGCAGAGACTGCAACGAGTGCTAAAACTGAAAAGTGTGGTGAAGGTAAATGTGGTGGTGATAAAAAAGCTACTGAAGCCAACAGTACAAAATGTGGTGGTGACAAAAAGTAGTCACTATTCATCTTCATGGTGAGGCTTACTTCCTAAGTAGAGAGAATTTTTCCTCTCTACTTCACTTCCAGCGTTAACAAATCTTCAGTCCAAATCAGATCTCCTTTAAAAGGTTCTCTAATTAACTTCAAATTTTAATTTATTATATATTCTAACTTAGAATATGGCTGTAACTTTTGTTACGTAAAAATATCTTGTCTATTTTTTATACTATAAAATAAATTATAAACATCATGAGTAGATTGATTGTATATTTTTTAATCATATTTTAAGTATTAATTATTTTGATACTCATCTATAAATTAGATAAAATAAAAACAGTAAAAAAAGGGAAAAAATGAAAAAAATAGAAGCAATCATCAAGCCATTTAAACTTGAAGATGTAAAAGAAGCACTGGTAGAAGCAGGTATCGAAGGGATGACTATCTCTGAGGTTAAAGGTTATGGAAGACAACAAGGTCACTCGGAGCTTTATAGAGGAGCTGAATATGTGATTGAGTTTATTCCTAAAGTAAAAATAGAGATTGTGGTAAGCACACAAGAGTTTGCAGATGTGGCTGTTAATGCCATTAAAGAGGCTGCTTTAACAGGTAAAATTGGCGATGGTAAAATCTTTGTTTCAGAGATTAATAGTGTTGTTAGAATTCGTACGGGTGAAGAGGATGATGATGCTCTGTAGGTTCGGTAACTCCGAACCTACGGATTTTCACACTCCCCAGACTTTTGCAATACATGTGTTGTAAAGAGTGGACCTAGCAACTCATGAACGATGGTGGTTGCAATAATAATATTTAGAATAATGGGTGCCATCAGTTCAAACCCAGCTTCATTTTTCAATGAGAGTGCCAACCCTATGGCAATTCCAGCTTGAGGAAATAGGGCAAGTCCCAAATAGTTCTGGACATGCTTGTTTGCACCACTAACTTTGGCTCCTACCCAAACACCAGTTACTTTCCCTAAAATCCTAAAAAATACATAGACGATAATAACCAGAGGCATACTTAAAAGAAAACTGACATTTAGGTGCATGGCAGAGAGGGTAAAGAAGAGTAGAAAAATAATGTCTTTTATATGGTGATCAAACTCCTCTTTGACTAAAAAGAATTCATTGGAGAGGTTTGCCATCACCACACCCATAACCAGTGATGCGAGGAGAGGCTCAAACCCCCAATAGTCACTTAAACTGTAGACGATAAAAATCATACCCAAGGTTGAAGTGGTTTTCATGGTGGGTTGGTCAACAAAGATTCTGTCGATAAGTTCAGAGATAATGGCTCCTGCAGCCCCTACAAGGAGACTGAGTAGAACAGTCCAAAAAACAGCAAAGATGGTCTCTGGTGAACAGGATTGACTCCCCACAAGTGAAGAGGTTACCGTAACGATAAAAGAAAAAATAACGAGTGCTATGGCATTGTCAGCAGCAACCACAGAGAGTAAAAAAGAGCTGAAATCACCTTTGGCTTTGAGTTCATGAATAACAGCTAAAATGGTTGCAGGTGCTGTAGCTGATGCCAAGCCTCCAAAAAGTAGTGCAATGGTTAATCGTTGTTCCTCTGCAAAGCCCAGTCCTAAAAAATCGAAGAGAAGATAAAAGCTACCACCAATAAAGAGAAAGGTAAAAAATGTCTCAAAGAAGGAGATATAGGCTATCTGTTTCCAAACTTTTTTTATAATATTATATTTGAGGTTTGCTCCCACTAAGACAGCAATTAAGGATAGTGATAAATCGGTAATAATATGGGTGTCTTCAACAAATTTATGTGTAATAATTCCCAATACCTCAGGACCAATAATAAACCCTAATATAAGATAGCCTACTACGTTTAGTAGACCTACTTTGGCACTTACCCATTTCATAAATGCCCCAAGGACAAATATAATACCTATATAAAAAAGTGTCTGCATAAAATAAATCACCTAATAGTTTTGGTTAATGATACAGTAATTTGAGAGTTTTCAACCAAAAAGATTAAAAACAATTAGTCATTATGATATTAAATCCTCTTTATTTAACTCTTTTACATTCCGTTTTCCCATAATCGCTAAGAGTGACTAAACCTAAGTAGCTCTTCCATTACTGTTCCTTGTTAAACATCAGTTTATCTAAAGCGAATTTCCCTATAAGTCTTGCAAAGAGAAGAGCAAGACTTTGGAAGTGTTTGAGTAGGGCAGAAAATTCTAAGTAAGATTCTTTAAAACGCAAGGGAAATAGAGATGTTTAAGTTAAAATAACATGAAAAATTATTTTGATGTTTGACAGGGTCAAACCTACAAACGAAAATAATAGAGAGAAATGAAAATTATTTCCCTCCACCACACTTACCAGCACCACATTTCATAGGAGCGTCACTTCCACATTTTCCTTCACCACACTTTGTTGTGTTGCTGTCTGAACCAGCTGTCGCATACGTTGTTGTAAATGCCATCATTCCAAATAGTAAAAATGAACCTAAAATTAATTTTTTCATTGTTTGTCCTTTAGTTTTAATATGTCCAAATTATACCATAGTATTAAAATTACTTATGTAATAAATGTTACAAAACTTATTCTCTGTCTTTTTTACTATATCCCATAAGCCTTTAAAGGTAACAATGATTTTAAAAGTAGTCTCAATAAAATATAATTTTTTTTAAATAATAATAATTATCTTCTAAGTTTAAATGCGTTATACTTTCTTAACGAAAAAAATTATCGTTTACTAAAAATTATAAGGAATTAAAAATGAGACAGTATGAAAGTTATAAATGTTATAAATGTGGGAACGAAGTAGAGCTTCAAGAAGTGGGTGGTGGAACTTTGGTTTGTTGTGGGCAGGAGATGGAGATGGTAACCGAGAACTTAACAGCTGTTAATCTTATGAAAGCTTTTGCAGGTGAGAGCCAAGCACGAAACAAATATGAGTTTTTTGCTGATGTGGCTTATGCTGAGGGCTTACACCGAATTGCACGACATTTTCAAGAGGCAGCAAACAATGAAAAGTACCATGCCATGGCAGAGTTTAAAGCCTACAATAAATTGGTCAATGAGATTGATTTGGATACAACAGAGAAAAATCTTGTTTATGCAGCTGAGGGTGAACGCTACGAACATGAAGAGATGTACCCCAATTTTGCACAGATAGCAAAAGAGGAAGGGTTGGCTGATATTGCAAGATTGTTCAAAGCCATTGGAAAAGTAGAGGTGGAACATGAGCGAGAGTACTTGGCGTTAAAAGATGCACTTGAAGCAGAAGGGTTCTTTGACAGTGAGAATAATGAAGCGTATATTTGTGAAGTGTGTGGACATGTTCACCGAGGTAAAAAAGCACCAAAATCTTGTCCATTATGTAAAGCAGGGCAGGAGTATTTCAAAAAAGCGTCTGAAGATATAACCGTCGGATAAAATGTAAATAAATAATAAAGGATTTATTATGGCAAAAAGAGGAAATTCAATTATAAAAGGTTTAGAAATTAATGAGATTATTACTTCTCTAAACAAAGCTTATGCAGATGAGTGGTTGGCGTATTATCAGTACTTTATAGAAGCCAAAGTCATTAAAGGAATCATGAAAGATGCAGCCATCGCTGAACTGACCCAACATGCCAATGATGAGTTACGACACGCCAATATGGTGGCTGATAGAATCTTACAACTTGGAGGAACCCCACTACTCAACCCACAAGAGTGGTTTACTCATACCAACTGTGGTTATGAAGAGCCAAAAAATTTTGATGTGGTGAGTATTTTAGAAGACTCCATAAAAGGTGAACAGTGTGCTATCTCTGTCTATTCTCAACTCGCTGACATGACGCGAGGTAAAGACATTGTTACTTATGACATCGTTAGTGAGATTTTGGCTGATGAGGTAGAACATGAAGAGGATTTACAAGCTCTACATGATGATATTACGGAGTTTGTTTCTGACTTGAAGAAGAGCATGGAGGGGTAGTTTTTTACCCGTCCATCGGAAGTGGTGACTTTAGTCCCACGAGCATTTTCGATGGATAGACCCATTTTATTATAATCCTTATGTGGGACTAAAGTCTCCACTCCCGAACTTCTTTTTAATAACTTATACCTATATTAATAAATAATTTTTCATAATATTTAAGCCACAAAGGAGTATACTAAATCAAAGGACACACCATGAATTACAGAACAGAAAAAGACACCATGGGTGAAGTAAATGTTCCCCTGGATAAATATTGGGCAGCCCAAACCCAGCGTTCCATAGAGAACTTTAAAATTGGTAATGAGAAGATGCCACTGGAAGTTGTTTATGGTTTTGCTCATTTAAAAAAAGCCTGTGCTTTGGTGAACCATGATTTGGGTCGTTTGAATGCAGATAAAAGCTCTGCTATTGTCAAAGCTTGTGGGTCTGTTTTAGCAGGTGAATTGGATGACAACTTTCCTTTGGTGGTGTGGCAAACAGGTTCGGGTACACAGTCAAACATGAACATGAATGAAGTGGTTGCCAACAGAGCCACTGAAATTTTGGATGGAGATTTTCATAAAGAAAATTTGGTTCACCCCAATGATGATGTCAACAAAGGACAAAGCTCCAATGACACTTACCCCACAGCGATGAGAATCGCTGAGGTGGTGGATATCTCCTCTTTTTACAAAGAGACGGGGATGTTTACTTTTGATGTGGGCTATACCTCAACGGCTTCTTGTAAGTCAAACATTACTTTTGTAGATGGTGAAAAAGGCGAACTTCGCTACCGAGGGATTGCCATTGAAGAATTGGCAAACAATCACAGCTATTTAGAGAGCTGTTATCTGCTACTCAATGGAGACCTCCCAACCCCAGAGCAACTGCTTGATTTTGATTTGGAGTTGCGACACCGTTCATTTATAGATGAAAATCTACACCACCTCATTCAATCATTTCCCGATTCAGCTCACCCCATGTCCATACTTGCGTCAGGTGTTTCAGCACTCTCTTCGTTTTACTATGAACATCTTGACATGGCAAATGAGCAAGAGTGTCAAGATATGGCACGGCGTATTATCGCCAAAATCCCAACTTTGGCAGCCTTTGCCTACCGAAAATCGTTGGGTATTCCTTTTATCTACCCCGATTTAAACGATGAGTACTTCATTAAGCGAAACCTCTACCCCAATATTGATTTTTATTCTGGAGTGATTTTGACGGCATTGAAAATAGAGAGACCGATGTTTACAGCGATATTTGTTATAGGTAGAACGGTAGGGTGGATTACTCAACTTATGGAGTTTAGAAATGACCCAAGCTCTAAGATAGCTCGACCTCGACAGTTGTATTTGGGGGAGTGATGTTAAAGAGCAACTCCTTTATGTCAAAATAGAATTTACTCTTTACAAAAAAATAAAATTATTGTAAAATGCATTTAACAAAATTATAAAGGTTTTGAATGGTAAGTTTTACAGTTTTTTTTGAAGAGCAACAGAGGCTTTTGCGTCGTCTTAGCTTAGAGAACAAACGATACTTGTATGATACAATAGATTGGAATAACAGATGTAGCCTTATTATCGGGCAAAGAGGGGTTGGGAAAACAACACTTATGTTGCAGTATCTCAAAGAGAGCTATGCCAACTCCTCAAAAGCACTCTATATTTCCGTGGATAATCCTTACTTTAAAAATATATCATTGTATGAGTTTGCCACTGATTTTGAGAAGTATGGGGGAGAGACACTTTTTATAGATGAAATTCATAAGTATAAAGATTGGTCATCACATATAAAAAGCATTTATGACAGCACCGAGCTTAAATTGGTTATTTCTGGTTCTTCTATGATTCAGGTTCATACAGGAGAGGCTGATTTGAGTCGAAGGGTTAGGCTTTATCGTTTAGCAAATTTATCTTTTAGAGAGTATTTGGAGTTTAAAAAAATTGCTAAGTTCTCATCATATACGATAGAAGAGGTATTTAAAAATCACATCACCATAGCCAATAAAATATTAGAAGAGATTAAGCCATTGGCACATTTTAATGACTATCTTAATCATGGTTGTTACCCTTTTATGTTGCAAGGAGATGATAACTACAATCATCTTCTGATGGGCATTATTAATCAAATACTAGAAGTTGATTTGCCCTACTCAACCAATATAAACTTTTCACAAATAGACAAAGTCAAAAAGTTGGTTTATCTCTTAAGTACCTCTGTTCCTCTAAAACCAAACATCAGTAAATTGGCTACTGCCACAGAGGTTTCACGCCCAACTCTGTTGGAGTATATTCACTACTTAGAACTGGGAAGTCTGACCAACAGTGTTAATCAAAAAGCAAGAGGTTACGGGGTAATAAACAAACCCGATAAGCTCTTTATGTACAATACCAATCTAATGAGGGCAATCTCTCAAAGCAGTGAGAAAGGAACACAAAGAGAGACTTTTTTTGTCAATCAAATAAAGAGTAGTCTCTATAACAAAGCTTCACTGATAGATGAAAATATACTACTCTCTGGACAGGGAGACTTTAAAGTTTTAAACCAATATACAGTAGAGATAGGTGGTAAAAACAAATCATTTGAACAGATAAAAGATATACCAAACTCTTTTGTCGTTGCTGATGATATAGAGATGGGGTTTGGAGCTAAGATTCCGTTATGGTTGTTTGGGTTTTTGTATTAATAGAATACAGCTATGTAACAAAAGTTACATAGCTAATATGACAAAGTTTTGGGAGAGTGAGGGTATTTATGAATACCCTCAAGTTGAAGATTATAGTGCGTCAGTATCCGTTTCACCTGTACGAACTCTAATAACATTGCTGATGTCAGATACAAAGATTTTACCATCACCGATTTTACCAGTATGGGCAGCCTCTTTAATAGCATTAACAGCAGCATCAGCAAACTCTTGTGAGCTTACCACAATCTCTATTTTTACTTTAGGAATAAACTCAACCACGTACTCAGCTCCTCTGTAAAGTTCTGAGTGACCTTGTTGTCTTCCGTAACCTTTAACCTCAGAGATAGTCATCCCTTCGATACCTGCTTCTACTAGTGCTTCTTTTACATCTTCAAGTTTAAATGGCTTGATGATTGCTTCGATTTTTTTCATTTATAATTCCTTTGAATAATATTGAGGAAAAGGCAATGCCTTTTTCCCTTCAATGATTGAACCTTATATTAAAGGTTCAATCCTCTTTCACCATGAGTTGATTCATCAAGTCCATCATGTTCTGTCTCTTCATCTACTCTAGCACCACCTGTTAATGCAGAAGCTATATAGTAAACAACCACGGTACCAATGAGTGTCCATAGACCAACAACCACTACTGATTCAACTTGTACAAAGAACTGTCCCATTCTGTCACCAGACTCTTTTAGTGGTCCGTCCCATAATAAATCTTGGTCGTTTAGTGCAAAGAAAGCAGTTGCCAATGCACCCCATAGACCAGCTAGGAAGTGAATACCAAATGCATCAAGAGAGTCATCATAACCAAATATCTTTTTAAGTTTAACAACACCAAAGAAGGCAATGATTGCACCCATAATACCGATAATAAATGCTCCACCAACATCAACGAAACCAGCAGCAGGAGTAATGGCAACCAGACCAGCGATAATACCAGACGCAATTCCAAGCAAGGTAGGCTTTTTATACACAAACCACTCAATGAGCATCCATGTTACAGCACCAGCAGCCGTGGCAATGGTGGTTGTAAGAACAGCAAGACCAGCAATAGCGTTTGCACCAAATGCAGAACCACCGTTGAACCCGTACCAACCGAACCATAATAAAGCTGCACCAACAGCAGTTAAAATGATAGAGAAAGGTTTCATGGCTGTTTTGTTAAATCCAGCTCTTTTACCAACCAAGATAGCCAAAACAAGACCAGCCAAACCACCGTTCATGTGTACAACGGTACCACCAGCAAAGTCTAATGCACCAGCATCAAAAAGGTAAGCACCCTCTCCACCCCATACCATGTGTGTAATAGGAGCATAAACGATAATTCCCCATAAAGCTACAATCGCCATCCATGTTGAAAATTTCATACGTCCGATAACTGAACCTGAAGCAATGGCTATAGTAATAGCAGCAAAAGTACCTTGGAAGGCAATAAATACATAAGTAGGATACGTTCCACTTAGGTCAGTCCAGTTAATACCACTAAGCATAACATTACCAAATCCACCAAATACATTTTGTAGTGCTGCACTTTCGTTGGTTCCAAATGCGATAGAATAACCTACTAAAATCCAAACAACAAATGCAAGAACAAATGCACCCATAACCATTGAGAAAGTGTTGAGTGCATTTTTAGAACGTGTCATACCGGCATAGAACAGTGCAAGACCTGCTGGTGTCATTAGCAATACAAGAGCCGTAGACATCATCATCCACGCTGTATCACCTGAATTGAGTGTGTCCTCTGCTAATGCAAGGATAGGTAAAGATAACAGTGTTATCAGTGCTAGAAATTTATTTTTCATAAACGTACTCCTTTGGTTTTTTAATCCCATAGTATAACTTTTTATAATTTATAAATGATGGTTTTTTTGTATAAAAAATAGGCAGTTATTGGTTGCGCAAGTAATAACTAATAATTTAAATTAATATTTTTTTAATAAATGATTAAAAATTAAACAATATTTTTAACTTTAAATTATAAAAGCTAGTGTATACTTGTATTTACAAATT